>OIYQ01000133.1_pt1 | contig 28931 bp, 27 predicted proteins | sample 1588311 | NCBI WGS metagenome assembly OIYQ01 (sample SAMN03283244) | human gut metagenome | biome: human-associated habitat; material: feces | host: Homo sapiens | place: Peru | collected 2012
TCCACCTTACAGATATCCTTAGCCATGAGATACGTCTTCCACTGCCACTCCTTATAATATTTATAGAAGCGCCAGTCCCCCTGATTCCAGCACATCTTCCTGATTTCCTCCGATACCGGATTATAATAGAAGTGCATGTTCTTCCCCTGTTCCAAGGTAGGCACCACCTCCTCTATCTTGTCCCGAAACTCCCCTTCGGTGATTATATACAACTCACAGAACTTGGCGAGATTGCTCACCCAGTTCCATGCCATTCCCGGCTCACTTCCCATACCAGGAGAGCAAGCGTATGCATTAATTAGTATCTTCATACATTACAGATTTTTCATTAAACCTCCAAAGAGAACTTATCCTTCGATAGCAGCGAAAGAAAAGCAGCGGTCATTACCTTTAGCAGATATGCAGCTAAGCAAATGATAGCAAACACAATAATGATGTTCAATGGGAACACACTGTTCCATTTATTAGTGATAAGCATAAACTGCACGATATAAATCTCAAGCGTAAGCCCAGCAACAAGAGAGATACCTTTGCCCAAGAACCTCTTGCCGAAGCACCAGTCAGTCCATTTATACGAAGCCACTTTGTACCCATAATACACAAAGCCGTGCAGAGGCACAAGCGCCAGTACCTGGACATCATACAGCCATCCCGTCTTGTTCTTTCCGATAGCCAATATCAGGAAATACAAGACAAACGAAAGCGCCATACCGCAAACATCCTTCACCCAATGCCCCATACTTATTCTGTCACGACAGACATACACCAAAGCCCCCATCATCATGATGCTGAAATGACATACGAAATGAAAGCTCGTATGGAACGGCGAACCTTCAGCCACCGGCATCCAGAAGAAATAAGCCACAGAGCAAGCTACCGCCAGACCGAAGAGAGACAACATGTATTTATTGCCCTCCCAGAATCGGCATTTAGCAGGCAAAACCTTTATCAGCAGATAGAACAAAGCATAGTACACCACGATAGTTTGCAAGAACCAATAATCACTCCCCAATATCAGTTTATCAAATGTCAGCGGAGCATCCCATATCAAGTTAGCTGCCACCACCCAGATAAACACTGCAGGCCACAATCTCCTGATTTTTCCCTTAAACCAATCAATAAAGCTCACTCCTTTATGTTTCTCAAATCCCATCATCAGAAGATACCCTGCCACAAAAAAGAACAGCGCATTACCCTGCACCCCGAAAGTAGCAAAGGCTGTGTTCATACCCTCATACTGCAGTTGGAAATGAGAATTGGTGATGAAGATAGCAGCCATGCACTTCATCATATCCAACGAATATAAATGTCCGTTACTTGAACCTGTCATATATTTTCTCCATTTTTTTGTTAATGCATTCTATATTGAATGTCGTATGTGCCAACGCTAAAGAGGCATCTTCAATTTTTTCACGAAGTTCATCATCACTAATCATTCTCTCCAGTTGCCTTGCCAATACATCCACATCGCCCACAGGAAAGACCAATGCATTCTCTCCGTCAACCACGATGTCAGGCAAACCACCCACTGGGGTTACCACACAAGGAATGCCATAGGCCCAGGCGTCAAGCACGCCCATTGGGAAGCCCTCGCCATCACTTGCAAGACAATAAATAGAAGCACGTTGGAAAGCAAGGTCTTTAGCATGACCATTCACCCATCCTAAAAACATAACTTGGTCTTCTATACCACACTCCTTTGCAACAGCTTTAGCCTTATCTATCTCACCATTACCAGCAATCACAACTTTCCAGTCAAGATGCTTTTTTGCAATCTTAGCGAAGCCTCGAATCAAATCAGCATATCCCTTGCGAGGTATCACCGTGCCAGCAAACAATATTTCTTTTTGCTTCAGCTCAGGCTTTTGTTCTACTATCGGACAAGGGTTATAAAGCACCTCAATATGTTCTGTCAAGCCCAGAGCATCTTTTATCCATCTACGCCATTGCTCAGATAGCACCAGCACAAGATCTGCTTTAGAGAACAGATTAAGATACAGCTTCTGGTTATTAGGCTCATAAAGGAATTTCTCATTTGAAGGATGGAAATGCAAAATTGTCTTCTTATGCAACAACTTAGCTAACACAAGAAACAATTTCTTTCTCCTTGCCGACTGCGTTGTGGCTACATGTATATGCACTATATCATACCACGGCAGCAACACCATATATTCTATCAGTGCGGTAACAAGATACCATAGTTTCCTCCATGCAGGGCCATCACGATGCGTCTGGATCCACCGACAATGATACTTCTTCCATTGCTTACCAGTCTCATGAGCTTTCACAACCGACGTTATACCACCACGAGTCTTTCTACTCGTGGCTACAACTAACACTCTTGGATTATGTTTCATAAATTTTATTTTTTCATCAGTATTATTCAGGGAAGATTATTCATTCATCCCCAAGCTGTTTAACCGTTGATCAATATCACCAATTACAGATTGTATCTCTGGTAACGGAATATTCCATTTTTCACGATACCCTTGACACACTGACACCAATACATACTTCAGGTTTTGCAAAGCATGTGAATAATCATACATTGAATCCGAACTATGAACTACATATTTATTTTTAGCTATCAAATATTTCTTCAAAAGTGACCGAGATTTTTCAACAAATTGTTTTGTATCTCCACCTATTATGGAATACAATTTTGCAAACGTATCTTGATTGTTTTTATGTGAATCTAAATCTACAGCCTTGTCGAACAATTCATCAAACACCAAACGTTCTACCTCATCTCTATTAAAAATAGCCTTTGACAGCAATGGAGAGACGACATGTTCTGCATAACCGCATTTAGAATCTATTCCAGTTGGTGCCATCATAATCTGACTAAACATGTCAAAGCATATTTCTTTAGAACATAAAGACAACAAACTAACAAGTTTCTGATAATACCACAATTTACATTTTGGTCTATTACTCATTACTGCAAACTGGCACAGTTTTATCTGCTCATCTTCATTCAGGACACCGACGAATTTATCGGTCAAAGACTCATCTTCTTTTGATACCAAAACCAACATGCCGATACCTCGCATCCAGTCTTCATGATCAGTCAGCATTAAATGTAAGAGGCATTCCCCATCAGGCAACAAAACATACTGTAATATTTCATGCAGCAACAAGTTAGACACCTTAGCCACAGGCTCTATGGAAATATCCGTCTTTATGGATTTCAACGTCGGGCGTAATTGTCTCAAAACATCCAAAGCATCACATCCTGAAATCTTTATAAGAATATTGCAGGCAAAGAACTGTCCCCAAACTCCATTGCCAAACATTTCATCCCAACAATTATTCACCATATACAATGATGAAAAAGTCAGTAGTTCATCTTGTTCCTTTATCAATAACTCAGAAAGATCTCGATTTGCATACCCCATGCGACATCCTATAAATCCAATAGGATAATCTTCATAATGATGCACCAAAATGTAGTCTTTCAATAAATCTATCAGCCTTCTGTCATTTTTAAAAATTTCAACTATCCTTTTGACAAATTCATATTCATGAGATGTCGTTGCAAGACAATAGCCAACAGTAGCGATTTTCTCTAAAGTATTTCCGTACAAGATATCTTCCAGCACTCTGTTATAGTCTATTTGATCGGCATCCTTGCACATTCGTTTCAACCACAGATAGAATCCCTTGTCAGCGATTTTCTTATCTACTGGAAGTGATTTCTCTTTTTGCTTCGAATCATATATTATTTCCGTTTTATATTGTTTTAGCTGCTCTGAAATATATTCGTTGAGGCGTTCCCAAGCCAATCCTCCTATCTGTGTAACAAGCAGCGGTTGCTTATTGGTTGCCCCTTGCAGTGAATTGGATAATGAAAAAGCATCCACACTACCATTTTCACGATAAAAGAACATATATCTATCATGCAGAATAGCACTACCCACAGGAACATCGATTATCTTTAGATACATCCTTCCAAATAAAGTAGGATAAGACTTGAGGTAATTCAAAATTTTCTTCTTTCTCTCACCCTCCTCATCGATTGGCACAAAAGAACTGGTGTTATCAGAATTTGTTTTCAATCGAGTTTGCGTTAGTACAACAATTTCAGGGCTTGTTGTGATAGATGCCAAGAAATACAGGGCAACATCCTCAAAATATGGATCTTGCAAGAAAACAGTTGAACAGCCCTTACATTGTTCCTTGAACCATTCTAAGAAAGAAAGTTTCCCAATTTCATTACTCTCAGAGTTCCAGCCCTTAGGAAAGAACATATCCTTTGTTTTCAATATTTTCTTGAAAGTTCTGTCTCTATCCGACCAACTTTTCTTCCTATTCCCTACTATATGTGTTTCTTCTGCCCCATGCTCTATTCTTCCTGCTTTATTGACGATAGACTTTTTATTATCCGGAAGATTGTTTTTTAATCTTTCCAACCAGTCTGTAGAAGCTTTTATCTGCTGACCAATAACTGTCATCGTAAAGGAGAACTGCTTAATAATTGCAAGAGCCGAATCATACACCAACCAACTTGTAACATCATTTTCCAACCACACCTTCGCAAAGACAGAATCTATCTGAGTATTGGAAGAAATATCAATTTTCAAATCACTTCCCATGACGGTGTCCTTAGAAGAAATCGTATCACAAAGGACCTTATTATCAGACATCATACGAGCATTTACCACCACACGGGAAACACCATGCAACAATTCTTTATTGACCAATACTTGTAGCCCCATCCTGTCATCTACGAGACTGCAATTAATGAGCAGTTTACCACAAGCATCCCGACTTTGAGTTAATAGAACCTCTAAATTGCCAACATGGTCATAATCCTTTCCGAAAGGGAGATGGGTGTTTTCTTGCAGCCAATTGTCTAAATCACTTAATCCTTCTGAAGCATATATAGGTATTCTTCCGTCCAATTCAAACAAGCGAGCAGGTTCCATCATGCAGGCCATCATGGAATAGATAATCTGCGAAGAAATCTTATCCACATTCCAGGGAACCTCAACATAAGACTGCTGATAATAAACATCAAAGTCAAAACATGAAGTATCAGCACCGATGTGAGCAAAAGCATCCTTCAGAGAAATACCATACAAAAGTTCCTGATACACTCTTAAGATGCGTGTTTTCTCCCCTGCCATCTTGACAGTACTCACAAAGAACCATTTATCACAATATTTCTTCAACTTATTGAATTCGCTGACAGATGGCTTCTGCATTGCTTCCTCAGAAGGCGATATCACCCCATAGAAGATACGATATAGCGGATTCGCATTCTTCTTACCAATACGCAACACGAACAAGCGAAGAATCAAGATGTCGGGAATGTTCATATTATCAAAAAGCTATTAATTCTTAACTTCTTAGAAATTCTACAAAAATATTCTTCACATAAACCATATTCATCTTCCACCATTGCCAACCCAACAAAACAGATAAGACAAAGAGGAAAAATAATATTTTGAAAGAGAAAGAAACAAAGATAAGTATTAAGAAAGAAACTATCAAATGAGCGATGAAAAGATTTCTGGATAAAACAGACTGATAATATAGTTCTTTACATATTTCCATGTCTATAGACTGCTTTGCTTTTCTTAAACAGATAGCAGCCTTTTCATTATCAATTCTTTCGTCATGATATATGCTAAGTTTTTCCTTTAATTTTGAAATATCATAACACAATACCTGCAAAAAACATTTTTCAATATCAAAAGAGAAGGGCGAGGCACTCCTAATCGATACATTAAATATTCGATTTCGCCACTGATTACTTCATTCACAAAACCTACAATAAAGGCGACAAAAAGAAGTAATACCAATACATATACAGATAATTTTTCTGCAACTAAAAGCAAACCATTTTCAAAAGGGTTATCTGCAACAAGCAAACAAACCAACATACCAATTGTAAGATAATTTAACACCTTTCATTTCTACGACCTCTTCTTTATATCTTCTTATATGAAAGAGGAAATTCTTTGCGATTTCAGACAATTTCGCAACATTCATCACCCATGACAACAATTCTAGATCAGGCACATATTTATCCTTGACTTTCTGGGCTTTTGGTAAAGCATCTGAAATTTTCAGCTTTCTATAATTTTTTCTGCCATTGGGAACGTCTATTCCATATGCTTGAATCAACCATTGTGCTGCATCCACAAAACTTAGCCCTAACCCATTCATGACAAGAGATATTACATTCCCTCCCCTTGAACAGCCATAGCAATAAAAAGTGTTCTTTCTCAGATTAAAATGCAGACTTGGAGAACGGTCATTATGCATAAAGCAAAGGGTGGTTCTTTTGCTGTTTACAGAAATTCCAAGTTTCTCTGCCACACCTAATATTGGTAGATCATTAAGCTTATCTACAATATCGTGAGGAAGATATTTCATATTATACTTTTCACAAAACAAGTACAAAGATGTATAACTCTTAATTTGTAAACGGTTGTCTCAACTTTTCTTCATGCTCCTCAATCTCTTTCTCAGAAAACCTCATTTTCAGCACTTTGGCAGGTACTCCACCAATGATGCTGTAAGGAGGAAAAGATTTGGTAACTACAGCACCTGCGGCAATAACAGATCCACGCCCAATTGTTACCCCTTTTAATATTGTTACGTTTGCTCCAGTCCATACATCATCCTCAATGACTACAGGTGCATCGTTTTCTGGCAACTTTTCTTTGGAATCCATAATATATTTTCCAATCACATCAATGCGATGGTCACCTGTAATAATAGTAGGATGAGGTCCAAATATCACTTTCTTACCTATCGTAAGAGAAGCTTCTGTGCAATAAAACGTAGCTCCCTTTGGAATACTTGTATAATCACCAACTGTCATATTCCACAAGCCCTTTAAATCAGAGCATGATGGACGTAGATAAACATGCTTACCGCATTTCTTCATAGCACCTTTATAAAAGAATGCCAGAAATTTATCATAAGCCCAAGGAATGAGAAGACTTAATTTTGCCCCCCCAGAATAGAATTTATTCATGTTCATAATAACTATTTTTTATTTTGTTTTTATTTACAAATGTAATCTTTCATATTATTCCAACATAGATGCATACTAAGTTTTGTCTGACTACGATATTCATTTTTTTCAGTTTCATTAATCATCTGAATAGCCTTAACCCAATCATCTACAGAATTCACAATTTCCATCCCTTTCGTATAAATTTCATCATGATAAGGATTACGAGTAATAATAAGTGGTTTCTGCAAACCGATAGCATCAGCTATCGTAGAAAGTCCTACGCAATAATTTAGTTTGTCCTTTTTTAATGGACAGACTAATGCCTTTGCATTCGCCATAGCATCCAACATTTGTGGATATACATTACCAGAGTTTTCCGTTATTACCACCTCGATATTGGGAATATCCTTGCATTTCTCTTTTAAATCAGAATAGTCATTGCCTGCATGACTCTTTGCCGTCAGAATCTTCAGAGGAGCACCCGTACGGCGGAAAGCCTCTATCAAAATATCGAAGTCTCTATTTTCCTTACCTGTAGATACAAACCATTTGCCTTTATTCTTCTCTACCTTATTATAAAAATCCATATCAGGACCCCAATAAGGGACCGAGCACTTCTTTGCTTTTACCAGACCAGCCTTTACCGTTTCATCCATTGTCTTAGAACTCAGAAAAAAGAGATGCTTAGGTGCTTTCAACAAGACCTGATATAACAGAGACTTCCATCCACGCTTCACTTTCGGTTCATGGTGCAAAAAAGCATAGATTGGTGTCTTCGACACCCCCAATGCAGTAAGAAACAAGAGCAACAGGTGGTTACGCAAGTTAAGGTTGGGAATGAAAATGATGTCAGGACGGTGTTTCTTCACCAAGATCCAGTCGTTCATCAGTGCAGAGCTCTCATCATCCCACACCACATTATTTCCGACTCTTTCCATCTCAACGGCTCCGTAGAGCCAATGCGAGGGGTTAATACCCTCGCAATAATAGCGATAGGTATCAGTACGAGCTATATATAAGATTTTCATAAATTATTATTTGTTATTACAATATTTCCAAATAGCCTGTTTTGTCCTTAAATAGACAAAAGGCAAAATCAAACCAGACAGAGTATATAGAATAAACCAATAAACGCTGTTGATGCTATCCAATAAAAAAATAGACAAAAAGCTGTCACCATAACCATCCACCATCATCAGGATGGCGATACAATTGATAGTATCCCAAGTTAAGTTTCTATTAGTTGATTTCATCTACCAATTGTTATTGAAAGCGCACAATTTTGCATCAGTTACAAACAACATATTGGTTTCATTTTTTTACTAATTGCCAATAGTGGCACGCTGGGTTCTGTTTCCATTGCTCGCCCATCTCATGGGCTTTTATGACAGACGTTATACCGCCTCGTGTCTAACAAGTATTCGCGACTACTAAAACTTTCATAATCATATTATAGCATATCACCCCTTTAAGTATTTGACTATGTTGTAAGCACATTTCATTAACTTGTTCCAAGGATGGCTGCTTTTTATATTGTCCATCCTAAATCATTTACCAAATAATAATTTATGACAAAAAGGCAATTGTTTTATTACCAAGCTGACACCTATAGACAATAGACAAAGTAACAGCGAACAACTGCCAATAATCAAAAATTCAATAACATTAGAAAAGGCATGACCATAACATGTTTGGACATGACTTTGTTCCAAATAAACACATACGCTGTTAGGCAATCTGAATAGAAGCATAAAATGAAGAAAATAAATCTGCAACGTATATCGTCCGATTACAGACAACACAGAAACCGTCTTCCTTGCCAGGCTGCCAACTATGACTTCATTGTTTTCCTTTATTTTTTCACAAAAATCTTTGACTACATAATAAGCAACCAAACAAATCACTACACTTTGGACAATTAAAGGAACCATGTTTGTCGTTAGACTAACAACAAGTACGCCCAACAAAACCAATTGTATCCATCGGTTAATGATTAACTTTTGAAATATATCATGTTCTTTTCTGCACAAAACGCCAAATAAGAACAAAGGAAAGTAATACAATACACCACTCAAACAGAATACATCAGCAACATCCCCTTTAGGGAGAGATGTTTTATTAAGCAAATATGCTGACAACATCCCAATCATCAAAATACAATTTACGACCTTTCGTTCTTTAAAGTGACACGCTACTACCATGATACCGCCATACACTATCTCTATTAAAAATAAAGCAACGGTAAACCAGTAACCACCTTTCGACGGAACGAGAAATATCCCCCATAAATTCCATAATGCAGCTAAGCTACCTTTGGTAACAACCTGATACAAACTCATTGAGCAAATTGTAGGTATAAACAAAGTGTTGATTTTCTTCAATAGAAACACTTTAAATTCCGATAAAGACCATTTCTCGGAATCCTTATATCCGACAAAACCAGAGATAAAGAAAAACATCTGTAAAAACAACAATGTCAAAAAGTGATGAATTCCTGTCTTTGGTTCATCATTGATACAAAACTGAACGATATGAGTATAGGCAACAACAAATATGCATATACCTCGCAATACATCTATATAAACTAATCTCTGTTTCATTATAGTTACATTTATTTGGTGCCTCAGATATTTGGCAAATTGTTTGTATAAGAAAAGACATATGTTGGGCATTCAGACTACCTATGCTAAAGTTATCATTACTCCTAATTCCATATGCCCCCATTTTTACAAATTATTCAAGTCCATGTCTGTTGATTTATCCATAAATCATAAAAAAGACGAACTTTTCTAAAACCTTTTAGATTTAAAATAAACATCTAACCTTTTATAGTTTTCCTAATTTTTAATATTTTTGCAGGTACGCCTCCAACCACAGCATTATCAGGAACATCTTTTGTAACAACTGCATTAGCCCCTATTATTGCATTATTACCAATAGAAAGAGAGCCTAAGATTTTGGCTCCTAAGCCAAAATAGCAATTATTACCAACGACAACAAATCCAGAATCAATTTTCTCGGTCTTATTACCAAAAACGACCCCAGGCAATATAGTACAATGTTTCCCTATTTTAACGTTTTTCCCTACATGAATAAATCCTCCTGTATGATATATTCTCAATCCAGGACCTATTGTATCAGGAAAAATTGTTATTTTTAGTTTAAATCCTAATCTCTTATAAAGAAGGAAATGCCATAAGAATAGTATTTTGTTTTTATGTTTATAAAACTCAACATATCTCAAATGACGAACATAATGAAACAAATACCAAACTTCATTATGTAGTATCCAGTCCTTAAAAGATGGTTTTCTACCATCAAAACGCTTCAAATCTTCTGCAAGATATAATTTAAGATCTTCTTTTGAACAAATCATTTTTATTTTCGAATTTTTGTTATTGTAAAAAGGACATATCTTAATAAAGAAGAATGTTTAGATATAATCAGAACATATATAAGTCTCTGAAAAAAAGGCAAATATGATGCTCTATATTTCTGTTTAATAACACTCCAAATATCATCTTTTACTATGCGTTCAATAATCTGCTTTTTATTTTTGCTATTTGTTTTAAACAACTGCAACAAATCAGATCTAACGTATCCAATAAATAAACGATTAACCCGAAGTTCTGCACCTTTTATTCCAGACATTAACCGCAAGAGAGTTTCATATAAAGTTTTGTATTTTGCATATTTCTCTTCTTTGTATGAAGCCGTTAGAGAAGAGCCATTAAAACAATAGTAATAATAAGAATTTGGCAAATATACTATCTTCGATGCTCTTTTTAAGAATTCTATTTGAAAAGGAATATCCTCTGACACAACTTTTCGTTCTGAAAGGAAACGAAGATTCTCGTCTTTAATGACAGAGTGTCGATAAATACTATGCCATACAGACATCTGATAGCGTCGTTCTTTCTTTACAAAAGGAGCGGAAGCAACCATATCAAGCATAAAAGATTCAATAGCAGATTTTCCTTCTATAATTTCTTTATTGAACACCTCATTACTTTCACACCATATACCACTCGAGAATTCAGTCTTAAAGCCACAAAAAACCGCGTCTGCTTCCGATTTCACAGCTTCTTTATACAGATTACAGTACATGTCAGGACTAACATAATCATCAGAATCAACAAAAGCAACATATTCGCCAGATGCTATTTCAAGCCCAGAATTACGTGCCAATCCTAATCCCTCATTTTTTTTGTGAATCACCTTTATGCGAGAGTCTTTGTGTTTCCACTCTTCACACATTGTTGGTACATTGTCTAGACTGCCATCATCTACTAAGATGATTTCAATGTTTTTTAAAGATTGACACAATAACGAATCTACACAACGATTTAAATATTTTTCAACCCCATAACAAGGGACAATTATTGATACTAAAGGTGTCATAAGCCCAACTTCTTTCTTAAGTTTTTTAACCTTGGTAAGACTTTAATAAGCCAAAAATGATTATTTCTATCAGTCTTTTTAATCCTATCAAAAGTTTCAAGCGTTACCTTATCAACTTCAAGAGGCAAAAATGAATTAGGTACAATCTTTATTATATTGGCCTGATTATCCACCTTATTTTTCATCTTTCTTCTTTGGAGATGGATATACATAAACTCTTCTTTCTTAAGCTCATTATTTTCTTTGAAATAACGATATATATGTCCATTATCCCAAAGATAAACTGCAGGTTTATATTTTTCATAGACAAAGCCATGTCCATTATTTGGAATTTCTTTTCCAACATAAATGACACGAACAAACCTCGTGCTCCCAAAATCTATGTTAAGTGAACAATCCTTTGTAAATACACTTTTTCCTGCTTTTCGGTATAACGTGTATATATTATGGTCGTCTTTCCAATCTTCATCAAAACAACAAGAAACGTCTGAAGATAACACATCTTTAAAAACAGGTACACCATGAAGGCTATTCATAAAAATACGATTATTTTCTTCAGTATTCTTATATATTGTCATGTGACCAAGACAAAACATTTTATCGTATTTATCCAAAAGTCTATCCGTGATAAAATTATCCAAACATCCCATAAGAACATCTGTGTCACAATGTCCCCAATGACTATATCCCTTTAAGAAATCACTATATATATAACCATAAGCAGGACGAAAATCACACAACTTATATGCTTTGTGCAAAGCTATCGGGAAATCAAATTTAGACTGAATTAAAGATGCATTATCTTGATAGCTCATGTGTACTACCCTGACATTTTGAGGAAAAGCATATTTTGTTCGTTCATCTGTTATCAACAACCAATCAAAATTTTTATTATATGAGCATGTTTTCAGAAATAACTGAAAATAGCTCTGTAATCGCCCAAAATGAGGGATTATAAAACAAACTTTATTTTTCATTTTTTCTTATTATACTTTTTGTTAAACATGGTCCCAATCCCAAAATTATATATGGCAAAACAGCATAATAAACTCTTAATGTTCCATTGTACCATATAATTAAAATAGTTATTAAAGAAATCGAAATTGCAACATCATATAACCATTTATACTGGTAGGGAGATTTCTGTTTCCATCTTCTATTGTATATATACAAGTATACAAAAAATGATACGAACGTTATAATGCCTAGCCATCCAGTCTGTAAGAATACATTTTGGAAGGTAAACAGAAAATAGCATAAACCTCCATACTGGTAGGAAAAACTAAGATCTACACCGGGTGCTTTGTTCTCTGTACCTGTTCCTAATCCGAGTCCAAACATTTTCTTCACAGGACTATCAAAAAACATTTCAGATATTAAAGAAGAACTTCCTATTCTCGGAAATCCATATCCTAAACCTGCCGTTTGTGAATATTCTATAGCATTATCTATGGAACCTATAGAGTTTGATTGTGAATCATCTAAATTACGTAATGCAAATATTAAAGACAAAGATAGTAATAAAATACCGATGATATTTCTAAAACTTATTTTCTGGTTAAACAAATAATTAATTAAAATCAAAATAACAGCAATAAATATAAATTTTTCATCTTGTAATATAGCAATTGTAAATGACGAAATCAGGATGAACAGAAACTGTCTCAATGTAGCTAATTTATTATTATAAGCATAAAAATAATATGCGATTAATATAGAACAAAAGAAGTTTTGTTCTGCACCACCAGTAAAAGCGCCATTATTATAATCAGACGTTAAACCATAAACAAAAAACTGAATTAAAGTACATGCTAAATTAAGCCACTGGAATTTATAAAAAAGACCAAATATTCTATGGTAATCATTTACCGTCAAATATGCTGCTGCACCAAAACACAAAGCCATAGGCATTATTTGACCGCGAAATCCCATTAAGACATTCATAGGAGCAACTTGGTTTAAGATTACACCTATTAGGGCAAAAAAAGACATGACAATTATTATTGCTAATGCAACTTTTAATTTCGTTTTCTTTAATTGAAATGGTTTACAAAACCAAATAAAAAGAGAAAAGAATTCTACTGCATAATTAAAAGTTTGAGAAAGATGAAATGTTCTTGTTAAAAAGCCATGAAGTAAAAATACCATAACTGCAATAAGAAGAATTTTTCTCGGTCCTTTTGTGTTTTTTGGGATAAAACTAATGTTCATTGTTATTTACTTTAAAATATAACGATAAAACGCAGTTACCAACTTACTCGCCAACCAATAAGGCATGAAACGATTCAATTTGTTTTTCCATTTGCGAGCTTCCAAATCTTTTGTTGATGCCCACGAAACAGTAAAGTGATGAATACTATAACTCTTCTCCAAAGAATAAAGCATTTGATCTGTGACATTACTCTGAGGACAAAAATATTCTGGTGAATATGCAATACAACCAGATATTCTTTGAGTTTGATTATTAGCAATCAAACCATGTTTTGTAAGAATCTGAGTTTGATAACGCGGACAGGCTACAAGATTAAGACTTCCATCTTTATTATAGAAATCAAGGGTCTGGTATAAATCTAATATTTCTTTTAAATAAGGATGATTTTGCTCTGCGCCATAACCTAATCCTAAATTAACAGAATATTCTATCGCTTCACCTCTTTTTACCCCAATAGGATCACGACTTTCAAACCCACAGAACATTTTTTCAACAAGCAAGCTATCAAAAGACTTTATCATCTCTACATCAGTATCCATGTAAATACCACCATATTGATAAACTACATCAATACGACAATAATCACTTACAAATGCCCATTTCCCTTCTTTATAAGCATCACTCATATATTGATTCTTATGCACATCATAATTTGACTCGTCCCATCTCTTTATCTCATAATCAGGACAGTATTTGCGCCAAGATGCAATACATTTCTTTACTTCTTCTGGTTCAGGCTTGCCTCCAAACCAGCAATAATGAATTATCTTTGGAATCATAATAATATCATTAGTAATGAATTAATTTACTTGCAACTCTATTAAAGCCCATTGATAAACAGAAAAAACCAATTTTCCATTTTAAGCTTTCTATATGTTTAATCTCGTTCCTAAAACGTATCAAGCCTTCTTTAGCTTCATCATAAGATAAAACATTAAACATTACAGCCTCTGTAAAAACTCCAAATGCTGCTTTTTGTTTAAGATCGCGATAATCATCGCTCAATATCTCATCTAATTTAGAGAGATATTCTAGTCGCATTTCATATGTATTATGCGTAAAATTACGAGTAATTGAATCAGAATTATTATAATAATGATAAAAAGCCTTCGGCAAATAAGAGACTTTTACATCTGGATGTTGAAATAGCTGAATCCAAGTTAATAAATCCTCACAATGATTCACACCTTCTGGAAAGCGTATTTTGTACTTGTTGTAACAAACTCGCCGTGCGAGTTTGTTACAACAACTGCCATGCAGTTGTTGGAACAGTTCATTCAATAGCTCTGCAGGAGCAAGCGATAATGGTTCCTGTTTTACCAAAACTTGCTTTCTATCAGTATTACTAAAAAAATCGCATATTACGACATCTGCATCATTTTGCTTTGCATTAATATACAACTCTTCAAGCATGTTTGGATCAACCCAATCATCACTATCTGCATGAATGACATATTCTCCCTTTGCTAAATCTAACCCCGTTTGTCTAGCAGCGCTCACTCCACCATTTTGCTTATGAACTGCTTTAAATCGCTGATCCATCTGCGCAAAATTATCAAGAATATTTTCTGTGCCATCATTACTGCCGTCATCTATCATCAATACTTCAAATTCTTTAAGGGTTTGAGATTTGAGACTATTCAACATTTTAACAACAGATGAAACAGAATTATATACTGGCATTATAACAGATACTTTTACCATAATCTCATCAACAATGATTTTATTTTTCATACACATTCTCATATTCTCTAAGACAACATTTATTTAAAAATGTTTTTACCTTATTTTTGAACAAAGAAACACATCCTTGATATTGAGGAGAATAACCATACCGATCTTTACGCCAAGGTGTCATGGCATGATATTTCCAATAATACGACTTCAAAGGAAACAGACAATCTTTGAACCAAGGCTTACAAGAATCTATATAGTGAATTATTACAGCATTATTTTTGTATGCAGCAATGTCATGCTTGTACCTTAAGGGTATGTTACGTCCATGATGAAGCCAATAAAAACTAAACATGTTGAATATTATAGGTAATTCACAAATAAAGCCTTGGCATACTTTATTTAAAACATCCTGTTCTCCAAATTTTATAATGTTTTTATTCGCAGGACTATTAAAATAAAGAAAACATTTCTCACGCACATTGCTTTTACGCCAATTGTCAAGATTAAACCAAACCAATCCCGCACAACCATAAAAGGCATTATGTATCAACCCCAATCGTTTTTTATGTTCTTCTGCTCCTTGCTCATCCGTTGCCATTGCGATCCAATAGTTTGACATATCTAACTGTTCTATATACTTTAAGCTTCCTAAACATATCATATCAGCATCTACATATAGAATTTTATCGACATTTGGATACAAATCTGCGGCATAAAGTTTTAGCGAAGGAAATATTCCCCACTTACCACATACAGATAAATCTATATCCAAGTCTCTACCGTCAAGTATTTTGACGTCAAGTTCATGTCCATATCGACCTACAAAGTTGTTTAACTTTTCGTTATTAGTCTCAGATATATCTGTAGCTATAACATGAATAAAAAAATTCATGTCTTTATTATTATCAAAAATGGATGCCAATGTAGTAGCCACATGCGGCACATAAGCATCATTGGTAACAAAAAGTAAATGCATAACAATTAATGTTTTGTAAATTCTTTACACTTTTTAATCAATGGTTCTGCTATTTTCCACCAATCATTCTTATTTTTTGGAAAATTAGATTTACTGATTTTTCCAGATGTCAATGAATTGTGTATATTCAAACCATCCCACGTCAATACATTAAAAAGCCCAAGCAACCCTCCAAATCTGGACTTACTACATTCATCATCGTTAGTTCTTTCAACAAAAATCACAGGAGTTCCCAATCCGAGACAAGGTAATCCACAATGAATTCTAGATGTTATGACACACTTAGCTTTAGCATACTTTTTAACTAACGACTCTGCATAATGTAATTTCTCTTCATTTGAAGGATAGTCTCTTTGTATCTCAAAATTATATTGATTAACATAGTTTGCATCAACAAGCATATCAAAATCAAAAATTTTTGAGTATTTCATCAAGAAGAAAGCGTTATAGAACAATGCTTTTAAACCATTTTCTTTTTTCTTTATTGTGATCTTTTTTACTGAAGGATAGTGCAAAAACAAATAAATAAAGCTTTTAAAGGCCTCAATCTTATGATGAGCAAGCAATCCCGACGTTTCACAAAAAGGCTCAACTACATAAACCTCGTCTCCTCTCTCTGAAGACTTATATTTTTCACCAAGCGTCAATGTCAAACAACCCGAGAAATATGCCTCAACACCTTTCTTCCTTAATAAATCAACAGAATTGGTATCACGACATCCTATAGGTTCGTGTTTCTTGAAATACTCTATACTTTCTTCGCACAGGAATTGTGGTAATCCACAAACATTTATATGCAATGCCACAAAAAGAGGTATAATCTGTTCAGAAGGCGGCCAATTCTCTGGATGGTTCATATACCAGCCATTCATTATCATCTTGACTTCTTCACCTTTATATTCTTTTAATTCGGTCTCTCTTTCTAAGAACAAATCAATACCTTCATCAAAGAACTGTTTAGCAGCTAAAGCCTGCACATAATCACCAATGTTCACTTTACCTTGAACACCAGTACTAACAACCATTAAACTATTCTTCATAATTTTATCTTATCTTTATATGAAAATGTCTATATAAACGATTCTTTATTTTAATTTTAATTTTATCAATAAATAGTTCTGGGTGAACAGAATACCACCTTAATAAAATTGGCGTTATTTTTTTAATGCCAACTATTGCATTAGGACGTATAATATATTCAAATGTATTAGATGAATGTAAGTGAAGATTTCTTTTATAGAAATGAGCATATAAAATTTCTCTTTGCTCAATATCTCCATTCTCATTGAAACCCACTTTGTATAATTTATTATTTTTCTTTAGATAAATTATGTTATGTAAATCATTACCTTTTTCTCTTTTCCAAAAAGGAAAGCGCTCATTATCTAATGCATACATACTAGTAGGATAGACTTCATATGTATTATACGTGTCTATAAACTTGTTTTTATATGCAAAATCGCAAGCTTCAAAGCATCGACCATTTAATGAAAAACCAGACCACATCCTGTCAGGAAACATCTTATAGTAATGAGCCGATACACCATGAGGCAATTCGTCGAACCAAAGATTTTCTGCATGTGTGAAAACATATTGATATCCTCCTTGTTTTCCACGACAATTAGAGGTCTGCCAAACCTCTTCATATTTAGGATCGTCGGTACGTTGCAAATGCATATGACCCATTCCTAAAAAATAATCAAACCGATTCAATAACTCATCAGTTAGAAAGCTTCTTATATCTCCCAATACCATATCGGAATCACAATAGCCCCAAAAATCATAATTCAGAACATGATTCTGAAATATCTTATGATAAATCGGCCGGTAATCACATAGTTTATATGGTTTGTCTAAAACAACATGAAAGCCAAGTGTTTGTTCTATCTTTTCCTTTACCTTCTCCAGTGTCGTTTTTTCTATAATAATATTTGGCGATGGAGACTTTATGTCCTGATCTGTTACAATCAGGAAATCTATTGATGGATTCTTCACACAACTACTTAACCAATACTTAAACAATCCTGGGAAGACGCCGAAATAAGGATGTATGAAAAGTATGCTATTTACCATTTGTAATCTTATTTAAAAATTCTATCCACTTATTTCCAACTTTTTCAATACTATAGTTTTGAGATTGCTCATAGGAACATTTTGAAATCTGTTCTTGTAAGTTGTTATCACTTACAAGTTTAATCATCGCATCCACGAATTCTTTTTCTTGACCGAACTTCACCAAAACTCCATTTTCCCATGATTTAATAAAATCATGAACAGAACTAAAACTATCATAAACGATAGGTATGCAACCAAATTGCATACATTCTAATAGGGTCATACTTAAACCTTCATAAGTGGATGTCATTAGAAAGAACTTGGCTTCTTTATACAATTCCTCTGGATGCTGCACTTTGCCAATGAATCTCATCTGCTTAATTTGAAGAGATTGAGCATAGTTCAAAACCATATTTAAATCAGGGCCATAACCAGCTACTATCAATTCATAATCATCATTTCTTTCTTCAAAACGTTTCCAAATTCTCATTGCTGAGCAAAGATTTTTTTGGGATTCTTCAAATCTAGCAACAATGAGAAATTGATTTTTCTTCTTACAAAGAGACAATGGGGATAATTTAAAAGATAAAGGATTGGGTATCGCCACAGCTCTCAAATCAGTTTTCTTTACGCCAATTTCATAAGCAAAATCATCAATAAAACTATCAGACAACAAAACAAATTGATCTACATTGTAATACATCCTCCTTCTATTTATCAAAGGTAAAGTATAACCTCTATACAACTTATGCAATTTATTTTTTATCTTCCATTTTATGCTCTGATATAATGGTGAATAATGATAAAACTTCGGATTAATATGCATACAATTGACAGTTGCAATTGAACTATTAGTCTTCAGTTCACCCATGAAACGAGCTGTATTATCTTGCATTTGATCTTGATTTATAATAACATCAATTTGTTTCTGAAACAAGAAATCAGACAACATTGCCTTAAAGTTATTATAATCGTCAGATTCTTTATATCGCAATTTTAAAGAATCGTCAACGGTTTCATCATCATCTCCGCAATAAGCATAGTAGCATTTTATATTATGAGACAAAAAGAATTTTGCCAACAAAGATGTGACTCGTTCTACTCCTCCACTTGAAGGGTTTAGATTATTACAAAAGAAAAGAACATTCATTTTTTAGATGTAATAATGATAATGGAAATATATATAGTTTCCGATCTTATAAAGAAGTTTATCAAACAGGGAAGAGTATTTCTTCACTTCCCATAAATTTATCATCTTGGTCTTTATTTCATCATTGGCAAAAGTCTTTCTTGCCATCTTATAAGCTCTATATGCACGTACATAACGCTTTCTGAGCCAAGAGAAATGTACATGTTCAAACATGTAGTTCAAAATTTCCATATTCGCGACATAGTTGCTTCCGTCTGCATCGTGAGTGTTTGTAACAACACCATCATGACGTCTAAAATAATTTAACTGTTTGTTGACGATAGCAATATTTCCCTGCAAACTCATTAAAGTCCAAAACATGTAATCACCTGCGCCTTTGAATTTTTGATATATAGTCGGTATTTTTTTTACTTTTTCCTTGCTAAATATTGCCGAACTAGCATTCCAAATAAAAGCTTCCAGAGCAAGATAGCGTCTTACATAATCAGTGCCTTTTATATATTGATTTGGATACTTTTCTACAGCCCATCTAAGCTCACCGGTTTCATTGACTATCATACTTGTGCTATAAGCTACAGCACAATCCTTTATCTTAAAGAATGCAGACACAAGTTCTTGGAGCAAATTCGGTTCACAGTAGTCATCACTTTCCGCTATCCATATAAGCTCACCTTGAGATAAACCAATTCCTTTTTCCCATTGTTTAAAAGTGTTTCCACTATTTTCTTCATTGGCAACAATATGGGAAACATGAGGATTATCTTGATATTTCATGATTACTTCCAGACTGTTGTCTGAAGACTTATCATCTAAAATGATCAACTCGTAATTCGTATATGTCTGAGCCAAAATACTTTCAATTCTCTGATCTAAATATTTTGCGTGACAATAGTTGGGAACGATTACAGAAACTAAAGGATTATTATTCATAATCATCAATTATTAAATTAATTATCTCTTTTAAATCGTGATTTTGTCTTTCCTTTACTTTTAAATATTGCATCATCGACTTCTGGGAAAATCTTTGATAATTATTTGGTGTTAAAGACATAAGACCTTTAAAAATACTTGAAATATAGAAAGGGCATATATATATAGGAGCCGTTTCCAAAATTTCAGGAATAGATGTAGAATATGATGCTATTACAGGCTTAGCAAAAGCCATTGCTTCCAAAGGAGGATATCCGAAACCTTCAAAATAAGAAGGATAAACAAATGCATAGCAATGTTTATATGCGTTTCTTAAATCTGAATCAGATAAAAAAGGCAGAAGAATTTGGTTTTTAAACTTTTTGAAAGGATAACCTAAAGTGACGAAATAATAGTCTGGATTTTGTTCACAAAATGCAGATGCAGCAGCTACCATTTTCTCTGGATTTTTACTATCTCTATTAGCACTAACCATTAAGAAATATTTCTCGTTCCGTTCTATTAAATTTCGAAGTTCATCACATTCAATAATGTCATTGTTGGTATATATTCTTTCTGGACTAAACAAGACTCTGATATCTTCAGAATGAACCCCATAATAGTAAGAGAGGGAACTTTTTGTATATTCAGAAACAGTAACTATTTGTACATTTGTATTTTTTTTTGCCAATGAGACAATTCGCAGTATTTTGTCTGTACGTTTAGCAAACTTTCCATGCGAATACATGTTCAATATCCATTTACAAAACCTAATTACAGGCCCTTTTACATAAGTTTTCCACCCCTTTACAGAATTCTTCTTAAGAGCTAAAAAAGGATTCTCTAAATAGAAATATATATTCAGAAAATTGTCTTCTAACTCCTCATACGCTAAGTCGTGAATTACACAAACAACACGACATTTTATATTTTCAATGTCTTCATATTCACCCAGATATTGAGCACAAGCTATAAAAAATGTGTTAATATCATTTTTTTCTATCAAATCTGAGATTTTATGATTCGCAACATCTAAAAACTTAACTCCTAAAGGCATCAAAGATTCCATTTGTTCATCCTCATATGCTATTCCATAACGAGAATCATAAAGAGCATAAACAGTATGATCACCTTCTTTGGTCTTCAAACAATCAAGAAGAGAAAAAAAAATTCTCCTCTGATATTCTCCTGCTCCTGTCTTTTTCTGCAGAGTTATAAAATCTATTAATATATTATTCATTATTATTATCGCTTAATGATGACTCTAAGTATGAAAGAGAAATTTTGCGTTGCTCCGATATTAACATATCAACTGAAGACCAATTTATATCCATATCAAGATAATATTCAATATCATGTTTACCATCCCATATAAATTGTTCTAAGCCGCAAAGTTTTATTAATTCTAATGCTCTATTATTACTACTTAAATACTTACCTTGTAAAGGAGTAAAGAGAAACTTTGTATGATTAAGAATAGAGAAAGCAATACCATGAAATGACGCCGTAACAACCAACATTGATTCATGTATAAGATTTATCCATTCACCTATAGTTGCATAACGATATGTTACACCTTCAAATAATTCACGACTTGGTTCAAAACCGCTACCTGGCGTAACATCAATAGGACAATTCTGTTTCTTAGCATAATTCAGGATAGACGTCCACGGTAAATCGTCTTTTGATGTGTAATTGAGGCTATATATAAAAAAGCCTCTCTTTTGAACATTTGAAAGATTCACAATGTCAGAATAATCCTGCATTGACAACAATAAGGTTGGATCAAGAACTTTTATTGCCTTGTATCCTTGCTCTTTACATATATCAACTCCTGCCTTTTCTCTTGCAGATAAAGAATTAAAAGATGATAAATACTTTTTTAGCATCGGTTTCAAACTATCTGGATAACTTGTATGGCCTATACTTGGGGCATAAGCTATTCGCTTAATATTTTTAGAGCCAAACTGCAAAAAATATGCAGCCAACTCATCTGGTCGTAAATCATAATTCCATATTTGATCACTACCAGCAATATAAGCATCTGCAAAAGGAGGATATGCTATTAGTTCATTCAAATCATTATATATATTATAAGAAACGATCAAATATTGACTGCGAAATTCCGTAAATCTACGATACTTGTTTTTGACGCTTAATATATTCCTTTCTTCTTGAATTAAAGCCCTCTGTTTCTTTTCTCTTTGCTCATTAAGATAAGGAAAGACCAATAAAAATTTTAATACTTTTTTTATCTTTCCTTTAAATGATAGAGGTGGGGCTATCCATGGCTTGGGGGCATATCGCTTGAACCTAATCAAAAATGGAGAGTGCCCCATTTTGCATAATTGTTTTTGCATTGCCCAGCATTGCAGCTGCTGCCCATAATTATCATTGGATTCCCAATACGTTATAATTCCAATTTTCATAAGCTATTATCTTTCACCAATAATGAATCCTAATCTACACTTTCTAAAAAACTCTGTAAGAAATACAGAAATAACTGTAATTACTATACTCACAATAACACATGCTATATAAGGATTACTAAATAATATTCCTCCCCAATAATAAAAAATCAAATAATTTAGCATCGGGTGGAATAAATAAATGCCATACGAATTTTTAGACAATCTATAGAAAAATGGTATCTGGTATTTACTAATTATTTTAGAACAGTAAAATAATAATATCATACCACTTAATGCTAGTAACATACTTCCCGTCTGACTATTCATCATCTTTGTTTTTTCATGAAGAAAAAATAAAAGTATAAAAATGAAAAATAAAATAGTGACTTGAATTAATAAGTTTATTTTAATATTTAAAATGTTTCTGTTTTCATACAAAACTCCACCAAGATAAAAATAAAAAATATATTTAAATATATTATATAGCTGGAATTTTAATGGGAAAAAAGCCCCTAAATTAAAAAGAACAAATAAACAGAACATTGCCATTATAGGTCGTTTTTGAATTACATCATAAAAAGCATTTGATATTACAAAGACAAAGAATAACATATATAAATACCATAAATGGCGTGGATTTTCCGCAAATATATAATTATTCAAGATTGTTTCATAAGAAACAAAATCTCCAATATAATGCATTATAGGAATAACCATTAAAAATGCCAAAAAAAAGTATGGACATAAAAGTCGATGAACTTTATTGAAAACAAACTGGCTTTTATTATTATATTTCCCTTTTTTTTTAAATGAAAAAAACAATGCTCCTGAGATTGCAACAAAAGTGGGCATGTGAAACGAATATATTAATTTCCAAACCCACATTAATACACCATTGACAGGCATTTTAACATATGAGAAAGGTGTGTAAACAGACACAACATGCCCTATTACAACAAATAATGCACACATTACTTTCATTACATCCAAAGTATTATCCCTTTTTTTTTCCATATTCTGAGTTTTCTAATAATGTTTAAAAGACTTATAATCTGCAATGAACCAAAGCAACAACCCTTGAGAGAATTCCGAACAACCTTTTGAACGATTCAAAAATGGTGCTTTAGACGAATCGCCAGAAGCGCTCATAACCGTACCATCTTCCAAGGTGATACTCTTTAAATTACTCATAATAATCTTAATATTATCTCTTATTAATTTTGGATAAACTTTGTTCAACAAAATTAATATGGGAATTGTTGCTGTTGAATCGAAAGTGCTATTAGCTTCTATACCAACTAATTGGTTCCACATAAATGGCCTGCTTTGTAGTTTTAACAAATTGTCTGCTAATAGTTTAGCTTCAGTTTTATATTTTTCATCAACTTCGCTAAGTGCTAATATACCTAAAATATACCATGAGATACCTCGTCCCCAATTATTCTGTCCAATTCCAATATTCTTATTTATGAACCAATGCGGCAAATGATTACATATTCCATACTTTATAAAATAGTCAAAATTTACTTTTGCAAGATTGAGGGCCTTTTCATCTCCAAAAGTTTTATAATATTCAACTAAAAAAGGTATATACATACCTAAACCATCTACTAATATAAGATCATTGTTCCAATAATGAATTAGACTGTCTGCATCCATAACAGAGTAGAGATAATCTATACCACCATAAACTTCACTTATATACTTTTTTTTCTTTGTTTGATGGAACAACTCTAATGCTAACCAGGAATTTGTGGTATTTGTTACATGATTATATTTTTTTATACTCTGGATATTATCAAAGTTGAACTCGCTTTTGCGATTAATACTTGCTTGATATTTCAGAAGCCCTAAAGCTAAATAATTCTTATAAAAATCAAGTTCTTTATTTGATGATTTTTCATTATCATATTTCCACCTACGATATCTTTCAATAAATGAATTGTCATCGTAAATACTTATCTTTAAATTATCATCAGTCATCATATTTAATGCTCGATGATAGCATAAATCTACATAAGCAGAATCAGATATATTATTATCTAAATATTGCTTAGCAAAATACTTTTGACTAATGCTTGGCCATATATCAACATATATAAATATTCCCAATAATGCAAACAATGTGATAATTATAGCAGATTGAACAAGTATAACCTTCTTCATTTCTTCAATATTTTTGACTTTATCATATTTATTATCTTATTCTTATCATTTTTATCCATTCCGATATAAAATGAAAATATTGCCACGCTTATAAAGCTTATCAATGATGTTATTATTATTCTTATAAAACTATAATCCATTAAATATTTACATACAGCTATTGGCAATATTGCAGACAATACTGTTACTATTAAACAACGAACATGAACAGAAACGAAATACTTAAATACTGAAAATTTGATATATTTACGTACTATAAAAACGCCAACAATTTCTGCAAGAAGTATCGTCAGAAAACCAGATAAGAACACACTTTCTGGCTCATAGCCCAATTTTGCAAATAAGTATGCTATGGGGAATGCCATGCATGTAATAATTCCAACTGTTGTATTAGCAAAAAACAATTTACCAACCGCATGAATAATCGTTCCTCGCGGTTCTTTTAATAGATTTACTAAACACCAAGCAACAACAAGATACAAGAAAGATACAGTATGTGAAGGATATGTTCCTAACCATATTCTCAAAATTCCATCTGCTTCCAGACATACTGGTAATGATATAAGCAACATTAGGTAATAAGACATACATGCACTCCGTTTAACTAATTGAAACATCTCATCAATGTTCCCTGCAGCATATGCCTTGATAATCTGAGGCTTAACAGAAGCCATAAATCCATTACTAAATTTAACCATGTTTCCTTGCACTTGATAAGCAACAGCTCTTGCTGCATTTACAGAAGGTCCCCAGAAAACATTCAAGATTAAGTTCAAACCTTGACCTTGTGCCAAACCTGATAATTGACCAATTAAATCCGAACCTGTATATTTAAACATTGACTTGTATAAAGCCTTATCCTTACAGATCATAATTCGACTTTCCTTATATTTCCTAATACAATATATCCTATAAAACAAGATAAGTGATATGCTTTGAACAAATAACAGTAATGCATAAAAAATCAATTTATCCATCGGAGATATGTATAACAAATAAACAATCAATAGTTTAGTTATGACTTCATATATTCCAACATAAGCATATATTTTCATATTTTCATGAGCTATAATTAATGCAGAATATGGTGCTTGTGGAATCATAATAAACGTTGAGAGTATAGACAATTGATAAACAATAAATGCTGCATACATTCTATCTGAAGGTATTGTCATTTTATTATAAAAGAACCAGAGACCTACCGTTTCTGCTAAAATTACTATAATTATAGCAATTGCTATATGAGTAAATAAAGCTGCGTTAAAAACTTTATTTACAGCACCATTATTTCCACGGCCCATTTCAAAAGTGATATACCTTGATGCTGCTGCTGCCAAACTACTATTTAGGAATCCGAACATAACAACAATACCACCTATTACATTATATAATCCAAAATCTACTGCTCCTAACGTTTGTAAAACGATTCGAGAAGTAAACAATGAAATAATCATTATTAATAGCATTCGAATATACAAATAAACTGTATTCTTAGCTACTCTTTTACTATTTGTATGAAATTTGTTATCCATTATTATCGTAAATATTACTTATTTAGTACATCATTTATAAAACACTATTAATCGTGTTTCATTATATTGTTGCATATTAGTAATGTAAAAAAGACATTACTTAGCACTCGTCATTTAAATTTAATTGTTTTTATTTTAACGGTTTCTCTAATTGAGCCGAAGATAGAACTAAAGCATATTTACCTTTACTCTCAACTTGTACCCAAACTGTATGCTTTTGAGAGTTTCGTTCTGTCTTTATATCAGATGATACGTCTATAGAATCAAGAGGCTGATAGCATTCAAATGAAGCATATACAAATGTCTCAAATACATAAAAATTCAAAAATAATTGAAGCGAATCATCTGATATCTTATTTTTAGGACTTTTTGAACTAACATATACTAATTCTATTTTTACACTTGACTTAGTAATTTCAAATAATATATCAAAATTTTCCAATTCGATTTTATTAGGTTTCTTATCTGTTACTACATCTATTTCATTAACAGAAATACCACCTATTATCTTTCGCCATATTTCAATCAACAGATGATCAAAGAGTTCTTCACGTCCATTCACTAAGGATAATATAGAAGGCTCATTAAATTCAAGCAAATGCATCTTTGGTAAATGTTTCAACAAATTATACCGATTAATGTAAACTTGCATTTTCTTTCCATAATGAGTTAATGCATTATATCTTAGTAATATCAATTCTTCTTCTGAAATCTGACATCTGAATATCTTTGCGTATCTTCTTTTTGTATCATCATCAACTTTTGCTTCATCTATAGTTTGCATGATTCTATACAACAGACGATAATATGAGGACAACAATGAATGGTTGGCTTCATAAAACTTTAAATATGAATTAACAGCATCTTTGACTCGCCGATCATAATCTTTACTAGTACTTGAAAAGTCTTTAGCCCAATTTTTATCCAATTTCTTAACTTCATTTTGGCAATCACGATACATATCTATCAGGGTTGAGAAAGAACTATCAAACTGTTGTAAAGCTGCAATTTTTCGGCTATCTTCATTACTGGTCCGAAGTTCTTTATTTGCAACTATTTGCTCTTGGAGATTCTTATTTAATAATTTAATGCTTATATAAGCAAGCAACGTCCCAACAAGACCGCCAACATAATCACCATATTGCCCCCATAATCCACCATCTATAGGCTCTGAACTGTCATAATCTCGGTGTAAAGCGAAAAAGACAATGCCAACCAACAAGATTAGAATTGCTATGACCTCATAGATATGCTCTACAAAGAAATTTATATATTTCTTTTTTGTGGATTTGGATGTCTTTTTTATCACACTTTTACTATCCATGATTGAATTTTTTCTATATTTCTATTTTCATCTGAAGAAATCTCTGTATAAAATTCAGGAAAATCATTTCCTTTTTTTCGATTATTTCTCCAATGAAGAGGATTAAGATTCCCAATATTGTCATCACCCCCAATAGAAACGGGATGTAGGTGATCTATCTCCCACCCAAAATTCATAGTAGTCCCATAAGAGTCACGACGTATCCAAGCGCCAGCAAAATCCTGACGCCATAAATTAGGATTGTACCCATCTACTATAGTAGCTTTATCCCACACTTGTTGAATTATCTGTTCATTAAACATAATAATTGATTTATTTATAAATGTTGATTATATGTAATCTACAAAAGCCAATATATAATGTTGATTTTTGTAGTGTATAAAAGATTTGAGATGACCAAAAAATAACTTTTTAAGACTTAAAATTCCTTGAATCTATTTTAGAATCATTCTTTCTCAGGAGTTTGCTCTAACTTTAATCTTATATCAGTAATTCTTGTATAAAATAGCAAAAACAATCCTAATAGACTTAATAATAACCCTGCCAGAATAAATGCTACTTGTTCGGGATTTCTTTCAAAAATATATTTTATATCATCATAAAATAAACTTAAAAAAGATAATACTAAACCTAAACATATATACATATAAGCAAATGACTTCAAAATTAGAGTCCTTCTTTTATTACGATTATTTACTATATACACCCAATTTTTAGATTCTTCTAATATATCATTAGATGTTATTTCAACCTCATCAATTCCAGGATAAGACTTTCTTTTTATAATGTTAACAAGCAAGGCATTCACCTGCTGTTCTTTGAATGTTTCTAATTGCTTTTGACCCTTTTCGGTCAACTTAAATGATTTATTCATATTTGTTCAGTGTTCTAATTACAAAACATATTGTAGCTAAAATAAAACATATTAAACATACAAGCAGTCCCCACATTTCTTTTAAATTGCTGGCTCCTACTCCAACCAATATTGCAAATATATATTCTAAAATTTGGAGACACAGGTTCCATTTTTTATGTTGTTGTAAAGGAGCTGCATAAATCCTTTTAACAGCATTATATACATCATCTGCAGAAACCTCTCTTTCATTATTTCTTGCACCCGCATCTGAATATTTAACAGACTTAAG
>OIYQ01000136.1_pt1 | contig 28570 bp, 15 predicted proteins | sample 1588311 | NCBI WGS metagenome assembly OIYQ01 (sample SAMN03283244) | human gut metagenome | biome: human-associated habitat; material: feces | host: Homo sapiens | place: Peru | collected 2012
TTTCAATGCTGTTCCATCCAAGAACTCCTTACCTTCGTAAAGTCCTAAGGAAAACTGTATCAAACGAAAATATAATTCCATCATGTTGTCGGGGTAACCCTATTTTGCCAGTATTGTGTTATTTTGTTTAAACGTTGATTTATCTTCTACAAAAAGAATCTCTTTTCATTCGCAAAAATACATTTTTCCTTTCAAACCACCAAACTTTCTTGTCATTTTTTAACCTAAATATACAAATCTGCGGAATATATGGCAAAACAATCCCCTGCAGGATTTCCTATCAGGATTTCTGCAAGGGATTGTAAGAAAGGAATTGTATGAAATTCTGTTTATATGTTTTTATTGGATTCCTTCATGTGTAGGCACAACTCGCTTGATAGTACCATCTGCATTGAATTCCAACTTGTCGATGCAAACCTCACGGTGAACACCTGGCTGGAAATGGATATAATCCTTGTTGATGCGATGATAAACGATGTACCACTCATCTGTACCTGGCTTCTGGATCACGGAGTTATGGGCTGTTCCGTAAATCTCATGCTGAGGGTCCTGAATCAGGACGATAGGATCCTTCGCTACCTCGATAGGTCCGAGCGGAGACTTGGATGTTCCATAAGCCACATGATAGTTGGCTGCACCCGTATCATCCACCGACCACATGAAGTAGTAGAGTCCGTTGCGATAGAACACATACGGAGCCTCGCGATAAGCATAGTCTCGCAGGCTTCCGCCCTTTGGAGTCATCACTGTCACGGTTTCATCCTTAATCTTGGTCATGTTTGGCTCCAATTCTGCACCTGCCATAAAACCGTTGCCCCAATAGAGATAAGGCTTCTTGGAAACAGGATCCATGAAAACATCCACATCAATGAGCTGACCGTTGCAACCCGGATGGTTCTTTGCCAAGAGAGGCTGACCTAAATCCACAAAAGGACCTGTAGGAGAATCAGAAACCGCTACGCCCATCTGTTTTCTGCCGTTGTCATTAGGGTTGGCACTGAAATAGAGATAGTACTTGTAGCTGCCGTTCTTCTGTTTCACCTCGATGGCAGCTGGTGCCCAGAGATTGCCATTCGCCCAGGCTATCTGGTCGCTCTTCGCATCCAGTGCCACGCCTTCATTCTTCCACTCCTTCAGGTCGGCAGAAGAATATACATAGTACTTGTATCCACCCCATCCCGGTTTTCCATCAGTGGTAGAATAGATGTAGTACTTACCCGTCTTGTTGGAATACAGGATTTCCGGGTCTGCATGGAAACCTGGCAAGATTGGGTTGCCCAATCCGCTGGCACCCTTGGTAGTAGGAGCGATAGGACGGATGGTTCCATCAGCATTGTAAGCCATCGGTTCGATGATGACACTGCGCTTGTAGCTTCCACCATCAGGCAAGGCACCATTATGAGAGAAGAAGAGCCACTGGTCGTTATAGTTGACGATGGCAGGATGAGTGGTATTACTGTTGCCGGCAATCTCACTGATGATGCCCTTGGCAGTCCAAGGTCCCATGATGTTGTCCGCCATGGCGTAGGCTATCTTCTCTGGCCAGCCCGAAGCATAGCTCAGATAATATTTGCCATTGTATTTGTGAATCCAAGGAGCCTCGGTGAATGGGAACTCGGTTCCTACGTCGATGCGTTTGATTTCGCCATCAATCTCCACCATATTATCCTTCAGTTTGGCGATGTAGCACTGTCCGTTACCCCATATAATATAAGGTGTATTGTCATCGTCGATGAAGATGGCTGGGTCGATGCAAGCCCAACTGTGCTTGGAATCAAAGCAATCCTTGTTGGTGAGCATCGGTTTGCCTAACGCATCTTTGTAAGGACCCGTTATCTTATCGCTCACAGCCACACCGATGCCACACCAGTTGGTAGAAACGTACCAATAGTACTTACCGTTTCTTTCCACCACATGACCAGCATAAGCCTGCTTGCTCTTCGCCCATTTGAAATCAGAAACCATCAGCGGAGTTGGATACTGGGTCCAATGTTTCATATCGGTGGTAGAGAAAATCTTCCAGTCGTGCATCTCGTATCTTGGATGATTACCCTTGGCATCATGACCAGCGAAAAGCCACAAGGTGTCCTTATCTACCAAAACGGCAGGGTCGGCAGTATGGATATGAGAGAAGAGCGGATTGCCAGTTGCCACGAAGTCGTGCTTCAACACATAGCCCCACTTCTGCTGCAATCTCTCCATCTCGTCCTTGGTTACAGAACAAACCGTTCCATGACGAGGGAAGAAATCCTTGCGGAAAGACTCGGGCTTGGTAGAGAAAGTATTCAGATCCTTGGAAGTCTGATACTCATAACGGCCTGAACCATAAAGGTCGTACATCAGCACATACTCATTCTTGTCATTAAGTTTGAATACACCGGAACCTTCCACACCAGTCTTGCTGTCAGCGTAAGCATCGATAAACTTGAAGTTCTCCTTCCAAGGTCCCTTCAGATTCTTGGCAGTAGCCTGCTGGATTCCGTTCTGTATCTCCTTACCTTCGGCATTCTTGATGTTTCCCTTGTAGAACATGTGATAAACGCCTTTGCGCTCGATGATGTCGTTATCGATGCAACCATACTTGGCATTGAAGAGCACCTTCGGCTCACTCTCGAAACCCGTGAAGTCCTTGTTGGCATAAGCATAATAGGTAACGAGGCTCTTTCTGCCATCGCCAGTACGCTGAAGGGTAAAATAGATCATATACTTCTTGGCCTTCTTATCATAGATGGTCTGTGGAGCCCATACCCAATAGGCATCGCTGAAATGCTCCTTGTAGTCTTCCTTCAACACGATTTTAGAGTGCGTCCAGTTCACCAAGTCCTTAGACTTCATCAATACGATGCCCGGATTATCCTTCCATCCATTCTTCACGGTGTTCATATCTGTAGCCACGATGTAATAGCAGCCATCTTCACCACGAAGGATATGAGGGTCGCGAATACCGCCACTGGTACTGATAGAATCGCTGGCGATGACAGGCTGGTTGTCATTGAGCGCATACCAGTTCTTGGCATCCTCGCTGATGGCAAAACGCAGATGTTCCTGCTGGTTGCCACTTCCTTCGAAATAAGCAAAGAGATAACCTGCATACTTGTTGTTGGTTGCAGCCTTCTTTGCGGCAGAAACCTGGAGAGGTGTTCCCCATGCCAACGCTGCCAGCAATAAAGAACTGAATGTAATCTTCATCTTCATGATTTTCTTTTAAGTTAGTGTTATTATTGTTTTTGTTGTTTATGTCATAATACACATCAAGAACTCCATATACTTATTTTTTTAATAAGCTCAATCCTTACAAGCCCAAGCATAAAAGAGTTACTTATAGTGTCAAAACTACATTTATTGAATTACGGCTGCAAAGATACTAAATAATATGTAAACTAACAAGCGTTCATGAAGAAAAATTTCTTCTGCATCATTACATTCAGACAAAGGTATTACCTGAGGTTATTCCTCAACAATTCACCTATTATAATTAGCAGGAAGAATACAAGGATATAGAGATAATACTGCTCGCGCTTGATGAAATCAGCGAAACTGAATTTCCTTCTTCTATTTCCAGCCAGATAGATGTGATAGTCGTATGCCATCATAAAGACGATGGATATAGAAAACACCACCGCCATGACTCCGATAACCACGATGACATAGGACACAGAAAAAAGAGAGTTTTGTTGGTCTTGTATCATAATCTTTATCTTTCGCTTTTAAGTTTTAATGCAAAGATAGTGGTAAAAATCCAAAAAGAGGTGTTGCATTCCTATGGTTGTTGTTGCATTCCTACCAAAAAAGGTGTTGCATTCGTAGGAATGCAACACCTTTTTAAACATTTATTAACCATTAAAGCTATATCATCTGTTCGCGCCATTGACTTGGCGACAGCCCTGTCTTTTGCTTGAAAATGCGGTATATCTGTGTATGGGATGAGAATCCGCACTCAGTAGATATGGCATCATTGCTAAATTCCGGATTTTCTTTCATCATGCGAACAGCTTCATTAAAGCGTATATCGCTAAGCCATGTTCGGAAATTGGTATGCTGAGAAAGATTGAAGTATTCGGTAAGTTCATTCTTCTTGCAACCCAAGTTGGCAGCAAGCGAATATATGGTGACATTGCAGTCTTTGTACATTCTGTCATCACACCATTTTTCTAATGCCGCTTCTATCTTTTTCATCCGTTCTGAGGAGGAAATGCTCAATTCAGTCTGCCCATCATCCCCGTTATCCAGCTGGGCTCCATAGGCTGTCTGATCTGCCGTTTTCTCTTGTTCTTCCAGTTCCTCTTGTTCTTCCAGTTCCTCTTGTTCTTCCAACATATTCTCTACTGGTGTAATATAATAGCCCAACGAGATGAAACTATGGACAAAGAATATGAGAACAAGTAACATCAGCGGACCTACCAGCAACAATAAGGTATTGAAGAGAATGGCTATGGGAAGAAAGGCTGCTGAGACGCATACCAATACAAGACTGGATCGTGCATATCGAACGTGTGGCAGAAGATCGCCAGCCGACTCCTCCAACAGTTTTTTCTTGCGCTTCAGTACCTCAGAATAGCTGGCATAGATGAAGTATGCCATACTTCCCACAAAGAATGCGAGCATCACGTATAACAAACCGCCCAGATGGAGACTTTTGTTGCTGAAAACGCCAAAGATGAAGATGGCGACAATCAGCGCATAGGCAGCCGCACTACGCAAACAATAGCGACGCATGACGCTTCTTGTGCTCTCCATATTGATGATGGATAGGGTGATGGCAAAAACCACGGGAGTGTAGAACATGATATTAACGACTGCCCCCACATCAGCACCTTGGGCACGAAATCCCTGAGTCATCTGCAAGAAGTAATGTATGCAGAATACGGCCATTGATCCACAAAGCAACCACCGAGAGGTCTCGTAGCGTCTTACCTTCCATCTCACTTGCAGAGAAGCCATTGCTATATGCAAGCCCAACATGCCGGTAATGATGCAGCAAATCAACTGTAATATAAATATTGGTGTCATGATCTGAATTAAAAAAATAGAAAAGTTGCTGCAAAAGTACAACTATTTAATGAGAAATGAATAGATTTTCACAAAAAAGTTTCCCAAACTCCTTTTTTTATCTTAACTTTGCAGTCTCTATCATCTATAGTAGTCGCACTATCCATCATAGAAATAACTTCATCAAAGAAAATAAAATCACAAAAGAAAAAACATAATGGAAAAAGAACAGAAGATTCCTTATCGTGCCATCGCTCTCGACCTTGACGGCACGCTGACCAACCACGAGAAAGTGGTGACACCTCGCACCCGTCAGGCTCTCCTGAAAGCTCAAGACAATGGTGCCATCATCATTTTAGCTTCCGGGCGCCCTACATACGGTATCCAACCAGTAGCAGAATGTCTTGAACTGGAAAAACGAGGCGGATTCATTCTTTCCTATAATGGCGGAAAGATTGTGGATGCCAAGACCGGTGAGGAATATTTCTCACAATATCTGCCAGATAGCGTGATACCTTTATTATATCAGTATGCCAAGGAAAAGAACTATGCGCTCTTAGGATATGCCGGCAATGAGATCATCACCGAAATGCCAGACGACCAGTATGTGAAGGAAGAATCCCGCATCAACAAGATGAATGTCAGAAAAGTAGAGAATCTGCTTGATGCGCTGGAACCTCATCCTACCAAACTCCTGATGACTGGCGACCCTACCGACATGCAGAAGGCAGAAGAAGAACTCTCTGACATTGTAGGCGATAAAATGTCTGTTTTCCGCTCGGCTCCTTTCTTCCTGGAACTGGTTCCTAACGGCATCGACAAAGCACAGTCTTTGCAGAGATTATTGGGTAAAATCAATCTCACTCCTGCAGACATGATAGCCTTCGGTGATGGATATAATGACCTCAGTATGCTCAAACTTGCCGGTGTCGGTGTGGCTATGGCTAATGCTGCTCCTGAGGTAAGAGCGGAAGCTGACTACGTTACTCTTTCCAATGAAGAAGATGGTGTGGCTGCTGCGCTGAACCATTTCTGGAAATGAGACCGGTCTTATCATTATAATAAACGGCTATCACCTGGTTGGCTTTTAAAGTAAGAGTGATGGATTTCTCTACATTCTTAGCCTTATAATTCAAAGTCACCTTGATACTTGATGCCTGCAGGTTCTTGAGATAAACCTTGGTGGAATCCTCTGCATCCTGAATAGCCTGCAAACCGGAGCCCTTGACCGTGAAGCCTAAGATTTCCCCCTTGGAATGATTGGTATCCAAGAGGAAGGTGGCATCTGCCTTGGAATCCACAATATTGGTTTCTACCGTAAATACAGGCGCAGCACCATTGAGTTGCACATTCTTCAACTGGCATCGGGGTTCCCCGCAGAAGTTGGACAGGAGCATATAGGAAGCACCATCAGGGTCTGTGGCGATAACACCATTCCATCCCTCAGCTACCATCTCCTTCAAACTGATAGTCTTCTGCATCAGCTTGCGGGTACTTTCAGCATTCACATTACTATAATAGATGATATTGCGCTTATCTACGATGTCGCCAGCCTTCACATTCTTACTCTCGTTACTATAAGAAGCATAGAGTTTGGAAGTATTCACAGAGTTGTTGTTGGCACGGTTTCCAAAGCCCATGGTCTTACCATCTACGTTGACAACACCCAGAGCATTATCGATATTCACCCAGTTGGTATTCATGGTGAGGAATTGAGAACCATCACTCTGCTTGTGGCTCATCCCCGTCTCCTGATTCTTGGCATTGTTGAAATAGAGCGTACGCTGGGTTCGCGTCATTTCGTCGGTACTGATAGCCATCAGACCTCCCTGATCCTTGGTGATGGTGGCAGCTGCATTGGCACGCACATAATCGGTATAGATGACAGCATTACCTGGAGTAGAATAGATGGCGAAACGATTGTTGAGGGTTCCGTCGTTCATATTCAGTTCTCCGTTCATCGTATAACTGTTGCCACGGAGATGATAGATGCCGCTGACTACCGGTGTGGCGTTTGTACTCTTACCACTTACCTGATAACTACCGAGGAAGTTACCAGTATTGTTCTCACGGTAAGGTACGATCATCTTGTTCTTATCCGCACTGTTGGCTGCAATGTATCCGGTATAACTGCCCTTACCTGCACTCCATGAGAAACAGGTGAAACGGTCGGCAGTAGAAGCACGGACGATATTCTGGCAAGGGAATATCCGGGCGGCAGCATAACGCTGGTTGAACGCATCCCAATCTGTAGGGGTTACATCTGCTGTAGATATTGCCTCATGCATCAGCCAGGTCATCATCACACGGTGAGCCTCTACACCCATACGGCGTGCACCGATATCTGAGCGCAACAGCCAGGATCCGTCAGACGTTGTAGTCTGGCGTGCCTTGATATTCTTATAAGCCAAGTTCTCAAGCATCAGCGCATCCGGATCGTTCAGGAAACAGGCATTGGTAGTGTAAGAAGTGATTTGGTCGAAAAGGAAGAGGCTCCAGTCATTACCATTAGGCATAGCCAGTTCGCCATCTGCCAGAGCCAGCCAGTTGAGCACCTCCTTCATCACCTTGTCATTATTGTGCATGAGCGAGTTGGTCTTCCACTTCTCCTCACCGATGGTCTTCTGCTGGAAGAGTTTCAGCGCCAGAGCAGCCTCGCCCAACTCCTGTATCACTACGTTCTGATAACTTGTATGGAAGAAGTTGTGGTTCTGGAGCGTATAGTCGTCAAAAAGATTCTGTCCCTTATAGAGGTCGGCCACCGTCTTCTTGTCATAATGCGGATCGATAACTGTCGTATTATGGGCATCATCCTTATGAGAATAACTGTTGATGGCAAACTCACGGAGGCGCTCAAACCACTTAGGAGCCATCTCATCATTAGGGAACAGACCCAATGTAGCAGCCAGCACATCAGCCTCCCAACCATTCTCTTCAGCTTTCGTATCCCCGTTATAACCGGTAGGTATCGTGCGGTTCAACTCATAATTGCATTCAGCCTTCAGGAGTTTCTCGATATATCCCTTCTGTTTGTCGGAGAGTTTATCCCACTGGAAATAAGCGGAATAAGCTACGGACATCGCCCAAAGTGAACTTTCCCAAACATGATCGCTACCGGAAGTAGAACCCCAGTAGTTATTACCAGAACAGGTTTTCAACTTATTTGCCTTATGGGTAGAGTAAGCGAAAACCAGACTCTTCATCGCCATCTTTTCCAGGTCATCCCAAGTAACACCCTCAGGCAGAGTCACCTTGTCCTTACCATATTTTACGAGGAAAGCAGAAATCATGGAGAGGTCGGCATTGGAGCGAACACCGTCCTCATTATTCTGCATGGTACTATTACACTTGAAAGCACCACATACCTCATTCACAGAATTTGGCGCAACACAATCCTGGAAGTCATTCTTCAGATACTTGGAGAATTTAGCCAACATATTCATCAGGTCACCCTTCATGGTAGCCTCATCCACAAACTGATTGTTGATTACCCCTTCTATAGGACTGGTCACCTCTTTCATCTCATTGGAGTTAGCACTTACCGCTTTCACCTTTTTCTTGAAAGCAGTAGAAATCTCAGAAGTCTGTCCCTCAGTATTTCCCATTTCAGGAACGATGGCTCCCATAGATGCAGCCATAGCTACACCAGCAGAAAGTACAATGGCAGAACAAAATGTTTGTTTCTTCTTCATTTTGTTTTTAGCTATTTATTATCAAAAAGTACATTAAAATGAGATGCAGAACACGCAGAAAGCCTCACTTTTCATATAGGTTCATTCATCTCGTCTCAAATAATTGGTGGCAAAAATACAACATTTTCCTCAAATACAAGAGAAAAGAAGCGTTTTATTTTTGTTTATAAAATAAAAAAGATATAATTATTCTTGTTATTTATAGAATTATGTGTACCTTTGCACACATAACAAATAAAAGCATATCAGCAGTTATGTTACAATTAGACAATTTCTATAAGGCTCGCTTCGTGCTGAGCAAAGTTATCAGAAAGACTGAGCTGGTTCACACTCCAAGAATCAACCCAGAGAGTGATGTCTATCTGAAGCCTGAGTGCCTTCAGAAGACGGGTTCGTTCAAGATTCGTGGTGCTTACTATAAGATTTCACAACTCACCGATGAAGAAAAGGCGAAGGGTGTGATAGCCTGTTCGGCTGGCAATCATGCTCAGGGTGTAGCTCTCGGTGCCACCGCCATGGGAGTGAAGAGTCTTATCTGTCTGCCAGAGGGTGCTCCTATCAGTAAGGTGGAAGCCACCAAGCGTCTCGGTGCAGAGGTCTGTCTGGTACCTGGTGTCTATGATGATGCCTACCAGAAGGCATTGCAACTGAAGGACGAGCATGGCTATACCTTCGTACATCCTTTCGATGATGAGAATGTCATCGCTGGTCAGGGCACCATCGGTCTGGAGATTCTCGACCAGCTGCCTGATGTAGAAGCTGTCGTCGTTCCTGTAGGTGGCGGCGGACTTATCTCTGGTGTAGCCTTTGCCATCAAGTCGCTGAATCCTAACGTCAAGGTATATGGTGTTCAGGCAGAAGGAGCAGCAAGTATGGTACAGAGTCTGCACGATCATAAACAGGAGAAGTTGCCTTCTGTAGCGACCGTAGCCGATGGTATTGCCGTAAAGGAACCGGGCAAGATTACCTTCGAAACCTGCTCCAACTATGTAGACGAAATCGTAACCGTGAGCGAGGATGAGATTTGTGCAGCCATCCTGAAACTCATAGAGAGTGAGAAGATGGTAGCCGAAGGCGCCGGTGCGGCTAGCGTGGCTGCCGTGATGTACAACAAAATTCCGGTGAAGGGCAAGAAAACCATCTGCGTTGTAAGCGGCGGTAACATCGACGTAACCATCCTGAACCGCGTCATCACCCGTGGTCTTGCCAAGAGCGGCCGTCTCTGTACCATCGAGATGGAGCTGGATGACAAACCGGGAGAATTGGTAGAGGTTTGCTCTGTCATCGCCGGATTGGGTGGCAACATCACCGGTGTTCACCACGACCGTTCTGCCAACCGCAACAAGGTGAATGCCTGCGTGCTCCGCCTGACGATGGAGACTCGCGACGAGGAACACGTAAAGGAAATCAAGGAGGCTTTGGAGTCAAAGGGATTCCATCTCTGGATTGTTTAAGTGAAGAGACTTACAAAAATCCATAAAATATAAAAAGAGGGTGCGCCGTCAGTTGATAGCGCACCCTCTTTTTATATCTCATTAAGCTCTTTATTACCATCAAGTTCTTTTATTATTGAACTTGATCTTTGATAGAACTACTTTACTTCCTTGAGCAAGCAAGGGCGAACCTTCTCGGTTACACCAGCTTCCTCAGTAATCACGGTAGTAAGAGGCTTGAGGTCGGCAGCATTCTTTGCCACCATCACCTTGTAATCACCAGCCTCAACCTGCCACTGACTATCAGTCTCATTGAAAGAAGCCAAATTCTTGTATGGGATGTCGATAGTAACTGTCTCTGACTCACCAGGCTGCAAATTCTTAGTCTTGGCATAACCACGAAGTTCCCTTGCTGGTTTATCCATATCCTTACCAGGAGCTGCCACATATACCTGAACCACTTCCTTACCAGCTACCTTACCAGCATTCTTCACAGTCACCTGAACCTTGATATTGCCCTGTGCATCCTTCGTTACCGCAGGTTTGCCATACTTAAAGGTAGTATAACTCATACCATAACCAAAAGGATAAGATACAGGCACATTCTTAGTCTGGTAATAACGATAACCTACATAAACACCATCATTATACTCGGTGTAATCCACATTCTTCACATCACCCTTGCTACCGACACCTTTGCCCATAAACATACCAAGCACATCGTCAACCTTGACAGTCTCAGGGTTAGGGAAATCAGCCTTAGAAGGAACGTCGTTATAACTTACAGGCCATGTCATAGGAAGACGACCAGAAGGATTCTCCTTACCCGACAAGATGTCAGCAACACAGTTACCACCCTCCTGACCAGGCAGCCAAGACAACAATACAGCATCAGGACCACCAATCCAACTCTTGGTCTCAACAACGCCACAAACATTCAAGATGACAACCACCTTCTTACCAGCCTTATGGAAAGCGTTGCAAACGCCAGAAATCATATCCTTCTCCTCCTTTGTGAGATTGAAGCTATCAGAAATCTTGCGATCCAAGAACTCACCAGACGACTTACCAATAGTGATGATTGCCATATCGTTGTTTTTGACGGCAGCAGACATATTCAATTCTGCAAGGCTCATCTCAGGGATGAAGTGACCAGGCAAGAAAGCCTCCAAAGGATTCTTTGGCTTTGGCAAGTTTGCCTTTGCCTTTGGAGCATACTCTATGTATGCCTTCTGGATGTCGCCATCCACCTGATAGCCAGCATTCTTCAAACCATCCAACAAACTTACCACATAAGCATGGTTTACATTGCCAGAACCAGTACCACCAGCGATGAAATCATAAGAAGTATTGCCGAAGAGGGCAATGTTCTTAATCTTCTGAACGAGTGGCAATACATTCTTGTTGTTCTTCAACAACACCATTCCCTCGGTAGCGGCATTGCGAGCCACCAAAGCATGTCCCTTCAAATCAGGGTTGTTGTCGGCAACATACTGCTTGAAACGAGGAGTCTGCATGATATACTCCAAGATATGGCGTACATTGCGGTCGAGGATTTCCATCGACAGGCGACCATTGAGCACAGCCTTGCGAATCTCCTTCACCTGGTCTGCCTTACCTGGCATCAACAGGTCGTTACCCGCTTCCATCTGGGCAGCAGCGCTAAGACCACCAAACCAGTCGGTCATCACCATACCCTTGAATCCCCACTCATGGCGAAGAATCTCTGTTATCAAGTCACAACGCTCGCTAGACATCGTACCATTGATGAGATTGTAAGAAGTCATCACCGTCCAAGGCTGAGCTTCCTTGACAACGATTTCGAAAGGTTTCAAGTAAATCTCACGGAAAGTACGTGGATTACCGATAACATTATTACGAGTACGATTGGTCTCCTGGTTATTCAGTGCGAAGTGCTTCAACGAAGTACCTACATCGTTGCTCTCGATACCATTCACCATAGCTGCACAAATGGTACCAGCCAACAATGGATCTTCTGAATAATACTCAAAGTTACGGCCACAAAGAGGATTACGCATAATATTGGTAGCAGGTGCCAACAAGACATCTACGCCATAATGCTTCACCTCATCTCCCATAGAGGTACCTACGGAATACACCAAGTCTTTGTTCCAGGTAGAGCCCATCACAGTAGCCACAGGGAAGTGGGTACAGTAGAATGTCTTGTCGGTATCCTTGCGTTTAGGGTCGATGCGAAGACCTGCAGGACCATCGGCTACAACCGTAGCAGGAATGCCCAGACGCTCAATACCATTCACCTGACCTGCGGCACCCTGTACCAACTGACCTTGGTTACCAATGGTAGCCTCCATCTGGCTCTCATACTTACCCGTAGAACCTACCACCAACTGAATCTTCTCATCGAGGGTCATCGCATTGATGACATCCTGGATAGGAGACACACCCAACTTTGGGTTCTGTGCTTGCACTACGAAAGTCGCAGAAAAAAGCACACATGAAGAAACTAATAATTGTTTTATCATTGTCTATACCTTATTTTATTAAACTATTACTTGAAAAACTGATTTTATCATTTGAAAATCTTCTGTGCGAACTCTGTAAGATACACACGCCAATTACGCCAGATGTGTCCACCCTCCGTTTCCAAATAGGTATATTTATACCCCTTCTCATCGAAGTAGCGACGCAAGTCTGCACTGCTCTTATAGAGGAAATCGGTCTTGCCCATACCAATCCAATACAACTTTGGCTTGTTCTTAAACAGAGTAGCCAACTGTTTCTTAGCCTCTTCATTACCCTGCAACTGCTTGTAGAAGTCACTACGGAAATCGCCAGTAGTACCCACATGCAAACCTGCAGAGAAGAGTCCGATGTAATCAAACTTGGTAGGGAAACGACGAGAGATATCAAAAGAATGACCACCGCCCATAGAGAGTCCACAGATGGCACGATGAGCCTTGTCTTTAGCAACCTTGTAGTGGCTCTCTACATAATTCATCACATCAGGGAAGCTCTCATCCATGGTGGCAGCTGGCTTGGCACCTTGATAGCCATAGAAAGAAGGAATGTATTGACCTGCCGACCATTCACCTGGAGCAGCCTGGCAATTAGGATTGCCATTGGTCATCACCACGACCATAGGCTTAGCCTTACCTGTGGCAATCAAATTATCAAGAATATGCTGTGCACGTCCTAAAGTAGTCCAGGCATCCTCGTCGCCACCTGCGCCATGGAGCAGATAGAGTACAGGATAATCCTTGCCTTTGTCATAACCTGCTGGAGTATAGACCGTCATACGGCGCTGCATCTTGAGCGTAGGACTATCATACCATACCTTAGACACATTTCCGTGAGGCACTTCGTTAACGGTATAGAGATCACCACAATCACCTTTCTTGTCTGAAAGAATGAATATATTGGTTTCTGAGGTAATATCACGAGTGATATACACGCTTCCCGGGTCAACGATCTTCACTCCATCCAAAAGTAAATTGTAAGAATACAACTCAGGTGAAAGCATTTGGCTGGTAAAAGTCCAAACACCCTTTTCATCTTTTGTCATATCAGCTACTCCAGGAGCATCATACTTTCCCATTGGTGTATCAATGGTTTTCGGTGCCAGGAAATCACCAGTAACCTGCACCTTTTGGGCATTAGGAGCCTTCAAGCGGAAAGTTACGGTATGGTTGGCGTTCACCTCAGGTGAGATAACAGGAACATTGTCAAACAATGCCTGTTGGGCAAAACTGCCAAGACTCATCAGCAAGGCAGTTGCCAAGAATGTAATTTTCTTCATTGTTATCAATTTTTTGATAATTGTTAGTCTCATTCTATAGAAGGTCTCCTAAGATTTAGAAGACCTTCCTGCTAATTATTAGAATATTTTCTGAACAAATTCGGCGAGATAGATTCTCCAATTTCGCCAAATATGTCCCCCGTCAGTTTCCATATAGGTATATTTGTATCCCTTGCTATCCAGTTTCTCTCGCAAAGCGGTGTTGTCCTTGTAGAGGAAATCGGAATTACCTATGCCTATCCAGAAGAGCTTTGGCTTGGCTGCAAAGAGGTTAGCCAACTTATCATCCACATTATCGTAGATATACTCATTGGCACCACCGCTCCTCTGCTCCTTGCCGATGGCTGCGGAGAACAAACCTACATAACCAAAGGTCTTAGGATTGTTGATAGAAATATAGAACGAGTGGAAACCACCCATCGAAAGACCTGCTATGGCACGACCTTGAGTATTGGCGATGGTACGATAGCGACTATCCATGAACTTCACTACCTCAGGGAAAGATGCCTCGAAAGAGCCCTCCATGGTCTTAGGCAATCCCAATGTAGGGACTATCAGATTATCCGATGTCTGTCCTGGAGCTGCCTCCTGAGAGATATTGCCATTGGTCATGACAACGATCATTGGCTTCGCCTTGCCTTGCGCAATGAGGTTATCGAGAATTTGCGAAGCACGTCCCAAATCCATCCACGCTTCCTCGTCGCCACCGATGCCATGCAAGAGATAAAGCACAGGATATTTCTGCTTGCTGGTCTCGTAACCTGCAGGAGTATATACTGTCATACGGCGAGTAAGACCAGCTTTGGCATCATCATACCAGACCTTTGATACGGTTCCATGCGCTACCTTGTTGACCTTGTAGAGATCAGCCTTTCCTCCGCCTACCAAGAAATAGTTGGAAACGTTGGCGATGTCACGCACGGTATAGACGTTGAGATGGTCGGTAACACTGGCGCCATCCACCATCATTGTATAGCTATAAAGCTCTGGTGCCAAAGGAGCAGTGGTTGTAAAAGACCATACCCCCTTCTCATCCTTCTTCAAATCGGCTACTCCAGGCATATCATACTTACCCATCGGGGTATCAATTTTCTTGGTTGGCAGGAAGTCACCTGTTATCTGTACTTTTTGAGCCCCTGGTGCCATGCAGCGGAAAGTAACGGTCTTGTCTGCATGAATCTCAGGAGAGAGAGGCATCTGTCCCCCGAACAAGGCTTGCTGTCCGAAGGCAGAACCACAAATCGCACACAATGTAATTGCTAATACCGAAAATCTTTTCATTGAATATAACGTTTTATTTTTTAATTTATTACTTGGCGATGGCAGCAAACTTAATCTTAAACGATCCCTTGCCAGCCGATCCATCTACACCACTCTGGGTAGCAAGGTCAGCTCCCTCGAATGAGAATAAGTCCTGTCCCTCTGCATCCTTAACGGTAGAAATGATGATCTTACCAGCCGTGATGTATTGTGCGACACCAGCCTCATCCACGAAGTAACTACCACCCATGAAACCGTATTGAGGGAAAGCATAACCATTGCCCATCAACCAAGGCTCTGAAGCTTTCTCTTGAATGGTATATTCACCAGCCAAGTCTGTATGACCGAGCTGATTGGCATTCACGGCTTCCAGATAAGCAGCAGGCTGACCTGCCGGATTGTTGATAGAGATGATATACTTGGTAGCATTAGGATTCACGACGACAGGAGCACCCGTTGACCAATCGACAATCTGAGTTGGAGCGATAGTAAGAGTATAGCCCGATGCCTCTGGGTCATCTACTCCCACCTCGAATGTCAAATTGCCATGGTAATCGAGTTTCACACGCTTGCCAGCTTGGTTGGTGAACAAACCACTGAAATAATATACACCTCCATAGATGGTGACATCGAGGTCGCCACTCTGCATAGCCTCACCATTCACCTTTACCACACAAGTCTTATTGGCAACTTTGTTAGATATTTTATAAGTGGCAGAAGGCAAAATCCACTCGCTACTTCCGAAATTGACAGTCACATCATTGCCTTGCGCATCCTTGATATCCACGTTGAGCGACTTGATACCTTTTCCCAACTTGGTGGTGGGCTGTACGGTAGCTTCATTAGAATGACAAATCTGCATATCGCCATACACACCTTGCAAATCATCAATCGCATCATTGTTGCAGGCGGAAAAGAACAAACCTGTTACAATTAGTCCAAATATAAAGCCTAAATATTTTTTCATAATTTCGTTTCTTTAATAATGAGTTATTGAGAAATGGTCCATCCATCGTTTTGTTTGATGTTAGGGTTCAGTTCTATTTCCTTGAGAGGAATAGGCAGCAACTTGTGCTTGTTCTGGAAACCATAAGAAGAGTTGGTGTAATCCCAACTTACCCCCTTGGAGCTGAAGTTAGGAATTTGCTTGCCCTGTGTGCCAAGAGCAGCCTCAGCATCACCCCAGCGCACCAAGTCTTGATAGCGGACAGACTCCAGGCAAAGTTCCAAGCGCTTCTCTGTCTTGATGTCATCCAAGGTTACGCTGGTTAAAGGAGTCTCCTTAGCGCGATTACGTATCTGGTTGATGTCATCGAGAGCCTTGTCTGGCTGACCAGCCTGTAAGTTAGCCTCGGCAGCCAACAGCAACACCTCTGCATAACGCATGATGCGACGATCGGTATACTGAAATCCCTGAAAATAAGATGCATCCATGATACAGTCAGATTTCAACGGGCGATTCTTGAACATAAAATATCCCTCACATCCATAGACAGCCATACCTGGCGAAACTTTTGCGCCATATTCTGCCATTTGGCTTTCATTCAGCATCGTATGCTTGAGGCGATAACCATCAGGACCTTCAGCCTTAACAAAAGCATCGTACAAGGACTTACGAGGATTCAAAAATCCGTATGTACCCTGGGCAATTTCGTTGGCAGCAGTACCGCTCATATTGAAATAGGCTGTACGCCATCCCTGCATCAAGAAGGTCATGTCAAATTGGCTCCAAGTTTGCTCTTGGTCGTTGCGCCACTGGAGTTCCAACATCGACTCACAGTTGTTGTTGTTGACGGCATGAAACTGCATGTCATAGTCGCCACGGAAGAGGTCGTACTTCTTGGAATCCACCACCTCATTGAGTACGGATGCAGCCTCCTGATACTTTTTTTGGAAGAGATAAGCCTTACCCAAATAAGCCTTTGCCACTTCCTGGGTAACACGCATACCCGTCTCCTGATCGTCCTTGTTCTTCTTGGAAGGCAAGGCATTCATGCCGATAGCCTCTTTCAAGTCTGCCTCCACAGCAGCCCAAAGTGTCTCAGGAGTACTGTTTGGCTGGCGGTACTCACCTGTAGCCAAGAGATGATCAACCAATGGAGCTGTACCCCAAAGGGTAACCAGCTCGAAGTTAGCCCAAGCACGGAAGAAATAAGCCTCGGCTATGGCACGTTTCTTGACTTCCGTATCATTAGCCACCTTCTCTATGACGAGGTTTGACTGATAGATGACACCATAGAGACCCGAGAACAGGCCCTCGATATTACTGTTGCTAGAATCGAAGGTATATTCATTCAACTGCTCGTGTGAGTTGTTGTCGCCACGATTACCACCGCCACACCAAGCATCATCCGAAAGCAGATTCTTGGTAAAGAACCAAGTAAAATACAATCCCTTCACACGGCTATACATGGCAGCCACCGCCTGCTCGGTCTGCTCATTGGTCTTGTAGAAATCATCCTGACCACCCATATTGCCATGCTTTGCTATATCGAGTCTGTCTTCACAACCGGCAAATAACACTGCCACAACGAGAAGCAGACTATATATGATATTCTTTTTCATAATTTCCTAATGTTATTATATATAGAATATGTATAGTGTTAGTTATATGAACCCTCCAGACTTTAGAACTCCAGGTTGAAGCCCATTACTACCTTTCTTGAGGTTGGATAACCGCCCTTGTCGATACCCATACCCACTACATCATTGGTAGAAACCTCAGGGTCGAAGCCTGGGTACTTGGTGATGGTGAAGAAGTCATCGAGAGATACATAGAGACGCAAGTTGTTGATTGCCACCTTCTTGAGAAGGGTTCTCGGCAAGCTGTAGCCCAACTGGATCTGCTTAATCTTGAAATAAGATCCATCATACACCATTGCACTGGATGTAGCATACTTGTCCATATTGTTGGCACCAGCACGTGGCTTGCTACCATTAGGATTGCTCTCCGTCCAACGGTCGTCATAGAAGAGTTCCTTCATCTTGTTGACCATAGGGAAGTCGGTACGGTTGATACAGTTGAATATCTTGTTGCCTGATGCACCAGAACCAAATACTGCAAAGTCGAAGCCTTTGTAAGCTGCGGTCAAGGTGATACCATAGGTGAAGTCTGGAATGGCACTGCCCAAGTCCATCTTGTCATCATCGGTCAAATCACCACTATCGTTCAGGTCGGCAAAAGTTGGATCACCTGTCTTTGGGTCAATGCCTGTAAACTGATAGCCGCGGAAGTAATACACAGGATAACCCTTCTCGAAGTATGTGAGAGGCACATTCATAAAGGTAGTACCCTGCAAGCGGGTCAAGGATGGGTCGAGATAAGTAACCTCATTCTTCAAGGTAGCGAGGTTGCCGCGTACGCTGTAGCTGAAATCACCGATGTTGTCTCTCCAACCGAGTTCAAACTCAAATCCCTTGTTGCTTACGTTACCAGCATTGATAGGAGATGTGGTGCCGCCGATAACCAGAGATGGAGTGGTACCGCTTACGAGCAAGTCCTTGGTCTTCTTCACGAAATAGTCCATGCTGAAGTTCATTCTGCCAGCGAAGAGGAGCGCATCGATACCCAAGTCGGTCTGCTCAGATGTTTCCCACTTCAGTTTATCGTTACCCATACTAGACGGACTAACAGATGTTGTATAATTATTACCAGGAACTAACGGATAAATGCTACCCTGCGCCATATCGGTGCTGTAGGCATAGCCACTCAAAGCAGCCAAGCTACCATTCTGTCCCCAGCTGGCACGCAATTTCAAACTAGTCACGACATCTCTCAAAGGCTCGAAGAACTTTTCCTCGGAAATGGTCCAACCTCCAGACACAGCTGGGAAATATCCCCAACGGTTGGTAGCTGGAAGCTTAGATAAGTCGGCAGCATCTGCACGGAGGGAAGCCTGCAGATAATAACGGTTTTTATAATCGTAGCTCAAACGGCCAAAGTAAGAATACTTGGCTGAGCGGGTTTTCTCACCACCCACAGACTTGGTAGCAGAAGCGGATGCGAAATTCAGATAATAGAACAATGGATTGTTCTTCTTGACAGCATCTTCACCATTAGCCTTCAAATCACCCTGCACGTAATCGTAGGTAGATTCCTGGAAAGACATACCAACCATGGCATTCATGGTATGGTCGCCAAGTTTCTTCATATAGTTGGCAAAGTTTTCCCATTGATAATAGATAGAGGTAGAAGAAGATGCACTCTGATCTACATAATCACGGCTTTGCGTTGCATTTCCATAGAAAGGAAGTGAAGTGGAAGAACTACGGGTACCCGACAAGCGATAACCGAAGCGAGAAGTAATCACAAGATCCTTGATAGGCTTGAAATCTGCATAGATGGAACCATTCACATTGAATCCACTGTTGCGGGATATACCATTGTCACGCATCACGAATGGGTTGAACTGCTCACCTGCATAGAAAGCAGACACACCATAGTAGTTACCAGCAGCATTGGTCAGGAGATGCTTTCCGCTTGCCAAGGCACTAGCAACATGAGCAGGCAAGTTTCCACCCTCGTATGCAACAGGGGTCAATGGATCCATAGTAAGCACAGCTGCCATCATAGAACCATACTCTGTACCCTCTGACACAGAACGAGCGTTATATTTTTCAATCTGGTTAGTAGTACCCACCTTCAACCATGGCTTGATCTGATATTCTGCATTGATGGTAGCGGTGAGACGACGATAGAGATCATTACTACCTCTTACCATACCATCATTGTCAAGATAAGTAAGCGAAAGATAGTAGTTGCCATTTTGGTTACCACCCGTAAAGCCCAGGTTGTGCTTCTGCATCTTACCCTTGCCATAGATAGCATCTACCCAAGAGGTATTGGTTGTTCCATCCCAATTTTTCAAGAGATAATCCTCGGTAAAGGTCTTACCTTCTTTCATATATTGGATATATTCCTCGGCATTGAGCAACTTAGGTTTTTTAGCAAGCGATTCGATGGCATACTGGAAATCGTATGTTATCTTTCCACTACCCACAGTACCCTTCTTCGTAGTAATGAGAACCACACCATTACCAGCCTCGGCACCATATATGGCAGCAGAAGCAGCATCCTTCAACACTTCCATAGATGCAATGTCATTAGGATCGATACCGCTGATATCGCCTAGGCGCACACCATCTACTACGTAGAGAGGGTCGGAAGAACCATTGGAAGAGAAACCACGGATACGAACGGTTGGTGATGAACCCGGACGAGCAGAAGAAGAGACAATCTGCACACCTGCGGTCTTACCCTGAAGAGCAGACTTGGCATTGGTGATGGTACGATTCTCCATATCCTCTTTCTTCACCTGAGAGATGGCACCTGTTACAGAACTCTTCTTCTGAACGCCATAGCCTACAACCACCACATCGTCGAGTACCTTGTTGTCTTCATTTAATGTAATCTTGAGTCTGGAAGAGTTGGCTAATACCTCTTTATTCTTATAGCCAAGATAAGAGAAGACAAGGGTCTTACCTTTTTGCACCTGGATTGTAAAGTTACCATCCATATCGGTTACAGTACCACCCTTGTTGTCTCCCTGCACACGCACGGTAACACCAATCAAAGGGTCGGCATTTTGGTCAACTACGAGACCAGCGACTTTCATCAGTTCCTGCGCCAAGGCAGCAGAACCGGAAATCATCAATAAGAACACGAAGGTCAGGAACCTTCTGTAATCATTCATTTTTCTCATAGATTTTTCTCATTAAAGATAATACTTTGTTAGTTAAGCTTTTATTCTTGTAAATCTGTTAATTGTTTACGGCTGCAAAGGTAGTACTTTTTATCATACACCTTTTTCTAACTTGTTTTTTTGTATTACGTTTTTGTTCAAAATGGGGTTTTCTATATGTTCAAAAACTTGCGTATTTGTTAAAAAACTCTTATAAACCTTGTATATATCAAGGTTTTATAGTACTTTTGCAGCAACTATCAAAACCATCGATTATGAAACGAACAAAGGTATTTTATAACGCACTCATTCTCTTGGCAGCCCTTCTTCTGACTGCTTGCCAGGACCAAAAAGACATCCCCGAAGTCTCTTCACCCGAGAAGAACCTCGTCCTGTCTGATCATATCTCCAACCAAAAGGTGAAGAGCATCTGCGAAGACAAATACGGACAAATCTGGATAGGTACCTTCCGTGGTCTCAACAAGTATGATGGCAACCAGTATCACCAATACTACTGCGTGGACGATTCACTGGGATTGCCCGACAACAATATTACCGACATTTATCGTGACTCCCACAACCGACTCTGGGTAGCCACCGTCAACGGCGTATGCCTATACCAGGCCAATGGCAATTTCAACCGAATAAGTATCAATGGAACTAACAAGAACATCGAAAAAATCCTGGAAGACAAGGAGGGAAGAATCTTCCTTCTCACGATAACAGACCTGTATCAATATGACGAAAAAAACAACAAAGCCATCATCAGGCTCTCCAAGATGGTGGAGAAGAACTGCTATAACTACTCTTGCCATATAGACAGAAAAGATGTGATGTGGATTGTTACCTCTTACTCTGTCAAGGGATATCGCACCCAAGACCTCAAACTTATCGTCCAAAGCCCTGTACAGAGTTATCCCATCGCTTCTTTTCTCCTCGATGGGCATCAGCTCTACATCTCTGGCTACAATGGAATGCAGCTCTTTGATACGAACACCCGGAAATGGCAACATCTCCCTGCAGCCTTGCAAGGCTTGCAAATCCCCAACGACATGGTCAACTGCATCCATCCCTATGGTGCAAAAGGCAACCTTCTGCTCAGCACCACCAAGCACGGATTATTCTATTTCAATGCCCAGAAGGGAACCATCCTGCCACAAAGCGACAAGAATTTTCCATTCGAAGTGCCTGATATGCAAGTCAACAAGATGTTAACCGACTCCAAGGACAACCTTTGGCTCGGGTCTGAAGACGATGGCGTAAAAACCATCTACAGATACAAGGATATGTTTAACAGCATGCCTGCCCTTCAACGTGCCATCGGCAAACAGCCCGTACTCTCCGTAGCCGCCGACAGGAATCATCACCTTTGGATTTCTACCAAGAAGAACGGACTCTATATGTATGACTTGCAAACCCAGCAACTCAAGGACATACCGATGGTTTCCTACAGCAACGGCAACAGGAAGAATGCCACCACCAACATCTTTGTGGATAGCAGCAATCATCTATGGCTAGCCAATGGCGACCATGTGGCAAAATGCCAATACGATGGCAACCATCTCAACAAGGTAGCCTCCTACCCTTGCTTCATGCCTATGGACATCAGCCAAGACGCAAAGGGAAACATCTGGGTATCCACGGCATCCGTCAACATCTACTGCATTTCAGCACAAAGTGGAGAGATGACCAAAAAACAACTCTTCCCTACCACGTTCTGCTTCATTCCCAGCATCATGCACTTGCAGAATGACAACATGCTCATATCTGCCTTCTACAAACCCATCCTCGAAATGAATGGAGACAACTTCGACATCCAAGAGTTTAAAGTGAATCCGGATGACTGGAAGAAGTGCATCAAACGAAGTGTGTATATCCCAACCAAGAACTATCAAGACCGCAAGGGCAACATCTGGTTGGGTACAGTTACCAACGGACTCTTGAAGTATGACGCAAAGAGCCACAAGCTGACCACCATAGCAGGAATCTCCTGCTCCGACATTTCAAGCATCGAGGAAGATAGAGATGGAAACATTTGGGTCAGTACGCTGTATGGACTCAACAAGATAGATGGAAAAACAGAAAAGGTAACCAACTACAACGAGGCTGACGGTGTGAAAGGCTTCCAATTCTACGATAGGGCATCGTGCAAGCTATCAGATGGAACGCTCATCTTCGGCGGTACCCAGGGACTCACCATCTTCAATCCACAAGACGTAAACACGAACCAGCAGATAAGTCTGCTTTTCGAAACACTCAAGGTACATAATGAGATTATGCTTCCTGGCAAGAATGGATGTATCGAGGAGAGTATGGAAGAATCGCCCCATATCCACCTAAGCTACAAACAAAACAGCTTCAGCATCGCCTTTTCTGCCATCGACTACAGCGACTACAAGCACATCCATTACTTCTACCAAATGGCAGGATTCGACAATACATGGATTGATGCAGGCAATAACAACGAGGCGTACTACTCTAATCTGCCAGCTGGCAACTATACCTTCAAGGTCAAGATGGCAGGCAACGACTCCGACAATATCATCGCCGAAAAAAGCATACAGGTAAGCATCGCCCCTGAGCCTTGGAACTCTTGGTGGGCTTGGTGCCTATACCTTATTATAATGGGATGCGTCGGCTTCGTGATCTATCGGCAGAAGATGCGCATCAGCATCGAGAAGAACATGGTTCAAAAGGCTAAGGATGAGAAGGAGCAGGAACAGCGCATCAACAAGATGAACATGAGTTTCTTCGCTAACATCTCGCATGAGTTCCGAACACCACTCACCATGATTTCGGGACCAGTGGAACAACTCTGCGAAAGTGAAAGCATCAACAAGCACGACAAGTTGCTGTTGAACATCATCAACCGAAGCGTGGATAGAATGCTGAGACTCGTCAACCAGTTGCTCGACTTCAACAAGTTGGAGAACGACACACTCCGCTTGCACGTCAAGCAAACCGACATCATCTCCGAGATGAAGCGCATCATGGACCTCTTCATCGTGAATACCGAGGAGAAAGGTATCACCTTGAACTGTCACGGACTGGAAGGTTCCTACCTGATGCTTCTGGATTCCGACAAACTGGAAAAGATTATCAACAACCTGATGTCCAACGCCATGAAGTTTACCCCTCGTGGCGGTAAGATAGATGTTTCTTTCGACACCGAAACCATTAACAAGGGAGAACAGATGATCACCATCACAGTGGCTGATACAGGCAAAGGAATCCCACAGAATGAGGTGGAGAATATCTTCAAGCGATATTATCAGTTGAACAACCAATCTACAGGCACCATCAACTGGGGTACAGGCATCGGACTCTACTATGCCCGCAGCCTGGCCGTCCTTCACCATGGCAATCTGAAGGCTGGCAATCGCAAGGACTGCCAGGGAGCCATCTTCACCGTTACCCTGCCTACCGATGAGCGCCTCTATACCGCCAACGAGAAAGCCCTTTTGGAGCAAGACCAGAAGAAAGCTTTCCCGCTGCACGACAGTCAGAAAGTGGCAGACAAGGTAAGTCAAGACAACAGCACAGACAACCGTCCGAAAATACTCATCGTAGATGACGACACCGAAGTGGTGCATTATCTTCGCACCCTCTTGGCATCATCCTATCGCATCATCTATCGTTTCGATGCCGAGAGTGCCTTGAAGGCGACAAGGGAGGAAGAACCTAGCCTCATCCTCAGCGATGTGGTGATGCCAGGAATGAGCGGCTATGAACTCTGCAAGGAAATCAAGCAAGACATCCAGCTCTGCCATATCCCAGTCATCCTGGTAACGGCAAAGACCACCACCGAAAACCAAGTGGAGGGTCTGAACAGCGGAGCAGATGCCTACGTTACCAAGCCATTCACCCCCAAGGTTCTCCTGGCAATAATCAACTCACAACTCACCAACCGTGAGAAGACCAAGACCATCCTGACCAGCGCCACGGAGACCGACAAGAACGTGGAGGAAGTACTTTCGTCACAAGACAAGCTCTTCATGGATGAACTCTATCATATGATGGAGCAGGAACTAGCCAACTCGGAATTGGATGTCAACAAGGTAACGAAACTGATGCACATCTCTCGCACAAAACTCTACTACAAGGTCAAGGGTCTTACTGGAGAGAATCCAAGCGTCTTCTTCAAGACCTATAAGCTCAATCGTGCCGCCGCCCTCATCGTGGAAGGCAAGTACAACATCTCGGAGATTGCCTACATGACGGGATTCAACACCCTCTCCCACTTCTCTACCAGCTTCAAGAAGCAATTTGGATGTACACCGAGCGAATATAGTAAGAAAACTTATTAAATTTCGATACGAAATAGGTCTATTTTGGGAAAAAATGCTTATCTTTGCATCTAGATTGATTTAATAATAGAAAAAGAAAATTAATTATGAACGCAATTCACACAGACAATGCGCCTGCAGCTATCGGTCCATATAGCCAGGCTATCGAAGTAAATGGTTTTGTTTTTGCATCAGGTCAGATTCCTATCGACCCTGCAACAGGCAATTTCGTAGAAGGCGGCATCAAGGAGCAGACTCGCCAGAGCCTCACCAACGCCCAGAACATCCTGAAGGCAGCCGGAACAGACCTTTCTCATGTAGTTAAGACTACAGTTTATCTGAACAGCATGGACGATTTCGCAGCCATGAACGAGGTTTATGCCGAGTTCTTCAGCCAGCCATATCCAGCCCGTTCTGCCGTAGCTGTAGAGAAGTTGCCAAAGGGCGCCCTCGTAGAGGTTGAGGTTTTGGCAGCCAAGTAATTCTTCCTCTTTTCTATCAGGAAGTAAAGTTTCAAGGTGAAAATATTCTTTAGATGGTATCAAGCATTACATTAAAGAATCTGATTATAGGCTATCGTTCGAAGCATCAGCTCCGGGCGATAGCCTCACCTGTTCATGCCTCGCTCCAAGCCGGTGAACTGACCTGTCTCATCGGAGCCAACGGAGTGGGCAAATCTACCTTACTCAGAACTTTAGCCGGATTTCAGCCAGCACTTGATGGCGAAATCCTGATTCAGGACAAATCTCTTTCCGATTTCTCAGCCCAGGAACTCGCCAGAGAAATCAGCATCGTTCTCACCACGAAGACAGACCATGCCCAGCTCTCTGCCAAAGAGATTGTTGGCATAGGCCGTTCTCCCTATACCGGTTTCTGGGGCACATTATCAGCTGCCGATAAGCAGATTGTAGCCTCTGCACTTCAGGAAACGGGCATTCAGCATCTTGCCCAGAGAAACATCAGCAAACTGAGCGATGGTGAGCGTCAGAAGGTAATGATAGCCAAAGCTTTGGCGCAGCAAACCCGCATCATCATCCTGGACGAGCCAACCGCCTTCCTCGATTTCCCCAGCAAGATAGAAACTCTCCAGATGCTCCGCCGTCTGGCGCACGAACAGCACAAGTCCATATTACTGTCAACCCATGATGTAGAGTTGGCGCTCCAGCTCTCCGACCGTCTCTGGCTGATGGAAGAAAGCCGTTTCTCCATCGGCACTCCTAAAGAACTGGCTGCCGATGGTTCCTTATCCAGATTCATCAATCGTGACGGCATCCGATTCAACAAGGCCTCCCTCCGCATCGAAATCAAATGAGTTTTCTTAATTGATTTTATTCTATGCTTGCACGCAAGCACATGAAGAAGAATTCTCAAGTGGCTCAATTTGCTAACTCAAGTGGCTCAGTTAGGCTACTCAAGTAGTTCAGTTAGCGAGTTCAAACGTCTCTATTAGCTGATGCAGACGTCTCGATGAGCCTACGGATACGGCTCCGTTAGCTTACGCAGTCATATCCGTAACCCGATGCAGCCATATCCGTAACCCAGCGCAGCCATATCCGTAACCCAGCGCAGCCTTCATACGAATAAATTTTAGATAATTATCTATCACCCATCACGATTTGCACATACCACATATCTTAACATGTTAATATACAGATACTTAAATAGCGTGATAGATACTCCGAAAACGGAAATATCCATCACGCTATCCATCACGATTTGGGGTTATCCATCACGATTTTCTCACTACCAGATACCGCATTCCGTCGTTAAAACGCTTGCGATGGATGGTTGGCATCTGAGAAAGCTTGCGACCGAAGGCTATGAGACTGTTCAACTTCAACGATGAACCGATGTGACTCTTCAGCTCCTGGAAAATCTCGGCTGCCGTAAGATACTCGCCCTGTTTGGCATCATCGGTCAGGTCGAAATAGAGATCGAAATACTGGTCTACCGGAGAAAGTACCTCAAACTTCCTGTTGTTCGCCATGATCTGTCGGGTTTGTTCCGCATCAAAATAAGTTTTCTCGCCTGCCCGTAATGCTGAAAGCGCCTGCGCATAAAGCTGTTCATAATTCGGACGCTGGCTCACATCGATAGGACCCGTGAGCTCCACACCCAGAAAACGGCGATTACCGGAAGGATCGGAGAGGATATCCTCCATATTGCTCGTAGCGATAAAAGACGCCATTCTCGGAAATTCCTGTACATGACTGCCATAAGGAGGCTTTATCTTGACACTCGGCAACTGGATGATGTTCTTCAGGAATCCCTGCTGCACCTGAGGAGAAATCTGGTTGAACTCATCCAGGTTGATAACCAGCGACTGGCACATCGCCTGAAGCACCTGCCGTTTCTCTGACAATACGAGATTATCATTATACCCCCATTGCAACTCCGGCGGAACCAGAGACCGGCAGAAAGTACTCTTGTTGTAGCCCTGCTTGGAGATGAGAAGTGGTGCCACAGAGTTACCGTATTTGCGATGACTATAAGCACGCCACTGGTCAACCATCGCCAGGAACCAGGTATAGAACCAATCCTCCCAATAAGGATTATCAGTAGGTACCGTGCGTGCCAAGGCACGGATATGATCCTTGCCGTCCCACTTCCCCTCACACTTGAACAGGAAGTTTTCTACAGGATTATAGGTAGAAAGAAGATCCGACTCCAGATAATTGCGCACATCCTTGATACTCACACGGATGTTGGCGAGCTGTACCTCCAGCGTCATACGCTTCTGCACACGGGCATCCACAGGCTGATAGCCCCAATAATCCTTTTCCTTCGGCCTATATTCTGTGCATTTCATTACCGAATTATAACGGAAATCATATTTCTTACACAGAAATCCGATCATACTCATGATATTGTCACTCAACTCCTTGCTGTCGTTATCCACACCTCCGGAAGAGTGGTCAGCCTCCTTCTCATCAACGCTCTCCACAGGTTTTTCTGCGCCATGAAAGACTTCATTCAACGTCAGGGGCAAGGCATCTTCACGATAATAAGGAAAAGAATCTCTTGTCATCAGGAAATCGGAAAAGATAGAAGGCTCGGGCATCTGCATCTTTGCCTTTACTAGCACCTGATAAAGCGGAGCAAAGGTCAGGAAGGCCTGCTTGTAAATCCTGTCGGCTGCAACCTCCTCATCAGGTAACGTCCCCTTTGCCAGCGCATATTTCGCCAGAACATGCAGACTGATGCCATCGGCTCCCACAAAGGCAGCAAGAGTAGAAGGCAGACTGGCTACTTTCTGCTTGATGGCATCTGCGCCTCCATCCTCATTTATATCAACAAACGTAAGCAGCAGAACGCCGTTGTTTTTCTTCATCTTCAGGAGTCCATTCTCCGATTTCTGAAATTCTGCTGCAGGGTGAACATGCATCCAGGTTGGCATATCCTTATACCCATCATAACCATTCGTGAGATAAGGTACATATTCACGGAAGTT
>OIYQ01000137.1_pt1 | contig 28499 bp, 18 predicted proteins | sample 1588311 | NCBI WGS metagenome assembly OIYQ01 (sample SAMN03283244) | human gut metagenome | biome: human-associated habitat; material: feces | host: Homo sapiens | place: Peru | collected 2012
CCGCCGTGTCGCTTGTTGCGGTTGCACTGTAAATCGGAATCAAGCTGTTTTTCCATCTCGGAGAGCTTTGTGCATTGTAAAATGATGATATAACATTTTTTGCCGTAAGCGGTGTGCCGTCCGAAAATTTAAGCCCGCTGACTATTGTTACCGAAAGTGTGTGAGCGTCCTCATAAGTGTAGGAGCTTGCAATTTCTGGCACAGCTTCAAAACTTTCGTCAATTCTGAACAGCGGCTCATACACAAGGTCGTCTGCCGTTTGGTTGTTCAGCGTTGTGGCTTCAAACGGATTGAGCGAGTCCGACTGGCTGTAGCTGATTTTAAAATTGTCGGTGTCCTCCGTAACCTGTGCGGTTGTTTGCAAAACAAGCTCGTGCTGTTCGGGCACTTTGCTTTTGCAACCGGTAAACAAGGCGGCGATTACGGCAAATACGCAAAGTATTGCCACTGCCTTTTTGCTCATTTTCTGAACCTTTCTATATGGGTTGTTTTGCCGGTTCGGTCGTCAATTTCAATCACAACGCCCTCCATGGTGCACGGACCGTCGGGATTGGTAAATCTTACCGGCAAATTTGTTTTCATTTTTTGTATTGCAACTTCGGGAGTTACGCCCAAAACGGAATAGTATGGACCTGTCATTCCTATGTCGGTGATGTAGCCCGTGCCGTTTGGCAAAATCTGCTCATCGGCAGTTTGCGTGTGGGTGTGGGTGCCAAAGACAGCCGAAACCTTGCCGTCAAGGTAAAATCCCATACCTTTTTTCTCTCCGGTTGCTTCTGCGTGAAAGTCAACTATTATGATGTTTGCACCGTCATTTTTGACTTTTTCGATTTCTTCATCAATGCTGTCAAACGGATTGATGATGTTGTCAAGGTAAACAGCACCTTGCAAATTGATTATTGCCACTCGGTTTTTGCCTTTGTCGAGAATAACCGAGCCGTTGCCCGGAGCAGACGGATGATAGTTGCACGGACGGATGATGAATTCGTTTTCGTCAAGATAGTCCGCAATTTCGGGTCTGCGAAGTGAATGATTGCCGAGGGTGATTACATCTGCACCGCTTGTAAAAATGTGCTGTGCGCTTTTTGGCGTTATGCCGTTGCCGACCGCACTGTTTTCGCCGTTTACAATAACAAAATCCGCCTGATGTTCTCTTTTTAGCTTTGGCAAATTATCACGCAAATAATCACAGCCTTGGCTTGACACAACATCACCGATGGCCAATATCTTCACTCTTTCACCGCCCGTTACCGTATAATCGATTTTATTATATATTATATTATTCTAAAAAACAATATATATTTTGTAAATAAATTCGGCTCCCCTTGATTACATAACAAGAGGAGCCGTGATTGATTGTTATTGCTTTATATGTTCGTTGAGGTGCTTTTTGAAAGCTTCCAAGGTTTTGTCGGATATAACATGTTCCATTTTGCAAGCGTCCTGTGCAGCCGTTTGTTCGTCAACACCGAGCAAAACAAGTGTTTTGGTAAGTATGGTGTGACGCTCGTAAATCTTCATTGCCAAATCCATACCCGAGTCGGTAAGTTCAAGATAGCCTTTTTCGTCAACGGTCAAATAGCCGTCACGCTTGAGTATGTTGACGCCTCTGCTGACGCTCGGTTTTGAAAATCCCATTTCTTCCGCAACATCTATTGAGCGAACATCTCTGTTTTTTTGATACAAAACATATATCGTTTCAAGATACATTTCGCCTGATTCGTGCAATTTTTACACCCCTTTTTGTGAAAATTACTTGATTTTTTTAACTTCTTCAAATGCCTTGACAATGTCTTCGTCCGGAGCTTTTGTGCAAAGTGAAACAATTACATTCACTGCAAGACCCGTAAGAAATGCCGGCAAGAGTTCGTAAATGTTGAAAATCGGTGAAAGTCCTGCAATGACAAACTTCCAAAGGAATACCATTGCACCGCCGGCAAAGATACCTGCGATTGCACCGTATTTGTTTGAACGCTTCCAGAAAAGCGAAAGAAGAACAACAGGACCAAACGCAGCACCGAAGCCTGCCCATGCAAACGAAACAATGCCGAATACGGAACTGTTTGAATCCCAGGCGATTACAACACCGATAACGGAGATGATGACAAGAGTAAGTCTTGCAACAATCATTTTTGCGGTTTCGGAAAGGTCAAGTTTGAAAATGCCGCCGAGGAGGTTTTCGCTTGCCGATGATGAGGCAGCCAAAAGCTGGCTGTCCGAAGTTGACATTGTTGAAGCAAGGATACCGGCAAGGATAACACCTGCGATAAGAGCCGGAACAATGCCCTCTTGGCTGAGTGCGTTTGAAATTTGAATGATGATTGTTTCGCTGTCCTTGAAGTGCTCAATCGCACCGTTTGTAACCATTCCTCTGCCGACAATGCCGATTGCGATTGCGATAAACATAGAGATTACAACCCAAACGGAAGCAACACGGCGGGAAATCTTGATTTTGTTAGGGTTTTCGATAGCCATAAATCTGAGGAGAATGTGAGGCATACCGAAGTAGCCGAGACCCCAAGCGAGAGTTGAAACAACGCTGATTGCACCGAATGCCGTTGAAGTGTTGCCCTCATCGTGGTGCACGGCAAACAGGTCGAGATAACCGTTGAGCTGATGTGCGTTGTTCATAACAGCGTCGATACCGCCTGCCTTTGAAACACCGAAAATAAGCACGATAACAAGTGCAACTGTCATAATGATTGACTGAATAAGGTCGGTTACGGAAGCAGCATTAAATCCGCCGAGTGAAGTGTAGCCGACAATGATGATTGCCGACACAACCATTGCAATGTGGTAGTCAATGCCAAACAATGTGCCGAAAAGCTTGCCGCAGGCACTGAAGCCCGAAGCGGTGTACGGTACAAAGAAGATGATGATAATCAAAGCCGCAAGAGCCATAAGGATTTTCTTGTCATCTTTGTATCTCAATGAAAAATAGTCGGGAATTGTGATTGCCCCGATGTGTGCAGAATAGTTACGAAGCTTTTTTGCAACGATGAGCCAGTTGAGATAAGTGCCGACTGCAAGACCGATTACGGTCCAGCCAACTTCTGCACAACCCGAAAGGTATGCGAGTCCCGGCAAGCCCATAAGCAAATAACTGCTCATATCCGATGCCTCGGCACTCATTGCCGTAACGATAGGACCGAGTTTTCTGCCGCCGAGGTAAAAGTCGCCTACATTTTTTGTCTTTTTTGCATAAGCAACACCGATTAGAAGTACACTGAATAAATATACCACAATAGATATCATTATGCATATTTGTGCTGATGTCATTTGTTTTTCCTCCGTTGAAAATATACTATAATATCATACCATAAATTATATAATAATGCAAATGTTTTGCACATTGAAAAATATCGGGCATTGTGATATTATAAAATTCGGTTGAATTAATACAAAGAAGGTATCAAAATGAACGACAATCCAATCGGATATTTGGACTCCGGCATAGGCGGAGTAACCGTTTTGAGAAAAACGGTTAAGCTTTTGCCAAACGAAAATTATTTCTTTTTCAGCGACAGCGCACACAATCCTTACGGTGACAAAACCGATGAGGAGGTTATTGCAAGATGTGATGAGATTGTGCAGCTTATGATTCAAAAAAATTGCAAGGCTGTTGTGCTTGCGTGCAACACCGCTTCGGCAAAAGCAGCTGGTTTTTTGAGAGAAAAGTATGATTTTCCGATTGTAGCGATTGAGCCTGCGTATAAAATGGTGCACGATAATAATCCCGACGGTGCAACTCTTGTTATGGCTACAAAGGGCACTATCGAGAGTGAAAAATTCCACAAGCTTTTTTATAAATATTACAACGAAAACACCGCACTTATGCCGTGCGTGGGTCTTGCCGATATAATCGAAAAAGGCGATAAGGCGGAAATAAAAAAGTATCTGTTTGAAAATCTTGCCGAATATGTCGGCTTGGTTGACAATGTGGTGCTCGGTTGCACCCACTATCCGCTTATTAAAGACGAAATCAGTGCCGTTTTGGGTGATGTAAAATTTTTTGACGGCTCTGTCGGAGTGTCAAAGCAATTAAAAAGAGTGCTTGAGAAAAACGACCTTTTGTCGTCCTCGCAAACACTCGGAACAGTTGAATTTGTTGACAGTTCGGCGGACGAAGCCACCCGAATTGCAAAGCAAAAAAGATTTTTTGAATTGTTAAAATAAATTACAGCTTGAATTATGCCTCCTCTTGTTTTAAATCAAGGGGAGGTGGTTTTTTGTAACAAAAAATCGTATGGGGTTAAAATAATTACCCTGATAGCCTACATTATATAAATGAATGTTCTATAACCATCACAATTTCAAGTGACGAATCCTTTTCTTTAAATTTCTTTATGAGGTCGGCGCTGATTTGTGCTTTTTTGTCGTCGTCGCAAAACGGAATAATCAAGTCAAAAATCAGGTTTGTATGTGTTTCGCCCTTAACAACTCTGAAATCGTGGAAGGTGAACTCGCTGTCGTAATCTGTAATAACTTCTTGTGCAAGAGTCTTGTAGCGGTCAACTTCTTTGTCGTCAACCACAATCGGGTCCATATGTATGCACATAATTATGCCGAGTTCCTTGTTGATTTTTGATTCAACATTGTCTATGACATCGTGTAGCTTCATCACATCAATGTTGGACGGCACTTCTGCGTGGGCACTTGCGATAATTCTGCCCGGTCCGTAGTCGTGCACAATCAAATCGTGTACGCCGAGGATGTATTCCGGCTCAAGCATAATACGCTCAATATTGTCAACAAGTTCCTTTTTCGGCGGTTGACCGAGCAAGGGAGATATGATTTCTTTTGCTATGTCAATGCCTCCGAGCAGGATAATAACCGCAACGCAAAGACCGATTGCACCATCTATCCAAGCAAGCTTGAAAAGGTGCGACACGGTGATTGCGATAATCGTTGCACCTGTTGAAATGCAGTCGTTCAGGCTGTCTTGTCGAACTGCTTTGAGGTTGATGTTGTCGGTGTGCTTGTAAAGTTTGTTGTTAAAATACGCCATCCACAGCTTAACAAGAATAGAAGCACCGAGAATAATAATGTAAACAATGCTGAAGTTGAGTCCTTCGGGATGAATTATTTTTTGTACGGAACTTTTTGCAAGCTCAAAACCCATTATCAGAATAAGAGCCGAAACGGCAAGGGCGGATATGTATTCCATTCTGCCGTGACCGAACGGGTGTTCTTTGTCAACCGGCTTTTTGGATAGCTTTGCACCCACTATCGTTACTCCGTTTGATGCAACATCCGAAAGGTTGTTGAGTGCATCTGCCGTAATGGAAATAGAGCCTGACAGTTTGCCGACAATAAATTTAAAAAGTGCAAGCAGTATGTTGCAGAATATTCCCACTCCGCCGCTCAAAACGGCAAAGGCTTCTCTGTCAAATTTTTTCTTTTCTCCGAGATTTATTAAAAACCGAGTCATTTTATCACCTTAATCAGATTGTATTAGATAATATTATTTGATTATAGCAGTTATTCAACATTTTTTCAACCGAACGAAAAAATAAAGAATTATAAAATTATTATAAAAAATCTATTAATAATTTTGAAAAAGGTAGATTTTTATTTTTTTATTAGATATAATAGCGATACATCGAAAGATTAAGGAGATTTGTTATGAATACACCTAAAGCACCGTGGCTCAAGTATTTCGGCGATATGCCTGCTCATCTTGATTACCCTAAGGGTTCAATGTATGAGGCGGTAAGAGAGTCCGCAATTACCAAAAAAAAGATGAACAGCGTTGCGTATGAGTTCCAGGGCAAAAAGACAAATTACAAGCAGTTTTTGAACAAAATCGAGGTTCTCGGCAAGGCTTATAAAAGTATCGGCATTGACGAGGGCGATATGGTCACCGTTTGTATGCCTAACACTCCGCAGGGCGTAGATACTTTTTATGCTCTTAACAGAATCGGTGCCGTTCCGGCAATGATTCATCCGCTTTCAGCTGTGGGTGAAATTGCATTCTATATCAACTCAACTCATAGCAAGGCTGTTTTGGTTGTTGATTTGTTTTACGAAAAGGTGCTTGAGGCACTCAAGCAGGTTAAGCATCCCGTTAAGGTTGTTGTTGCTCATATCAAGGATGAGCTTCCGTTTCCGCTTAATATGCTTTATCCTCTTACTGTCAAGAAAAAGCCTGCACCGCTTCCAAAGGATAACAAGAATGTTATCGATTGGTCCGATTTTATTTCGGGCGGCAAAAAGGTTAAACTTTCGGATAAATTCCCTAAGGCAGAGGACACAGCCGTTATTTTGTTCTCGGGCGGCACAACAGGTACTTCAAAAGGTATCAAACTTACAAACCTTAATATGAATGCTCTTGCGGCTCAGGTTGCGGCAAATGCCGGCTTTACAATGGAGGGGCTCCGTATGTTCTCTGTTATGCCGCTTTTCCACGGCTTCGGCTTGGGCGTAGGTATTCACACTGCACTTATGGCAAGCGGAACATGTATCATTATTCCGCAGTTTACAATCAAAACATATGCAAGAGATGTAAAGAAATACAAGCCTAATGTTATTGTAGGTGTTCCTACTCTTTATGAGGCACTCCTTCGCAGTGAGGGATTTGATTTTGACCTTTCGTTCCTCCGTGGTATGTTCTGCGGCGGCGACTCACTTTCCGTTGAACTTAAAAAGAAAGTTGACAAATTCCTTAAAGACCACAATGCAACAATTCAGGTCAGAGAGGGTTACGGCACAACAGAATGCGTAACGGCTTCCTGCCTTACCCCTTACGATACTTACCGTGAGGGCAGTATCGGTATTCCGCTTTCGGATACATATTATTCTATTGTAAATCCAAATAACGACACCGAACTTCCGTACGGCGAAGAGGGCGAAATTTGCATTTGCGGTCCTACGGTTATGAAAGGCTATCTCAACAACGCAGAGGAAACCGCTTCAACTCTCCGCAGACACGAGGACGGCAATTTGTGGCTTCATACAGGCGACCTCGGCTATATGGATGAGGACGGCTTTGTGTACTATAAGCAGAGAATGAAACGACTCATCATTGTTTCGGGCATCAATGTATATCCGTCACAGGTTGAAAATGCAATTGACGCTCATCCCGATGTTCTTCTTTCTTGTGCTGTCGGTATTCCCGACCCATACAAAATGCATGTTGTAAAGGCGTTTGTTGTTCTTCGTCAGGGCGTTGAACCGTCGGATAAGATTAAAGAAGAAATTATCGAAAACTGCAAACAGAATGTTTCACGCTACGGCGTTCCGAGAGAAATCGAGTTCCGCACCGAACTTCCGAAAACTTTGGTCGGCAAGGTTGCATACCGTGTTCTTGAGGAAGAGGAAGCCGCAAAGTACGAAGAAAAGAAAAAAACAGAAGCTGAAGAAAACAAGCAATAAATTTATTAAGACTTCCCTTGTGATATGGGAAGTCTTTTTATGTTTTGCACAAAAATCAATAGGTAAATATAGAAATAACGATAATTGTTTTTTGTGTGATTATATGATAATGTATAATTGTACAGAATATAAAAATAAAAAGGAGGTCCTATATGAAATACGAAATTAAGGGCGGAAGCTTTCCGGTTGCCGTTTGTCAACTTGACGCAGGCGAAACAATGATTACCGAGGGCGGCGGAATGAGCTGGATGTCGCCTAATATGAAGATGGAAACCATAGGCGGCGGAATGAGCAAAATTCTCGGCAGAATGTTCTCGGGCGAAAAAATATTCCAAAACAAATATACGGCAGAGGGCGGCAACGGCGAAATTGCGTTTGCAAGTTCTTTCCCCGGTGATATTTTGGCATTGGAAGTTTCACCAAGCAACGATTATATTGTGCAAAAAAGTGCATTCCTTGCTTCAACGACGGGTGTTGACCTTTCTGTCTTTTTTCAAAAGAAATTAGGCTCGGGATTTTTCGGCGGCGAAGGTTTTATTATGCAAAAACTTTCGGGCAACGGCATTGCATTTATTGAGATTGACGGCTCGGCTGTTGAATATGAACTTGCAGCGGGTCAGCAGATTGTTGTTGATACGGGGCATGTTGTTATGATGTCCGGCTCGTGCTCAATGGATATTCAAACCGTTAAGGGTGCAAAAAATATTCTTTTCGGCGGCGAGGGCCTTTTCAATACGGTTGTAACGGGTCCGGGCAAGGTTGTTCTTCAAACGATACCTACCGTTAAACTTGCAGAGGCTATCGCACCGTATATTCCTACGCAATCATCAAATTAATTCGCAATTAATAAAGTTTTAAAAGGCTGTGACGCAGTGCATTTTCGCAATTCGTCACGGTCTTTTTTGTATGTTCTTGCCGATGTCTGAAAAAACGGACTTTATTCCTGTTTTTGTTGAATTGTTCAGTTTGTTTGGTATAATTAAATTGTAATACAGTTAAGTTTGGAGAATTGATATGCCTTTTCAGATAGTACGAAATGATATAACAAAAATGAAAGTTGATGCCATTGTCAATGCGGCAAATCCAACATTGTTGGGCGGAGGCGGTGTGGACGGTGCTATTCACAGTGCAGCAGGACCCGAGTTGCTTGAGGAATGCAAAACTCTGAACGGCTGTGATGTCGGCGAGGCAAAGGCAACAGCCGGGTACAATCTTCCCGCAAAATATGTAATTCATACTGTCGGTCCGATTTGGCAGGGCGGCAACAATCATGAACAGCAAAAATTGAATTTGGCATATATCAATTCTCTGTATTTGGCAAAAAAATTAGGTGTTAAAACCATTGCGTTCCCGTTGATTTCATCGGGTGTGTACGGCTATCCAAAGGCAGAAGCACTCAAGGTTGCAACAAAGGCTATTGCCAAGTTTTTGCAGTACAATGATATGATGGCCTATCTTGTGATTTTTGACCCTGCATCGTTCAAAATCGGCGAAACCCTTTTTGACGATATTGAAAAATATATTGACGACAGGTATGTTGCCGAAAATGCAGAGCCGTTTTATTCAGAAGAAACTCCGACACTCGATATAAACCGTGCCGATGTCAGTCAAAGAATCGAAAAGTAAATGAACAGAATGCTGTATTAAGCGAATTGAATCAATCGGCAAAAGAATTGTTTGATTCATACTATGAATTTGATTTACATGATGAGCCTTGTTGGTTTAATTATGAAAAATGAAAAGCAGAAAAATTGAAATTTTATTTGGTATTAATTCCGATTTGCTGTGCAAAATATTACAGTAACAAATGAAAAAGAATTGGAGAGATACAAAATGAAAGTAACAGGCATTGTCAGAAGAATTGACGATTTGGGCAGGATTGTCATCCCAAAGGAAATCCGCCGTTCGTTTAGAATTAAAGAGGGTGACCCCTCTTTAACAACATTGAAAGCGTCAGAGTATTTTCTCTCTTCACTCTTCAAACTCGGAACCCGCCTTGGTTGCTAGATTTTTGACGATTATAGTATTGCCTTTGCCTACATAATTTGTTGATAAAACTATAATCAAATTTGATTTTGAAAAATATTGCTTTTAAAAGTGTCAAAAGGTATAAGAGGGTATGTATTAAATCTGAATAAGAATGCAGATTATTATTTTTAAGTACTGAAAATGGTACTCAAAAATGAAAATTATCATGATTTATTGACATATTGTATTTTGAAACATAATATATAAATTATCATACTTTAATTAATGCTTCAGATAATAAATAAATGTCTGAAAATCCGACAAAAAGTGTTGTAATATTAAACAAAGTGTGATATACTATAGCTATTGTAAAGGAGGTATTAATATGGAAAGATTAAACGAAAGAATAAAGAATATGAGAAATGAATTACACCTCTCACAGCAATATGTTGCAGATTTTATTGGTATTAATAGGTCTGCTGTTGCAGAAATTGAATCTAGCAAGAGAAGCGTTTCTGCAGAAGAATTAGGCAAATTCGGTGTTTTATTTGGTGTTACAACCGATGAATTACTTTATGGAACTAATACGCCAAAACCTAACACAATGTTTGCTAGACACTTTGATTCTTTAGATGAAGATGATCAAGTTGAAATTATGAACTTAATCGAGTTCAAGAAAGCGATGAAAAATAGAAGAGGATAAATGTTGAAGTACGATTATGAACAATTGGCTAATGGTGGTGCAAATCCTGAACGATTAGCAAATTTATTCTTGGAAGAGTACTATGAAGGCTCACAAATTGAATTTCCTGTAAATCCATTTGAAATGATTAGAAAACTAGGAATTGTTTTTTCTTTTAAACCTTTTGAAAAGTATGATGGTATTTATGTTCCAGCAGAGGATGAAAATGATATTCCTGTTATTGGAATAAACTTGAAAAGACCAATTACTCGCCAAAGGTATACTGCAGCACACGAATTATGTCATCATTTAAAAGATTCAAATAAATATTTTGTTTGTTTACCAAATTCGCAATCTAACATTGAAAAATATGCAGAGAAATTTGCAGGTGAACTATTGATGCCTTTGAAATATCTAAAAGAAAAGGCAAAAGAATATGAAAATAACGGCTATGTTGATTTTGAAGATGTTGTAAAGATTGCAGATTATTTTGGCGTTAGTTTTCAAGCTTGTGTTTATCGTTTAGCATATAGATTGCACATGATAAAAGGTGATACTGGGCCAGCAGAGTTAAAAAAACGAATAGACAAATTTAAGCCTAACACGGTGAGAGATAACAATGGGTACAATGATGTTAATTTGTATTCCCAGCTATTTGATTGTTATGATGGTCAATTTATGTGTAATTTCCGAGGCTTTGCATATAATAAGTTTAAAAACGATTATATTTACTATGATAGTAGAATGGAAGGCGTTGATATTGATCATGAAACTGCAGCTGAGGTTGTAACGGATTTAAGGTTGAAAAAATCCGAAAGCGAATACTGTCTTGAAAAAAACAAAAATATAATTGAGGTTGCAGGATTATCACTAGCTTATGATTACGCTTTTGATAATTTCAACAATAATTTATCAATATCTCAAATAAAGGAAATTAATAAATGTTTATATTCTACAGCACCATATCCTGAATTTGGTGGCGAATACAGACAAAATAATCCTATTATTACTGGGTCAAATGTTGAAACGGTTGATTGTTATGATATCATCGATGCTATGTATGAAATTGATGATGAGCTACAAGATATTAATGCTAACATAAATGAAATTAGCATTAGCAACTATTTAAAAAGAGCATTGAAAATTCATCACAGACTAACAGTAATTCACGCTTTTTCAGATGGAAATGGTCGTACTTATAGAGTTTTCTTAAATATGATGTTGTTGAAAAAAGGAATATCTCCAACATTTTTTACAAGTTCAGATAAGAAGAAATTATCTGAAAAAGAGTTGTATAAAAATGCACTTGCTTATGCAGATAAGTGTGATTCAATAGATCGATTATTTGAAGTCTTTTGTAAGAATATTCTAAAAACTGATTGTGAGTTAGCCCCAAAAGCTATTCTTTAGTTTAATAAAACAAGACAAAATTCCCCTAAAACATTATTTGTGCTTTAGGGGAATTGACTTTCATAATATTTTCTGTTAAACTGATACATAATGATACTAAATAATATCAAAGGAATGATAATATGGACATTCAAGAATTTCATAATATGTTCAGCGACAAATATTTTTGCAATATGAAAAAGCTGGGGTACAAATATCCCGATGAAGTGGCTGATTTCATCTCAACGCTTAAAAATTTTTATTACAAGCCGTTGCCGATTTATGATTTTGACGGAGAAAATCTTGTTTACATCGACAGCAAGGTGGATATAAATATGGAAAGCTACAAGCTTCTGATGATGAATCAGGGTAAGGCTTATGGCGAAAAGGCTGTTGAAGAGGAGATTATTTCGACTGCAAAAATAGAGAGCATTGACTACAGCAGGGACAGCGTTCGCAATATTCTCAAGGGTTACGCACCGAAAGATGACGCTGAAAATCGCATTTTTGGTATGAAAAAAGGTTTCGATTTTATTGCCGATAAGAATAACAAAATCACTGAAGAAAACATTTATAAGTTATATATGATGGCTGTCGGCGATTTTCTTGATGATGAAAATAAACTGCTTGCAGGCAACAAATATCGTCACGATTCTGTGCATATTCAAAATCTTGCAGGTGAGGTTGCACACACCGGAATGACCCATAACGATTTGCCGAATGCTATGGCAAATTTGGTCGAATTTATAAATGAAAACGACAGTATGAATGAGCTTGTAAAGGCTGCAATTATTCATTTTTATATTGCATATCTGCACCCGTATTTCGACGGAAATGGTCGTATGGCTCGTCTTGTTCATCTCTGGTATTTGGTGCAGCAGGGCTTTGATAATACGCTGTTTATCCCGTTTTCAAGCTATATTGTGAAGTCGGTTAAAAAGTACTACGAGGCATACACTTTGATTGAAGAAAATCAAAAGTTGACAGGCGTAATTGATGTGACTCCGTTCATAATCTACTTCGCCGAAAATGTTTATGGCAAGTTTGAAAAGCAAGAGATTTCTGTTGATGTGTTCGATTTGTTTAAACAAGCACTTGAAAAAGGCGAAGTGACTGCAAAAGAAGAACAGCTTTGGCAATTCGTTGTTGCAAACTATGGCACTTCATCCTTCTCAACAAAACAACTTGAAAAAGATTACGGCAACGCCGCTTATGCAACTATCCGTGCCTTTGTGCTGAAATTTGAAAAACTCGGACTGCTCTCATCTCAAAATTATGGTAATAGAGTGAAGTATAAGATTAAGTAACGGTTTTCATTTTTCATTTATAAACATTTAGCATTAAATACACATACTAAAATTTTAAATAAAACAGTATGGTACAAATAATTGGTCAACATAATTTGATTTTATTGCCGAATATTGTCATATTTTATGTTTTATGGTATTATTAAACTATAACATTAATAGAGGAGTTTTTGTTATGGAAAATATACCTGTTAATTATAAAATGTTAAATGATATTATCGAGATATTAAAAAAACTAGATGGTGTTGCAACATTAGAAGAAATTTGTAATGAATATCAAAGGGATGCTCTTTCTTTTGGTAAAAAGATGGCAATAAAGTCAACTATTGAAATGTATTCTTCTGATTCTACTAAATTTAATGGATTTCAAGATGTTTTTTTTAAAAGCGGGGAAAAAGCATGGGGCTTAAGAGCGTTACAAACTAATTACACTAAGCCTATGCCAAAAAAAGATAGAAGAACAAGAACTCCCGAGCAAAAACTCTATAAAAGAGTAAAAAGTGAAATGAAAAGAGTTAAGTATATCGGTGATATTCTTATAAACGATGAAGAATATTCTATACTTATAGAGCATTTAAGGGTTTGTTATAATTCTATAAATTCTTTAGTAAATAAGAAAGAAGATGTGTTATTTGCTGTTGCTTTAGTTCAAATAGGAATACGCTTTTACAATGGTAAATATTGGCCTCATGTAAGCAAAGAAATTGGCATAAATGTTGATCCAAATAAACATTGGATTTTGGGAATGTTATTTTATAAAACATTAAAATCATACAATAAATTGGTAGGCGATTCTAGCGAAACCGTTAACAATATTTTAATGCACTGTTTTATTACCAATTACTATTCAAATGATTTCTTTGATTTCCTTTTTGCATATTACCAAAAAGACTTAAATAGAGATTTAGATCAACATACAAAAGAAATGCGCAGTTATCTGATGAACTCTATGAAAAAAGCGGAAACTTCTGCAAGAGCATATAAAATAAAAAAAGGCACTGCAGACGCTGTAACTGTTAACGAACAAGGTTGTAAGATCAGAGTGCGAAACATTCTAAAATGGATGGATGCCTATTTGTTTGAAGATGTACTCCCTGAAAAATCTTCTAACAGGATAGCCAAACTTTTTGTTTCTTGGGCAAAGAATAGTGAAGCTTTTGATTTAGAACGCACTGGAGGTATGTCCCGAGGAAAACGAGGAAAAACAATCTTTAAATCGCCAAAACTTGATTTTGATCAAAAAGCAGGAAATTTTCTTTTGTTGTTACCTATTCAAACAATACCGTTACAAGATAATGAAGAAACAGCCCGGGTTAGTTGGAGCATTTCTTATGGTAATACCAATAGAATTATTGAATCTGAAGTAGAAAGCTCCGTTGTTGGTTGTAAAACGAAAAATGTTGAAAAAATATATATTGAACCTAACGACATTTTTAATTCTTTTAAAATTAAATTGGTTAAAAATGATAGTGAAACATATAAAAAGTTTTCTATTGCAAGTGACTCTATCAGGTTTTTTGATGATGACTTTGATTTCGTTTCCGGTAATCGATTACCTTATGGCAGTATGTATGCGTTTACTTCAAAAGATGAAAAAATTGAAACAAATGCAGAATATAACGTTGATTCTTACGGTAATCTGAATCTATATAGCTTTTATTTTGAAATTGGCAATGTTGTAAAAAAGCCAAATGGCAAAGCCTTTATTGTTGGGGATAATATTGAAGAGGGGTTAATTGAAAATAGGAACTATTCATCGTTGGCTTTTGTGCAGAAAAATGACAACAATTATCCTCTTTTTAACAAAGCACCAAATATTTTATTTAAAACAAAAGCGAAAGCTGAAAATGGAATTATCATTGCTGTAAACGGCAAAAATTCTCATTTAGATTTAAACAAATGTATAGAATTTAGACAAGATGACAGTGATATAAATTGCTATTTGTTAAATCTGCAAAATTATTGTGTTGACAATGGAGTTTATGAAATAATTATTGATATACCAAATGATAGGAAAAACAGAAACTATCATTTTGCATACATAAAAGATTTTTATTTCAATTATGATAAAACTTCTTATATATTTTGTGACAAGGGAAATATTGAACTTCCATTTGGATTTGAAAAAAATGATGATTTTGTGAAAAAAATTAATGAAGATAGTTTTGACTTTAAAATCACAAAATCATTAGAATTTTTAAGCTTTTCTTCGCAGGAAGGTATGAAAGTAGTGATTTATATACCTATTTTGCGATGGAAATTTGATCTTGAAGATGATTGGAATATTTGTACTCCGGAAAAATTATGGCACAAAGAATTTCCGGAAATGATATATTTTAGTTTTCCTTATAAACGACTTGAAATTTATAGTAATTTTATTGATATGGACAGCGAAAAGGAAAGCTGTGTGCTTGGAACGTACAATCCTGATAGCAAAACGATTTCTGTTGAAACAAGGAAAATAAAATCTTGGTTAGAAATGGGACCGACTTCGCATAATTTGTATGTCCGTGCTCCGCAGTTGGATTCTAAGTTCATTACAGTTGTGACTAAGAGCGTTTTAGTAAAATGCAACTTGAAAAATGATATTAAAGAAAAACAACTAATTATCGAAAGTACTATAATAGGGTTTTCAGATTGTGCTGTGGATATATTTTGTGATGGAGAGTGCATAATTTCAAAGCAACCTCTTAAATATAATGGTACGAAAATTAAAACAGATAATTTATTCGGAAACTTTGAAGTTATATTCTTTGAAACAGATGACGAAGATGATGACGATTTTGATTTTGGAGTAGAAGTATATAGCGAATTCGACAAACGCAAATTCAGCATAGAAAATACAAATGATTTGTCCAATAAAATCATCAAGGTAGATTATATTACTGAAGAAAAAAAGAAGAACTCGATATTTAACCCACCCAAATTTTATATTAAAGATTTTATTATTGAAGATGTTTATTGGGATGAAGACGAGCAATTATTTGTTGGTAAATCAAAATCAAGCAACTGCTTATTAAATGATCTAAAGATATCAATAGAGTTTATTAATGATTGTGATGATAAAGTACTGATATATTACTATAGTAAAGACGAGAAATGTTTTATTGATTTTCTTTATGACAAAACATTAGAGGGTTTGGTTTTAGAAGAGGATTCCAATATAATTTCTACACAATCAAGAAAACGATATATTATGTGCTTTGGGGATTATTATTATCATATTACAAGATGTAAATAGGAGAAAGATATGGCTTTTTCACCGGTAGAAGCGTCAAAAAATATTTCTGAAAAGTATTACAGATATTTAAGAACAACATTCAATATTGGAGAACCTTACGCTGATGAGTTTAAATATTTACTAAGTGATAAGAATTCTCTGGCTAAAGGTCCGTATTTAGATGTTACGGATACTTTTAAATCCGGAAAGGCAATTGCGGAACTGATTGACGAAGGGATTTTGCCAAAATCATTTTGCAAAATGAATTTAAATCAAACTCGTCCGTTATACCTTCATCAAGAGAAAGCACTAAGAAAAATTGCACAAGAACATAAGAATATTGTTGTATCTACAGGTACAGGTTCTGGTAAGACAGAAAGTTTTCTGATTCCAATATTAAGAGAGTTAGCACTTGAAAATGAAAATGGCACTTTAAATCCAGGAGTTCGTGCGTTATTGGTATATCCAATGAATGCACTTGCAAATGACCAAGTAGAACGACTTCGTGAAGTACTTAAAAATTATCCTGAAATTACATATGGCGTTTACACAGGGCAAACTCAAAAAACCAAAGTGCGTGCGTTAGAAGAATATAAGAGCTTGAATGATGGCAGTATTCCTCTTGAAAACGAACTGATTTCAAGAGAAGAAATGATAAAAAAGCCACCTCATATTTTTATTACCAACTATGCAATGCTCGAATATCTTATGGTGCGTCCAGAAGAAAACACTTTTTTTGAAGGCGGATATGCGAATAACTGGAAATTTATAGTATTTGATGAAGCGCATGTTTATAACGGCTCAACAGGTATTGAAGTATCCATGCTTTTTAGAAGGCTTCAAGCAAAACTTGATGCAAAAAAGCTTATATATATTTTGACCAGTGCTACTCTTGGAGACAAAGAAGATGATGACAAGGTCGCTGAATTTGCTAAAAATCTTTGTAATGCTCCGTTTTTTGCAAGTGATGTTATAAGAGCCGATAGAGTATCAATAAATCTTCCAAAAAATATTTCTGTTCTACAACCATCATTTTATATGCAGTTGTCTGAAAAATTAGATAATCTTTCTGACGACCAAATCATCACTGAATTAAATCTTGATAACAAATTATCTTTAGAAGAAAATCTTTTTAACATTGTAATAAATGATAAAAACTATTGGGATATTAGAGGTTTGCTAAATGCACCAAATACGGTAGAAAATATTACAAAAGCTTTATCTTGGACTTCTGATGATATAGCAAGTTTTGTTAATGTCGCTTCAAAATGTGAAAAGAATGGAGTTAAATTATTTGATGCTCGTTATCATATGTTTTTAAGAGCTACTGAAAGCGCATTTGTTACACTGAATCCTGATAACAGAATAATGCTTGAAAGACAAAACTTTAGATATGATGAATACGGAGAGTGTTACAAGGTTTTTGAGGTGGCAACTTGTGTATATTGTAATTCTGTATATTTGGTTGGAAAAATAGAAAACAACAAACTTGAACAATATAATTTTTCAGATGATATTGAGTCAAAAGAAATATTTTTGTTATCAAAAAGCTATAATGACACCGACGATGATCATACCCTTGAAAAAGAGGGTATTGATGCAGAAGAGTACCTGATTTGTCCTTACTGCGGAAGTTTACATAAAGCAGGAAAAACGCCGAATTGTGAGCATAATTCTTTGAATTTTGTTACTGTTTATAGACTGAAAATTTCTAACACAACTCACACTTTGACAAAATGCCCTAAATGTGAAAATGTAAACAATGCAGGCATTTTAAGAATGTTTTTTAGCGGGCAAGAAGCAGCAACAAGTGTTATCGGAACAGCTTTATATGAGGAACTGCCGTCATACGAAACGGTCAAAATTCCGACTATTCAAAAGGAAAATGACATTGACGATTTTGACGATTTTGGTGATTTTAGTGAATCAAATCAAGACAATTCAACTGCGACAAAAGCAAAAAAATCAAAACAATTTATTGCCTTTTCAGATAGCAGACAGGCTGCTGCTTTTTATGCAAGTTTTTTGAAAACTTCATATGATAATATTCTTTACAAGCGATTGATTATTGAAGCGTTAAAAAAACTTAATGGCAATTCTTGCAACGCTCTTGAATTGGTCGAGAGAATACAGTCCGAATTTGAATTGTATGATATTGCCGGCGATACCGATTTTAGTAGTGAATATAGTCAAGGTATTGAAGCTTTAAAAGCATTATTAAAAGAGTTAGTTGATAATAATGGTAAAACTTCTTTGTATAGTATGGGATTACTTAACATTGATGTTGATGTTAAAGGCATATATAAAAAAATCGGAATAAATGAGGAAGAGTTTCAATCATTGTGTAGTGAGTTTATACTATCAATGTTATGTGATGTCGCAATTGATTATGGCACTGCGTTAAGTGAAAAGGATAGAGATTTCTTTACTCATAACGGAGTTCAATATTCTTATACATTATCAGATTCTTCCGGAAAATATGTGCGTAGCTTTATTCCCACTAAATCAGGATTAACAAACAAAAGAGTAAACTATTTTAGGAAAATTGCTGAAAGCAAGAAGAAAAAAGATTCTTCTATAGAAATTCCTAATATTGAGACGGCATCAAAAATTTTGGCGGGTTTATGGGAGAAAGTGCTCAGAAATCAAAATGTTATTAAACTTGATAAAGACGGGTACAAAGTTGATTTGAAAAAAATCAAATTATCTCATAACAACAACTGGTATATTTGTGATAAGTGTCACAAACTTACATGTCATAATATAGAAGGGGTTTGCCCTTCTTATAAATGCGAAGGTACATTAAAGAAAGTGAATTGCGACGAAATATTATCGAGTAATCATTATTATCGCTTGTATAATGATATGGATATTCGTGATTTGAAAGTAGTTGAGCATACTGCACAGCTTGATAGGCAAACAGCCTATGATTTTCAAAACAAATTCAAACAAAAAGAAATAGATGTTTTAAGTTGCTCAACGACATTTGAAATGGGTGTTGATGTTGGATCGCTTGAAACAGTATTTATGAGAAATATGCCACCATCTCCTGCAAACTATGCTCAAAGAGCCGGTCGTGCAGGTAGAAGTAAGCAATCTGCTGCATTTGCTTTAACATTTTGTAATAAAGCAAGTCATGATTTTTCTTACTTTAAAAATCCGATAAATATGATAAAAGGTAAGATCAGTCCTCCGCAGTACTCGATTGAAAACGATAGGATTGGCATTCGCCATTTGTATGCAGCTGCGTTTGCTTTTTTCTTGAGGTTGTACCCTACATATTTTGGAAAAATTTCAGAATTTATCGAATCTCCGACACAAACAGAATCAGGTTATGATAAATTCAAAAAATATTTACAGTCAAAACCTGATGATATGAAAGAATATCTTATTAAATTTTTACCTGATGCTTTAGTTAAAAAATACGGAGTGAAAACTTTTAAGTGGACAGACATGTTAATTGGCGAAAACGGATGTTTGCAAAGAGCGGTTGAACTATATATTGAAGAAGTTACAGAGTTACGAAAACAATTAAAAATATTAAGCGAAGAAGTACAGTACAATGGCGCTATTGTTCAGAGATTAAAAGTATATACTGATGAAAATATTTTGACTTTTTTAACCAGAAAAAACATTATGCCGAAATATGGCTTTCCTGTTGATACTGTCGAACTTGAGATGACTGGCGGTAAATCAGGTTTGCAGCTTCAAAGAGATTTATCAGTTGCGATTTCCGAATATGCTCCGGATTCTCAAATAGTAGCCAACAATAAATTAATTACAAGCAGATATATAAAAAGAATTCCGAGAATGTCTTGGAAAATGTACAACTATGTTCGATGCGATACTTGCAAAACGCTTAATATGACACTTCATGTATCGGAAGATGATGTGATTGAAACATGCTGTCAATGTGGAAAAGATTTCACAGAAAATCATGAAACAGCCACTAAGGTGTTTTTGATTCCGGAACTTGGTTTTATTGCAGAAAGCAAAGTGAAAGCACCCGGATTGAAAAAACCTGAGCGTACTTATCGTGGCGAAATATCATATGTTGGATTTAAAAATGATATTGAAAAGAAACATTATCGTGTGTGGAAATCACAAGCAACCTTGCTTAATAGTCATGATGACGAAATGGCTGTATTAAATACAAGTCCATTCTTCGTTTGTAATACTTGTGGCTATGCTGAGGTAGATGAAAAGCGTTTTACAAAGTTCAAAAAGCATGCTCATAAGACTCCGTCCAGTTATAAATGTAATTGTGATCAACTAAGAAGATATGCTCTCGGTTACACTTTTAAAACAGATGTCATTCGTTTGTATTTTGAAGTAAATGAACTCAATAATTATGAAAGGGCTCTGTCTGTTTTGTATGCAATTTTAAGAGGTATTTGTATTTATTTAAATATTGAAGAATCAGATGTTTCCGGTTGTTTGCAGAAAATTGATGATGGTTATTCTATAGTTATTTTTGATAATACTCCTGGTGGTGCAGGTCATTCAAGAAGACTGGATAATGAAAAGAATCTTCAAGGCGTTTTTGATTGTGCCTATAATGTGGTTAAACATTGCAATTGTGGTGGCAGTATAGGGGATACTTCGTGCTATTCATGTTTGCGAAATTATAAAAATCAAAAATATCACGATATGCTTAGAAGAGATTATGCTATAGGTTTCTTTGAATCTTTAATGTAGTAGAAAGACGCTGTAAAAAACAGTATAAATAAAAGTCGAGATTCACAAATCAGTGAGTCTCGGCGATTTTTTTTGTTTAGATTAGCTTTGAATTGTGGAAAAGTCTGCGAATTGTTGAGATTTTGGGTATGACTTAAAAAGGTGGCCCGATTTTGCACCTTTAAGTGGAAAACTTTTTAGTTTTGGTTATGCCACTATTGTGCGAGTTAGGCTTTTCAAATGATATTTGCATGGAAGTAACTTTATTAATTTCGTTTAGCAATTCGGTAATCTTGTTAAATACTTTATCTTTGTTTTTTACGCTGCTTTTCTTCCACTACCCAAAAGACCTGATTTTGTAAAAGAAGCAAAGAATAATAACGGCGCACAAATTATTCTCGGAATTGAGCATTTTCAGATTAACGAAGTTTGTATTAAAAAGAAAAACGATAGCATGAACAAGTAGGCAAAAAATAATCCCTTTAGAGGTAGCTTGAAAAAACAATGCGGTCGGCAAACTTTTCGGTGCTCCTTTAGGGGTTGTGTCCGTAAAAAGCCCTTCTAGGGATTACTCAAGCCTCCGGCTTAGCCGGAGGTCTTGACTATGTCAAGATAATACAGACATATAAGTGAATATGAAACCGTAATAATCAGTATGTATGGTCAAAAGAATAATAAAAGGGGTCATTGTTTTGGAAATTTCGTGTGATGAGAATTTTGCTAAACATTTGTAGCACTTAATTCTATTAGTGTTTGGAAAGTACGTTTTTTGATTTTTGTTGTCAATTTGCCATTGTATTTTTTACAAATATCATTAAGTATAATTAATCCAAGACCATAATGTCTTTTTGAACTGTATTTTTTTGTTCCAAAAGAATTTTCAATCAATAGTGTAAATTTGTCATCAATACAAGATGAATAAATATTGATGAATTTATTTTCAGAATTTTTTATAGCTTCGATAGAATTATCAAGTACGTTGCAAAAAACACGACATAAATCAAAGTCATTAATAAAAATTTCTTGAGGCAAAGTAACATTTGTCTTTATATCTGTATTTTCAGGTAATGTTGAAAGTTTTTCATTTAATATTGCTTCGATTAAGCAATTGTCTGAATAATTATTAATTGTAATTTGGTTAAAATTATTAACATCAGAATTTATCTGCTCTTTTGATAATTCAGCGGTATTTTTGTATTGATTAAGCATTTCATTTAATGAAATTTTAATGTTGATTGCCTTTTCATATAATTGTCCGGCTTGCTCTTGTTGAAGCAAGATGTTCTTTTTTGAAACATTGGTCTTTTCTTCTAATTTTTCAAGATAACTAAATTTATTGATGTTTATTAAAAAGTACAAAATATAAATTAACAAGACAATTATGATAGATATAATATAATAATTTCCGAAAATATAATTATTTTGAGTGTTTGAAAGAGTTTCCTTTGTATTCGAAAGTTTGTAATGCATTAAGTCTTTAGATATACAAGATGAAAAAAATATATATTGCCATAAAATGTTAGGTGCACTGAATAAAGCAAAACTTTTTAGATTTATAATTGATGTTTTGTCTTGTCTTTTTATACAACAATAAATTCCGATAAATATAAAATATATTAAAGCTGTAATGAATGATAAAACAAAAGATATTATAGGTTTTTCAATATTAATATTAGATTTGTAAAATAAACTATATTCAATAAATCCGGAAAGTAAACAAATAATAAAATTGTAAAAGCAGAATATAATTTTTTCCAAAAAAGAGGATTCAGTTAATGCAAATAAAAAAAGAAAGAATAAAGCATGAAAGAAAAAAATTATCCAATTAGTATATCCTGAAATTTTATTATCATAGGCAGTTGCTAAATAATTAAACACAAAATAAATTATAAAAGCTATTACAAATTTTATAAAGCTGTGTTTTTTAATTTTGAATACCATAGGGATTGATAGAAGTATCATTAGTGATTGAAAATTTGTTGAAATTAACAAATAAATTGGCATATGGTACATGAGCGTTATTCCTCGTATATATTTAATTCTTGTAATTTATTTTGAAGATTATTGATAATTTCTTTCGAAATGTTTTGAGAAACAGTATCCGAATTATTTGATAAAATTATTGCTTGATTTAGAATATTGTTGACATCATGTTTGATTTTATGTATTTGTATATAATTTTCTTTTAATAAAAGGAATTTTGCATATTCTTGTTGATATTGTTTTATATGGTTGTTGTATTTATTAATAATATCATTTTCGTAGTCTACTTTTTTTATAATTTTATAGGATATTGCAAATGAAAAAAGTAAGCATAAAAATGATATAGAATATTTTATAAAGAATAGTTTTGTATTATCAATGGAATTAAATAATGATGGGTTAACTTTTAATAATACTAAAGGGATGATAAAAAGACATAGATTTAATATTACATATATTGAAAATAATAGATGTCTGGCTGTTCTTTTATTCATTTATTCTCCCCACCTGAAATTCTAAATAAGCTTTTGTTGTTTCAATAAGTTTTGATCTACTAATTGGTATTTCACATTCGTTTATAAGAGTAAACCTATTATTAACTATTGCTCCGTTTATATAATATAAATTTATTAGATAACTTTTATGACAATGAACAAAGTAGTTAGGAAATTTAGGAATGACATTATCTATCTTATCATAAAACTGAAATATGCCATTAACAGTATGTATTAGTATTTTTCTTTTGTAACTTTCTACATAGGTTATTTCATTAAATGGTATTTTTGCAGTTGTGTTCTTGTTTTGAATAGAAAAAAACTTGATTTGTTTATCATCTTGAATGACATCAATATTATCGATATGAGAACAAAGGAGATTAATGTTTAATGGTTTTCTCACATAAGCAAAAGGATGAACTTTTATAAAAATATTTTCAACTACTTTTTCAAAACCGGTAATAAAAATTATTTCTATATTTGGAAATTTTTGTTTAGCAAAAAAAGCCAAATCAATTCCACTAGCGTTGTTAAGACATATATCCATGATTAACAAATCAAACGCTTCATTATTTATAATATTTATAAAGTCGTTTTTATTTGTTGTAAAAACTAAAGAATGGATGTTTTTTGTTCGTTTGTTTATTTCATGTTTACAATACTCTAAAATCTTGTAATCATCATCACATATCAAAATTTTCATATTAAATAATCTCCTAACAAATAAATATGTTACCATTTATTAAAATATAATTCAACTCCAAAAATTACATTTGGATGATATTTGTTACATTTGGGCGTTAGTTATTACATTTGCATTGACTGGATTTATATTTGGTTTATTATAAAGTTTGTGTGTAAATAAATAATTTGTTTTATTTTAAAAACAACAAAGAGTTATTTAAACTAAATATTTTATAATTTATTTTGCAAAATTTGTTTAAATTTGGATTATAAATAATTTTGACATTAATTCTTTTAGCAAATTTATACTACTACAAGAGGGGTGAGGTATGATAAAAAATATCAAATGGATTATAGGTACAATTGCACAGTTGCTTTTAGTAATAATAGTAATTCCAATAATTATGAAAATTGGTTCAATGTTTATCAATTTTGAAACAATGTCGGGTAAAGCTCAGTCGATATGGTTTAAATTAATTACATCATTACCTTGCTTTAGCACTTGGACAGGTTTAATCAAAAATTATTTTGATTGGTCATTTAGTGATAACGAAAATTTATTCAACGAATTAGTCGCTAAAAATCAAGTAATAACTTCCGGAGTTGCTTTGTTACAGGTATTTTTTCAAGCTATTATGGCGGCATTTATTTCAAAAGTGTTTAAATCATTACACAAGGTTGTTTCGGGTTATGGCGCTCCGATAATTTCAACACTTTCAGGGATTATTGTTTCAACAATAATCAATTATTTTCTTGGTAAAAATCAATCGGCAATGAAAATAATTATTTATGATACAATTTTATTGGCAATTATGATTGTAGGTTTCACAATGATGTTCAAAGCTCTTTTTAGTTCTTTAAGGATGAGAAAATCGGTATTTGTTCTAGACTTAATAATCACTGGTCTTTCAGCAGTAATCACTTCGTTGTATTTGACAGTTATGGTCTTTTCAGTTAACAAATGTATGGGTGATCCGTCTCAAACTGTTGCAACTTGTGTCATTATGACTATTATTGAAATCATTAACTTGATAGTTTGTACATTGCTTTCTTTAGCTTATGAAAAAGATAAAGAAAAAAATACTATATTATAAATTCTAAGGAGGAAGAAATAATGAAAAAAATCCTATCAATCTTTATGTCATTGGCAATTGCCTTTATGTGTCTTATGCCGTATACAGCTTTTGCAAATGAAAAACAAACTACAGTAAATAGATACAATGTCGTATTTGTTATTGATGCAAGTGCATCGATGAAGTATTCAGACAAAAACAATAACCGCTTTGAGGCAACGGATTTGTTTTTGGGCATGCTTGCAAATGACGGCAACTATGTGGGAACTGTCATTTTTAATGGCAATATTAAAGCTACAGATATTACAAAAGTAAGCGGTAACGGTGCAAAGAAAACCATATCTAATGCAATAAGAAATAACAAACTTGCTGCAGATACTGATATTGGTGGAGCTCTTCTTAGGGCTACAACAATGCTTAATGAAAAAGCAAATAAGAATTTACCGTCGATCATCATTCTTCTTAGCGACGGCAATACAGATTTTGACGAACAAAAGCAAATCGACAAATCAAAGCAAGATAAAGAAACGGCACTTGAAAAGGCAAGGGATAACGGCTATTCAATTTATACCGTAAGCCTTAACAGTAATGGAAAAGCAGATGCAAAGGAACTCAAGAGTATTGCCAATGCCACTAAAGATGGTATGTTTGAAGAAGTTATTAATGCAAAAGATTTAAAGGATGTATTTGATAAATACTACACTAAAATTTATGGAACAGAAAGTTCAAAACTTGTTGATACAACAGTTGATAAAAGTGGAAAAATCACAAAGAAATTTACTGTTTCCGATGTCGGTGTTGAAGAAGTGAATATTGCAGTGTTTGGCGAAATTGAAAACTGTAATGTTATAGATCCAAGTGGCAAAATATATTCTGACGCTGAAATGCAGGATATCACATTTTCCGCAAAATCATTTAAAATCATTAAACTTGTAAATCCACAAAAAGGTGATTGGAAAGTAAAAACAAAAGCAAAGCCGGGAACAAAAATCACTGTAGTAAAGACATATAATGTAAATTTAAATGTTAAAGCTACTGTTGAAAACGAATCGAAATCTTATAAGCAAAACTCGCCTATCAAAATTTATGCTAAACTTTTTGAAGACAAAAGTGAAGTTACTGATCTTGCAAGATACAACGGTTTTAAGGCTGTTCTTACTGTAAAAGATTACGATTCTAATGTTGTATATGAGCAAACGGTCAATACTGCTACACAAAATGGATTTGAATTTGAATTTACACCTACAAAACTCAACACGTATTATGCAAACATTACTGTTGAAGGTTCTGATGTTTTTGCCAATGCAAATGAAATTACTTTAAATGTAGGTAATACTGCACCAACAGTATCACAAGATACAATTAAAAAACATATCAATATTTATCCTTTCCTTATCAAAACCAATTCTACAATTGATTTGACATCTGTCGCTAAAGATAACGAAGATAAAGATTTACAGTACAAGGTAGTTTCTTCAACATGGAATGACAAGGACTACACACTTGAAAACGGTCAGCTTACAATCAATTCATTTAAAGATGTTTCAAAAGGTTCTTTTGAAGTTCAGGCTATTGACTCACAAGGTGCTTATGTTCCGTTTAATGTAAAGATTACATCAACAAACATCGGCGTACTTGCAATGATTCTCATTATTGTTGCAATTGTTTTAGCTGTTGCAATCATACTCCTCGTGCTTAATTATAAACGCCTTCTCACATTTATGGGCGATGTTACAGTTTCAAGCGTTAAAGATTATAGTAGCGATAAAGTTCAGAAAAACAGAGGCCAGATTAAACTCTCATCATTTAATGTAAATATCGGTGGCCTTGATAGTAATTCTTATTTCCAGGCTAGTGGCAAAAATTATATAACTTATGTTTCTAAAAAGCCGTTTTATACCAATATGTCACCTAAAAAGGAAAAGAAAATTCAAATCAAGAGTCAGCAAGATGTATATATTTATTCTGATGCGGAACAGCAAAATGGTATCGAGGTTCGTTTTGATAGTTATAATGATTCATCTATATTTTAAAATAAACTTTTTAAAGTCTAGATAATATAAAAGTAACCGAATGCTTTATAAAAATATATTATATTTTAAAAATTAAAATACGGAGGTAGTATAATATGTATAACAAATTATTAATTTCAGCAGGCGGAGGTATTATCTCCCCTAATCAACAATCAACTCAAGCCGAAGCGGCAACTATCGCAATAGGTTGTGGTGGAACAGGTATCAGTTGTCTTCGTGAAATGAAGAAAGAAGTTTTCAATAAACTCAAACCTGATGACGACAAATCCGGAATTCCAAATTATAAACATGTTAAATTTCTTGCAATAGACACAGATGCGAATAGTCTTGGAGATACTAACGCTCTTGATACTATCGACAGTAACACTGAATTTTTCAATATAAGCTGTCCTGATATAAGCGGATTATTAACACGCATAACAGAGCTTAAAAATTCGCCTCATTTGAAATGGTTAAAAACAGCAGATCGTGAAAATGGTCAAGACGGTCTTAGCATTCTTAATGCCAGTGCCGGTGCAGGCGGTGTGCGTCAAATAGGCAGACTTTTATTACTTGAATCAAGTAAAGAATTTACTGAAAAATTAACAGAAATCATTAAATCAGCTCTAACCGATTTACCGGGAGATGCACCATTGAATATTCATATCTTTACTGGTCTCGGCGGTGGCACCGGTGCAGGTGTATTTATGGATGTTTGCTATCTAGTTCAGTATGTTTTGAAAAAAGAAGGATTATACGGACGAGCTCAAACATGTGGCTTTTTCTTTTTGCCTGATGTAAATATATCAAATGCACCTACACAGCAGGTTAAAGATTATATTAAAATAAACGGTTTCGCATCAATGAAAGAGTTAGATTATGCAATGAATTATACATCTAACGGTGGTAAATGGGACCAACAATATGATGGTTTTAAAGTTGAGACAACTGATGCACCCGTAAAACTTGCACATTTGGTCACTGCAACTGCATCTGATGGTGCTATTAAAGACAATGCATATTCGTATGCAATGCGTGTAGTTGTAGACTATGTATTGGAATTTATGACAAAGCCATATATTCCCGAAGGAAAGAATGCAAGTGATGGTATTTTTACAATCGAATCACACATAGCAAATGTTAACAACTGTATTAATATGGTACCAAAAAAATATGGTGCTTGCTACAATTATTGCGTTTTGGGTGCATCAAATACATATTTACCGTACAAAGAAATCACAACATATTTAGCATCAAAAATATTCGAAAGTTTCAATTATTTAAATAAAACATTACCAAACGGAAATGATTTGGATTTATTTATTCAAACCAACAATTTAAAATATGAAGGCATTTCCAGAGATCTATACTCAAGTGTTCCTGCTGTCAATTCCTACGATGTAGACATAAATACATTAAAAGATCAGTGTGAAGGTATAAATTCAGATACAATTCCTGCTCTTCTTTGCCAAATGAGAGATTCTATTCCAAAAATCTCAAATGCTTTGACTGCGAACAAAAAGAACTTATTAAATGGCATAGAAAACACAGTTGTTGAAGATACCAAAAATATTTCTTCTCTTATTTCAAGAGTAAAAAAAGTCCTGTTACAAATTGCTGCCGATCCTGCAAAAGG
>OIYQ01000138.1_pt1 | contig 28269 bp, 26 predicted proteins | sample 1588311 | NCBI WGS metagenome assembly OIYQ01 (sample SAMN03283244) | human gut metagenome | biome: human-associated habitat; material: feces | host: Homo sapiens | place: Peru | collected 2012
CTCTGACAACCATTACAGGGTAATCCTCAACTTTGCGAACTACCTTCATCTCGATATATTCTGCACTGACAGTTGAAGATAGTTCACAGGAAGGGCTTTCTCCAATAAGCTCTGGTATAGGAGCCATGGTTATTCCATCATAGGCTTCAGTAATCACTCCCTGAATGTTATCTCTGTAACGTATCAGGTGAAACTGATTTCTCGTTGAATAATCATTCTCTCCGTCATAGTCTATGTAACCTCTATCTGTGGTAAACAGAGTTCCTTTAGCATATTCTTCAGCTCTGACTTGAGCTCTTTCAGAACCGGTGCCCTCTGTTATAGTCACATGAGATATTGCTCCTGTGAGATTTGAAAAGGCTACATGTACCTTTATACCAGCGTTTTCTTGCTGCACTCCTCTTTGAGTACGCTTTCTGCCTACTGTGTTACAGTCAAAGTGGTTTCTGCAGGATAATCTTACAAAGAAGATACTGCCATCAACTGAAACATCATCAGATATACCTAATGATGAAAGCAGATTAGCTAGCTCTTGATGTACCGTACATGGATTATCCTTTCCTATATAAGCTGAGAGCCTTATCAGTAGCCTTTCAATAAAAGTTATGAATTCAGGCTTTCTGAGCTGATTATGGAATGCTTTATCAGAAATACTGTTGATTGCGTATTTACAGTAGTAATTCAGTCTGAAGTTGTTAATCGTATACTTTGAGGTTGAAAGACTTCCTCTGTCATTGAAAGAAATCTAGAAGTCCGCATACAAAAGCAACTACATTGAAGTTTCTTTCTCGTTCGATTAGTTTGCTTTCTTTTGCAGTCCTTACAATCTCAGTAGCATTGATCACTTTTTCGAGTCTCTTTGCTACGTTTGCATTTTTATAGATGGATGTTAAGAAATTAAGATTGTATAATCCGGTCATGAGCTTCTACCTTATGCGTTTTGGTCAATTGTTATCAGAACATAGAAGCTCTTTTTATTTTGATCCGATCATCTCAAATTTCGTGTCCAAATTCAGAGACAAAATAAACTTTTAAAGATCTCCATACCTGTGAAAGCTATGAGAAAAACTTGTTAATATAGGATTAAAATGCCCTTATAACATAGTAAAAACATGCATAGATCACATTTATATGAATATTTACTTTTTAATTCAATAAGTTATCTTAAGATCGAGAGCATAAAAAAATTTAAGCCTTTTTAGGTTAAATTTTTGGCAATAAAAAGGCTGGACCACTCATCATGGTTACCAGCCTTAATTAAACTAATTAGCTTTTAAAAGTATCGGTTATTACTTGATAACTTTCTTAGCTGCAGCTACTACGTTCTCAACTGAGAAGCCGTACTTCTTGAACAACTGAGCAGCTGGAGCAGATGCGCCGTAGTGGTCTAAGCATACGGTTGTACCATCTAAACCAACATACTTGAACCAGGTTGTTGACATAGCAGCTTCAACAGCAACACGAGCACGAACTGCCTTTGGAAGAACAGACTCTTTGTACTCTTCAGACTGACGGTCAAATACGTCGGTGCTAGGCATTGAAACAACACGTGCCTTCTTGCCTTCCTTTGCTAACTCTTCAGCTGCATGGAATGCTAAAGCAACCTCAGAACCTGTTGCCATTAAGATTACATCAGGAGTGCCATCACAATCCTTTAATACGTAACCGCCCTTAGCGATGTTATCAACCTGCTCCTGAGTACGTGGCATCTGCTCTAAGGTCTGACGAGACAGGATGATTGCGCTAGGACCATCCTGACGCTCAATCATATTTGCCCATGCAGCACCTGACTCAACCATATCACATGGACGCCACTCATCGAAGTTAGGTAAAACACGTAATGAAGCGATCTGCTCGATAGGCTCGTGGGTAGGACCATCCTCACCAACACCGATAGAATCGTGAGTGAATACGAATAATGTTGGGATCTTCATTAAAGCTGCCATACGCAGTGCGTTCTTTGCGTAGTCAGAGAAGATTAAGAAGGTGCCACCATAAGGACGGAAGCCACCATGTAACACCATACCGTTCATAGCAGCGCACATTGCGAACTCACGAACACCCCAGTGGATGTAGTTACCATCTAAGTGACCTGGTAAGATTTCCTTAGATTCTTTGTTCATGGTTAAGTTTGATGGAGCTAAGTCAGCTGAACCGCCAACTAACTCTGGTAGTAATGAACCGAAGAAGTCAAGAGCAATCTGACCTGCCTTACGGGTTGCAACCTTAGGATCTTCATTATGCTGTAATGAATCAACCCAAGCCTTTGCCTTAGCCTTGAAATCGACTGGTAACTTACCTGAAATACGACGCTCGAACTCTGAAGCTAACTCAGGGTACTGAGCCTTGTATTTAGCAAATAATGAATTCCAGTCACCTTCTAACTTAGCGCCATTCTCGGTAGCATCCCACTCTTTGTAGATCTCTGAAGGGATCTCGAATGGACCATACTTCCAACCTAAAGCAGCCTTAGTTGCAGCGATTTCTTCATCACCTAAAGGAGCACCGTGTGATGCTGCAGTACCTGCTTTCTTAGGAGAACCAAAGCCGATGGTGGTAGGACAAATAATGATTGATGGACGATCAGTATCAGCCTTAGCTAATTCGATAGCAGCACGAACCTGCTCACCGTCGTTACCATTCTTAACTTCGATTACCTGCCAGCCGTAGCCTTCAAAACGCTTCTTGGTATCATCAGCGAACCAGCCCTTTACAGAACCGTCAATCGAAATACCGTTTGAATCATATAATGCAATCAGTTTTCCTAAACCTAAAGTACCTGCTAATGAGCATGCTTCATGAGAAATACCTTCCATTAAGCAACCATCGCCCATGAATACATAGGTGTAGTGGTCAACGATATCAAAACCGTCACGGTTGAATTCTCCAGCTAACATACGCTCAGCCATTGCCATACCAACAGCATTAGCTAACCCCATGCCTAAAGGACCTGTGGTAGTCTCAACACCTGGAACCTCACCATGCTCTGGGTGACCTGGAGTCTTTGAACCTAACTGACGGAAATTCTTTAAATCGTCAATTGATAAATCATAGCCAGTTAAGTGAAGCAGAGAATAGATAAGCATTGAAGCGTGACCGTTTGATAGAACGAAACGATCGCGGTTTGCCCAGTTAGGGTTCTTTGGATTGTGGTGTAAGAAACCTCTCCATAGTGCCTCTGCCATATCAGCCATACCCATAGGTGCACCAGGATGACCTGACTTAGCCTTCTGAACACCGTCCATGCTTAATGCACGTAGAGCATTAGCTAATTCTCTGTAATTTGCCATAAAAACTCCTCAGAAATAAGAAATCAAAAAACTTGTCCATTAAAAATAAGCTTGCCCTTGTCGATGGTAATTTCTGTTACCAGAGAATCCTTGTCCTCTCCTAACATTCGACCACCTACTTTCTTGACAAACTCATGACCAAAATCATTCATATGATCGAACTTGACATCAATCTTTCCTTTAACTGATGCCAAATTCTTAGATATACCATCTTCAGACTTTGGAGCTAAAACCTCACCCTTTGCAGTGGCTCTGTAAATTAACTTGCCACTTTCGGTATCCTGATTGACATTAAACGAAGAGTCAATAACTGTTGCCTGTAAATAGTCTTTATTAGTAAAGCTATTTAAAGAGCTGGGATTCAACACCACGTCAGTCCAGGATTTCAGTTTCTTCGCCATCAGGTAAGAACTTAAATTCTTAATTTTTCCCTTCACCATGCCAACACCTGATCTAGTATCAGCAATGGAGACTAAATCAATATCAAAGTCTCCTGTGGAGCGGACTTTTGGAACCTTAAGTTCTACATCAAAACTTTTTAACTGCCCTAAAAACTCATCATCAATTACAAGACCACTTGCATATAATCTTGCTTTCTTAGGGATCTGAAATCTGTCACCTTCTGTATAAGAGCTTAAAAAGAAAATCTTATCAGCGCTCAAGCCGGGGATGTACAGATTTCTGCATTCAACAGCTAACAGAAGCTGTCGTAAAAAATTGCGACTGAATAAAAAGTGCACATCAAGATCTGGTGTCATGCCATGAATATCTTTTAGAACACCTATATCCTTTACGTATTTTGTGTACTTACCTTTTACATCAGCTTCTAAGCTAATTGCAAAAGGTAACAAACGCACATGCATTCTACCTTTTGCGGTACTTTTTTCATCTAAGATCATCTTTCTTACAAAAAGACGCTCGATGACCTTATTTAAATCAAAATCAGCTTCCATGGTTAAAAAGCCATGATCGATTTTTACAGGAACATCATAAACTTTATCTGTTCCAGCAAAATTTATCTCTACAAAACCTCTCTGTGAAAACAGATCCGTTTGTTTGGGTATATATCTTAGGGAAATTTTGTAGAGAAAAACTCCAGACTGGAATTTACTGTACAGAAGTTTATTACACCGTCGCAGTGCCACTTCCATACCTGTTTGCGAGTACGAAGAAACAATCGCTACACCTGATATCCAAACTCCGAGGATAAAAGCCATCAGAGCTAAACAACATGCCGCAAACTTTTTCTTCATTAATAAAAGCCTAAATTATTCATTGTGGGCTTAATTTTACCCAACAAGCAGACTTAAAACAACAAAAAAGGCAACAAAAAATGTCGACCTTGCGGTCGACACTTTGTTTAATTAACCAAACACTTTCTTATAGTCAGCCTGGAATTTAGCGATACCCTGATCGGTTAATGGATGGTGGATCATAGTTTCGATAACCTTGTAAGGAACAGTTGCAATATCAGCACCTGCTAGAGCGCACTGTAATACATGGATTGGGTTACGTACAGAAGCGCAGATGATCTGTGCATCGATATTGTTGATTGAGAACATGTCAGAAATAGTACGGATTAAGTCTAAGCCGTCTTCTGAAATATCGTCTAAACGACCGATAAATGGTGAAACGTAAGTAGCACCTGCACGTGCAGCTAATAAAGCCTGGTTAGCAGAGAAGATTAAGGTGATGTTGGTCTTAATACCTTCTTTCTTACACTGATGACAAGCCTTTAAGCCTTCAGCTGTCATAGGGATCTTTACAACCATGTTTGGATGGATAGCAGCAATCTCACGAGCTTCTTTCATCATACCTTCAAAGTCTAAGGTTGTAGGCTTAACTTCACCTGAGATAGGACCATCAACAATTGAAGTAATTTCCTTGATAACCTCTTTGAAATCCAAGCCTTCTTTAGCAATTAAAGATGGATTGGTGGTTACACCACAAATAACACCTAAGTCATTAGCCTTGCGAATGTCTTCTACATTTGCTGTGTCAATAAAAAAGCGCATGGTATCTCCTTTGCAGATTTTATCTATTACTTGAAAACTTTTTATGTTTTAATTGTAGCTCAAAACCACTCCGCAAACGTTTACAATTATTTAATTCTGTGACGTCATTCTATATTTTTCTAATATTTATTTGTTTTATAACGTTTTTATTTTCAAGTTTAAAAAAGCGAACTAAATCTTACTAAATAATTTTGCAGAGATTTTCGTAATTTATTTTCAATAATATTAATCCCACATATTTATTTATAATTAATCCCAAAAAATTCAATTTTAATTTCTTTATATTTCAATATATTAAACACAAAAGCAAAATTATTAATTTGTTAGAAGTTTTAAATTATTTTTTAAAGTATATAATCATCCTAAGTTAATTTAATTTTAGAGGACAGACTTTATGTCAAGATTATTTACCTCAGAGTCCGTATCAGAAGGACATCCAGACAAAATCTGTGACCAAGTGTCAGATGCAATCTTAGATGCAATCTTAGCTCAGGATAAAGATGCACACGTTGCTTGCGAAACTTTAGTAAAAACAGGTTTAATTTTAGTTGCAGGTGAAGTTACAACTTCTGCAAACGTAGACTTTGAAGCAATTGCACGTAAAACTGTCTGTGACATTGGTTATGACAATTCAGAGGTTGGCTTTGATGGTCATTACTGCGCATTCTTAAATGGTTTAGGAAAACAGTCACCTGATATCAATCAGGGTGTTTCAAGAGCTTTACCTGAAGATCAGGGCGCAGGCGATCAGGGCTTAATGTTCGGCTTTGCAACTAACGAAACTGAACACTTAATGCCTGCTGCTATTACCTATGCTCATGAGCTTGTAAAGAAACAGGCTACCTTACGTCGTAACGGTTCAATCTCATGGTTACGTCCTGATGCTAAGAGCCAGGTTACAATCGCTTACAATGATGACGGCTCAGTTGATCATATTGATACTATTGTCTTATCAACACAGCATGATCCTGATGTAACTCAGGAAACTGTTCATGAAGCAGTATACGAAGAGATCATCAAGAAAGTAATTCCTGAAACCCTGTTACGTAAAGACACCAAGATCTTTATTAACCCAACAGGTCGTTTCGTTATCGGTGGTCCTGTAGGTGATGCTGGTGTTACCGGTAGAAAGATCATTGTTGATACTTACGGTGGTGCCGCTCGTCACGGTGGTGGTGCTTTCTCTGGTAAGGATCCTTCAAAGGTAGACAGATCAGCAGCTTACGCTGCTCGTTATGTAGCAAAGAACATTGTTGCAGCAGGTTTAGCAAAGAAAGCTGAGGTTCAGGTATCTTACGCTATTGGTGTTGCTCAGCCTGTTTCAGTATCAGTTAATACCTTTGGTACAGGAAAGATTGATGATGAGAAGATCGCAAGAGCAATTCCTCAGGTTTTCGACCTGCGCCCTTACGGCTTAATCAAGCAGTTAGATCTGTTAAGACCTATCTACTTAAAGACTGCAACCTATGGTCACTTTGGTCGTCCAAGCTTCAGCTGGGAACAGACTAATAAGGTTGATGACTTATTACAGGCTATTAAGTAATCCTGATTAAGTTTTAATAAGAAAGGCTCCGTACGGAGCCTTTCATGTTTTTATGAAGCTTGACTTATGAGGTTATAGCTCAACTTTCTGAGCTAATACGCTTACAGCATCATCTTTTAATGAGTTGTTCTCAACACCTTTGATGATGTCTTCTTTTGAGTATTTATCCTCAGGATAGACAACTACAACAGCTAGATCACCATCCTGTAAGAAGTTCTTCTCTCCATACTCGGTATAACGGGTAGCACCTACAGATACCATTACTTTTTCAGGATACCCTGATTCTTTTAAATACTCACAGATAGGCTCAGCAGGACCTTCATCCTTCTGAGAGTTGAATTTCTCAATTAACCAGTCAATTAAGGTGCCGTAGATGTAGCTGTAGTCACGAACAGCACTGTCCTCACCGTAAGGATTTACTTTACCATCACGTACTAAGAAACTTGCAATACGATAACGGTTTAAAGTTCCTTTCTCATCGAATGAATCAATAGCAATAGCATTATCAGAAAAGCCTTTTGATGCTTTGCCCCAGTTCTTTTTCTGACTAATCTTTTTAGCGCCTTCTTTTCTGATTGAGCAATCATTTGAAGCTCCAAAGACAACAGGTTCTAAAGCTACTACTTTGCCCTCTTTCCATGTTATATTGCAAACAATTGCGCACTCAGGCTCAATCTGTAATTTCTGCTCACCATGAGGAAAGATAATGGTGTTGCTGTTAAATGGGAATACACCTAAAAATCTTGGGGTAACAGCAGCATCACCTTCTTTTAAATTCGGAATAAAGGTTGGGAAGACGGCTTTAGGAGCTTTAGCTTCTTTGGTTTTTACGTTTGTAAAGTCTACAGCTTCACCTGCCTGCTCTAAGTGGCCTGTAAAGTTACCTGCTACTCCAAAAGTAGCCATCTTGCTTAAATCGATTTTCATAAAAGATCCTTTATCCTCATGATTTTGTAAACAAGAGCATTTTAACAGGAAACATGGCCTAACTTAATATGTTCTTTGCATCCACTTATTCTTTGTCATTGATTTCTATATCATTGAATTGCTTTGTGCGGTTGATTTAAAGGAAGCTTTAGACTTTACAGATTACTTATATATGTCTCTAATTTGAGCTTAAATCTTGTTAAAATAGCACAATTAGGAGAGTTACCATGAAATTTAAAACACTCTTGTTAAGAACGCTTGCACTACCAGCTGTAGTGTTGGCTCTTACCTGTTTTAACAGCGCCTTGGCACAAAGACTGAATTTAAACTTCAATTCAGCTAAAGGTTATTTATACAAAATAACCTCTAAGCTTGATTCTCCTAAGACAGTCTACTGTGGCTGTGACATTACTATTACTAAAAAGTGGTACTACCCTAATCTTGAGAGCTGTGGATACATCATTCAGTACTCAAATCCAAAGCGAGCTAAAAGGATTGAAGCTGAACACATCGTACCTGCTTCATATTTTGGTAAAACAAGAGAGTGCTGGCTTAAAAAGCCAGGCAGACAGAATTGCGAGAATACCGATAAGTACTTTAACTTAATCGAATCTGATCTGCACAATCTTTACCCTTCAGTTGGTGAAGTAAACAACGAAAGACAGAATTTTGCCTTTTCTGATTCAATTAAAAAGACCTCTCCTTTTGGTCAATGCCAAATGTTAATTGACAGAAAAAGACAGAGAGTTACTCCTCCTGAACGCGCTCGTGGTGTGATTGCTCGAGCTTACCTGTACATGTCCATGATGTATGGTATTGAACTTGATGCTGAACATGTAAACTTATTCAACCGCTGGAATAAAAAATACAAACCAGATCAGAATGAGTGTAAGCGCAACCTTTTAATTAAAGAAATTCAAGGTAATGAGAACCCTTATATTTCTCAAAAATGTAAATACGGAAACGATAAATAATGAGAACAGTTAGAATTTGCCAGCTTAATGCCCCTTTAAATTTAACTGATGAATTTACCTTAGATGATGACGGTTACGGTCATCTTGTAAGAGTGCTTCGATTTAAAGAAAACGATGAATTTGTAGTATTCGACGGTATCGGTCATGAGTATGAAGCTGTACTTACAAAAGTAGGTAAAAGCGCTAATTACAAATGTACAAAAGTAATTGAACGTAATGTTGAATCTCCTGTAAGAGTAGAGTTAGGTCAGGTTATCAGCCGTGGCGAGAGAATGGAATTTACAATTCAAAAGGCTGTTGAATTAGGTATCTACAAGATCACTCCTCTTTATTCATCACGCTGTGGTGTCAAGCTAGATGAAAAGCGTCAGCAAAAGAAAATTGAACAATGGCAAAAGATTGCTATCTCAGCCTGTGAGCAGTGTGGCCGTAATGTAGTACCTGTAGTTGAGAATATCGTCAATATAGAATCATGGTATGCAAGAAGTCCTGAAGCACTAAGCCTTACCCTTGATCCAAAAGCTGACAAAAAGTTAACAGAACTTGAACCTTCAGGTGATATAAGATTACTCATTGGTCCTGAAGGCGGCCTTGATGATAATGAAATTCAAAAGGCTGCTGAACACAATTTTGTGGGTGTAACTTTAGGTCCTAGAATTTTAAGAACAGAAACAGCAGCTCTTGCGGCTTTATGCATCTTAGGTTGCAAATACGGAGATTTATAATGGATAACAATGAAAACAAAGCTCCTGAGGTATCTTCAGGTATGAACAACCTAGTTTTAGGTAAAAATACTACCTACGATAATGAGTACGCTCCATCACGACTGCAAAGGATTGAAAGACAGCTAGGTCGTAGCCATATTGAAAGATTACAAAAGTTCGTAGGTTATGACATTTGGCGTCTTTATGAGATGACCTATTTAAACTTAAATGGTCTGCCTAAAGTTTGCATGGGTATTATGACAGTACCTGCTGACAGTAAATACATTGTTGAGTCTAAATCATTAAAACTCTATGAACTGTCATTTACCATGACCAAGTTTAAAGATTTAAAAGAGGTCGAAAGCGTATTTGAGCACGATCTTTCAGTACTTTTAGAGAGCAATGTGAAGGTAAGTTTATTCGAACTTGATAATGAGGAGTTCTCTACACGTGCCGTAAAAGGTACTTGTTTAGAAGAGTTAGATTGCTGTAAAGATTTATCTTTTAAAGGTTATGAATACTCCCCTTCTTTATTAACTTTTGATAAAGAAGAGAAGACCATTAAAAAGACTTACTACACCAATCTTTTCAGATCACTCTGTCCTGTAACCTCACAGCCAGATCATGCTGTTGTAAGAATCGATTATGAAGGTAAGAAACCTGATCTTAAAGGACTGCTATCTTACTTAGTTAGTTTACGTAACCATCAGGGATTCCATGAGCAGTGTGTAGAGCTTATCTATTCAGACTTAATGTATTACTTAAAACCATCAAAACTTACAGTATCAGCCTACTTTACCCGTCGTGGTGGTATTGATATCAATCCTGTTAGATCATCTGCTAAATTAAACAGCAGTGAATCTGTAAGAACAATCAGACAATAAGGATACAAACTAATGACAGTTTTGCTAAAAGCGCAAAGCTGTCATTAAAACAAAAATTTAAATTTGGAACATCTGTCCTAAATTTCATTAAAAATTAAAAGGTTATATAAAGTTCATAACCTATAATGAAAGAGTGATAGAAAGTACTGATAAAAAAAATAAATCACGAACACAATACACATTACAAAAACAATAAAAAGGAGCATTTATGAGCGTTGTAGACGTTTGGCCAGTAGGCTCCATGTCACTTTTAACCCAATATGAGGCTGATTCACTATCACTGTCAAGTCAGGGAGAGCTATATGATTTGTACAGAAACTGCTCTCTTGCTGTCTTAAACAGTGGCAATATCACTGATAACTCCAAAGAACTTTTAGATAACTTCAAATCTTTTGAAATCAATATCATTAGAAATGAGCGTGGTCTGAAACTTGAGCTTATCAATCCACCAAAATCATCTCTAGTTGAAGGGCAGGTCATCAAGAAACTGCGCAAGCACTTATATGCAGTTTTACGTGATATTGTACAAATTCACTTATTCTCAGAGTTCTATAACGATAGTCTTAAAAAGAAATATAAGACTGAGTCTGATTACATCACTAATCTTATATTTATCATTTTAAGAAATGCCAGTGTCTTAAAGGCTGGGATGAAACCAAACCTCGCTGTATGCTGGGGTGGTCACTCAATCTCACAAGAAGAATATGATTATGCCTATCAGGTAGGTCTTGAATTAGGTTTACGCAAGATTGATATCTGCACAGGTTGCGGACCTGGTGTTATGGAAGCTCCTATGAAAGGCTCATTACAGGGCTATTCAGAGCAGTGTGAACAGGAAAAATGCCGTATGATTGGTCTTACAGAGCCATCTATCATAGCAGCAGAACCACCTAACGCCATGGTAACTGATCTTGTGATCATGCCTGATATTGAAAAGAGACTTGAGGCCTTTGTCCGTCTTGGTCATACGCTTATAATCTTCCCTGGTGGTCCAGGTACCGCTGAAGAGTTACTCTATATTTTGAGCATCAAATTAAGTAATGAGAACAAACACAACTTCTTACCTTTGCTCTTAACTGGTACAAAATCAGCTAAAAGTTACTTTGATGAATTACAGGACTTCTTAATTAAATGCTTTGGTAAAGAGATCACTCGTTACTATGATCTTATAATCGATGATCCAATTGCTGTAGCTCAAAAGGTAAAGCAATACAATGACTCTGTACTTGATCATAGAACCATTACTCATGATTCTTATTGCTTTAACTGGACTTTACATATTCCTCTTGAATTGCAGATTGCATCTCCAATTACTCATGAATTCATGGCAAATCTTGATTTAAGACGTGATCAGGAACCATGGAAGTTAGCATGCAACTTACGTTCTGCTTTCTCTGGAATTGTAACTGGTAATGTTAAAGAGAATGGCATCAAGCTAGTAGCTCAAAAAGGTCCATTTAAATTACATGGTGATAAAGACATCATCAAATCCTTGGATGGTCTATTAAGAAGCTATATTGATCAAGGTCGTGTGCTTTTATCTCAGAAAGAATATGTACCTTGCTATGAGTTAGTTGAAGAGTAATACAATTTCAATGCTCCTGAATGTGAAGTCTGTAATCAATTCAGGAGCAAAAGTGTTGTTTTAAATTTTAAATACTGATATATAATATATGTATATTAACTTTTATATTTAAAAAACAAAGGTTGATGACATTGAAATGTAGCAAATTTTCGAATCTTACCTAAAAGAGTTGTACGGAAATAACGCTAAATTCAGAGAAGATCAGCTAAAAGCAATCATTTCCACGGTGACTAATCATGCCACATTAGTTGTAGAAAGAACAGTATGGGGAAACAGCCTCATTTACTTTTTAGCTACTAAATATTTAAGAGACAAAGGATCTGCGCATACACTAATAGTAAGCCATTAAGATCACTTATGCGAAATCAAAAAAAAGCAGATGCATCATTCTGAAATGCAAATTTAAAAATTTAACATGAGTTTTCAGAATATGAGATGATTCCATACAAAAGATTAGAAACAAGGACGTGCATATAATAGATGATATGGTTGATTCTCGATGGACTTTTACCATATGTGGAGGGTTACTTCTAAAAAGAGGGTTGGTAAAATCAGTGACTCCATTTGCAATAGCAGATACTTCAAATCAAAATGAATAATATTAAATCTCTTTCAGAAAATGATTTTGCAACATAATTGCTATGTTCAGATAAGGCTTGTGACAAAAAACTAAAGCCATATTCAGATTCTACTTATTCAAAATTTGCACTGGCTCTTTTTAAATCTGGATATCAACCATCAGATTTATTTACAATGAAACCTTCTAAGATCTTAGAAATTACACAGGTTCAAAATCTCTTTTTACAAGAGTTAAAAATTTGGATTTCTCTGACAGGCTCCCTCTACTGATAAAGAGACATACACAGTTGACTCTTGAGTTAAGTGAACTTGAAAAAAGAGGAATAAGAGTTGTTACTAGAGCCGATAAAAGTATTTATCCTCAAAAGCTACGCCTTAAATTTAAAGACACCGGAATAGCTATACCTTCTGTTATCTATTACGTTGGTGAACTTTCACTTGTGAATAGTTTTAGTGCAGTTGCAGTCGTTGGCTCAAGAGATCTGACTTCTGACAGTGGCGCTCAAAAGTTTACAGAGCTTTTCGTTGAAAAATCAGTTCAATCAGGATTTGCTATTTCATCTGGAGGAGCAAAGGGAATTGATCATATAGCAGAATCTACTTCTCGTTGTTGTGGAGGTATTAGCATCATTACTGTGCCAGACAGTCTTTCAAAAAGAATTCTTGATCCTGAGATTAGAAATTCAATATTAGAAGAAAATTCTGTATATTTATCGCTTACTCATCCTAATTTTAGATTTTCTGGCTACAACGCTATGGCAAGAAATAAGGTAATTTATGCACTTTCTGAATATGCTATGATTGTGACATGTTCTTTTTTTGCAGATCCTCGCGGTAAGCCTTATCCTAATAAAGGAGGAACTTGGGTTGGTGCGCATGAATGTGCAAAATTTAATTTGTCAAAACTCTTGGTAAGAGAAGCTGAAAATAGAACTCCTGTAGGTAACTATTATCTTACAAATGAACTACATTGTTCTACTATTTCTGAAAATGACGTTTACTCAATACTCAGCTTTAAAGAAATCCTTAATAAAGATGTAAAAGCAGAAATTAAAAGAGAGAAATCAGTTTCTGATGGATTCCAAACAGACTTATTTAGCGCTATTTCTTTGTAGAATGTAAGTAATAACTTTTTACAAGATCCCATCACAACTCATTCCTACTAAAGAACAGGCTGTATTGAATACTTCATTAAAGTTATGAGTAAAGTTACTCATAAAGGCATTTAGTGACAGGAAGAGTACGCTTAAGCCTACAATCATGGATACGGCAAAGCCTAATGAGAATATGTTCAACTGAGGAGCAGCTTTTGTCATTACACCTAAAGTAAAGTTAACCACGAGCATAGTACAAATCGCGCTCATGGACATGGCAAGACCTGCTTTGAACATGGAGCCTGAGAATATGACAAACTCTCTTATACCATACAATGGTAAAGCCTCACCCATAGGCAGAGCTTTAAAGCTCTCTAGCAATAATCTTAAAAAGATTAAATGACCATCTACACTGAAAAAGACTAAGGTACACAGTACTGTAAAAAACTGACCTACTACAGGAGAGTTGGTACCTGATACAGGATCAACTAAGGAAGCAAAGCCTAAACCTGTCTGCATCGCTACAGCCTGACCTGCAATAATAAAAGCCTGTGAGATAAAGAGCGTACACAAACCTAAAGCTAATCCGATTAAACACTCTTTTATAGTTACGATAATGCCGTATACAGTAAAAGGATCAGTGTTAGGTGCCAGATTGGGAATAGATGGCAGCATACAGACTGTAATTGTAAGAGCCAATAGAGCTCGTGTCATCATAGGAAAAGAATTTCCAGAGACAGCGAACATTGTTGCTAAAAAGGCACTGATACGACACAGTGGCCAGACAAACTGAGCTACTGCTGTAAGAGTGATTGGCTCTAGTACGTCCATTAACCTACAGCCTGTGGGATTAAATCAATAATGGTCTTGAAAAAGGACATGAGCTTTTCAAGTCCCCAGTGAGAACCTACCATCAAAGCTCCTACTGTTACAAGCAGACGAGGTAAGAATGACAAAGTCTGCTCGTTAATTGAGGTTGCAGCCTGGAAAATAGATACACACAGACCTACACACAATGAAGGTACGATACTTGCGCTTACTAATAGTGCCACCAGACCTAAAGCTTCACGGACAATATCGACAAAGACTTCTGGTTCCATACACTACCCTCCTGCGACACCGAGTCCGAAACTGGACATCAGTGTTCCCATGATAAGAGACCAGCCATCTACCAGCACAAACAGCATCAATTTAAATGGCAACGACACAATCATAGGAGACAACATCATCATACCCATAGCCATCAGAATTGATGCTACCACAAGGTCGATGATAAGGAATGGTAAGAACAGCATAAAGCCGATTTGGAATGCTGTCTTTAATTCACTGACAATAAAAGCTGGAATTACCACTCTCATTGGCACATTCTCTAGTTTGTCAATCTTGATGTTGGCAAATTCTGAGAAGGCATTTAAATCTGTCATACGGGTCTGATCGAGCATGAACTTGTGCAAAGGTTTTTGTGCAATTTCAAAAGCATCTCTTGCCTGGATTTTATCATTCATATATGGCTCAATTGCCTGTGTATACATATCATCAAAAACAGGAGTCATCACAAAAATAGTCATAAAAAAGGCAATACCAATTAACACCTGATTTGATGGTGAGGTCTGTAAACCTATGGCCTGACGCAAAATTGCAAGCACAATGACAATACGTGTAAATGAGGTCATCATTACTAAGATTGATGGTAAGAATGACAATAAAGTCATTAAGATCACAACCTGTAGAGATAATGAGTAATCCTGTGTACCGTCTGGATTGGTCTTTACAGTAAATGCTGATATATCAAGATTTGCCGCAATACTTTGAGTAGGCAATAAAAACAGAATAAGTCCTGTTATAAGAGTTAATACAGAACTTATAGCAAGACTCTTCTTTAAAGACCTGAGTTTTGACAGCATGGCTTTTGAATTTGCCATGTACTCTTTAGATTCAATTGCTCTTTGAAATATCATGTGAACCCTGCTCTATACTGTTTTCTGTATCTGTATTAGCCTTTGAGTGATCTTCTAATACCTTGTCAAACTCAGCTTTCTCATCATCTAAATCGGTTAAATAGGTGATTTGACTTTGAGTAACGCCCAGCATTATCTGTCTGTTCTTAGCCTTTACTACAACCACTCTTTGCTTAGGGCCTAAATATAGCTGATTTAATATAACAAGCTTGCCTGAATTATTTCTTACAAAACGTGTTTTCTTCAAAAGGTAAGCTACAACAAGGATTATAGCTAAAATTGCAAAGGTAGATAGAAGCCAAGTGAAAAGTTGACTTGCAGAGGATAATTCATGACCTGAGGTAGTCTCATCAGATACGGCAATGCCTGCATAAGACAGCAGGCATAGGGATAACAATAATCTCATCTTATTGAAGCTTTTTAATTCTCTCAACCTGGCTAATAACATCAGTCAATCTGATACCGAATTTGTCGTTAACTACAACAACTTCACCGTGAGCAATCAAAGTGCCGTTAACTAAAACATCTAAAGGCTCACCAGCTAATCTTTCAAGTTCGATTACAGAACCCTGATTTAACTGTAACAGGTTACGGATAGAGATCTTGGCATGACCTACTTCCATGGTAATGGTTACAGGAATATCCAAGATAGAATCTAACTTTTTACGCTCTTCAACTGAAAGCGGAGCTTTATTAGCTGAGCTATCCTCTTCAAACTCTTCAATAGGAGCTGCAGTTGGGTCAGAACCTGAATCCTGTGCTCCTAGAGCTGCGGCCCATTCATCTGCTAATTTCTGATCGTCTGACATATTTCACCTTAATCATCATCAAATTCTTCAACTTCTTCATCATCAGCTACATTCATATTATTGCCCTTGATGAAGCTCAAATCGTTCTTAGCACTCTTAGGTCTCTCAAGAACTTCGGAGATCTTAATTGCAAGCTTTTCTTTAGACTGGCCTAATTTAGCTCTGTAGCTTGGCAGATCCTCGATATAGACCAAGAGGTTTTCAGGGATCTCCACGTTGAGGATATCACCTGGCTGGAAATTCATAATGTCACGCAGTGAGACTAAAGTATCTAAGAGCTTTACTCTCATATCAACGTTAACATCCATAACTTCTTCACGTAAAGCCTTGTTCCAGCGAACATCGGTATCACCTTTATCTGACTGTACACCAGCATCTAAAAGTTCACGAATAGGCTCAATCATTGAATATGGGAAGCAGATATGCAGATCACCGCCACCACCATCAAGATCAATATGGAACTGGTTTACAACTAAGACTTCAGATGGACTGACAATATTTGCCATTGAAGGGTTAACTTCTGAATCTAAGTATTCAAACTCGGCATCCATCACAGGAGCCCAGGCTTCCTTGTAATCGGCAAAAACCATCTTTAAGAGTTTTTGAATAATTCTTCTTTCAGTTGGGGTGAATTCACGACCTTCAATCTTGGTTCTAAAACGACCTTCACCACCAAAGAAGTTTTCTACAAGGATGAATACTAATCGAGCCTCTAAAGTAATTAGAGCAGTACCTTTTAAAGGTCTAAAGCGCACCATGTTCAATGAAGTTGGCACATACAGAGTCTGCAGGTATTCACCAAACTTCATCATGTTCACGCCAGTCCAGGTCACTTCAGCTGAATGACGCATCATGTTAAACAAACTGATACGCATGTGACGAGCAAAACGCTCATCAACAAGCTCAAGTGTTGGCATACGACCACGAACAATACGTTCCTGGGAACCAAAATCAAAGGTTTTGACGCCCGAGACGTCTTGCGGCTCTTCTGGCTCTACATCATCTGCTCCGTGTAACAGAGCATCAATTTCATCCTGCGTTAAAAATTCAGTCACAAATATTTCTCCTACTGCAGGACAAAGCTAGTAAAGAGGATCTTATCAACTACTGGAGCTTTAGCAATTTCAGACATTTTTGCTCTTGCAGCATCTAGTAACTCTCTTTTAAGTCTCTGACGTCCTGAAGGTAACAGCAGTCCTTCATAGGTCTGTGCGCTGAGTTTATCAAAAATAACACTATCGATTAAAGTCAGATGTTTCTTAGCTAAAGCTTCGTTCTCTTCGCCTTGAACTACTAACACCACATCTACCTGACCTGTATGTAATCTTCTTTCACTCTTGATGTTAAAAGAGAATTTCTCTGAGCAATTAACATAGATCTCGCGCTGCAGAAGTTTTTGAGATTTTTCTTCTTCAGCCTTTTGAGCAGCGATTTCTTCAGCGGTAGGCCCAGGAGGCTCAAATGGAGGTAACTGCAAGAAGTAAGCAGCACCAAAATAGCCACTAACACCTATGATTAGCAACAACAAGGCTGCGATAAGAATAAATAGCTTCTTACCACGCTTTGGGCTATCCAGTTCGTCATCTTTTTTCTTTTCAGCCATAACTCTCTCCTAATTATTTATATTATGGCACAGAGAATTAAATAATCTGTTGATTTTTACGCAAAATAGCTTACAGAATCACCATTTTGTGAGTTCATTATATTTTCAGTCTGATTTTCTGTCAGATTTTCTGACTGATTATCATCCTCATCATTTGTTGCAAAGAATGTGCCGTAACTTAGTTCTTCATGATTTTGCTCTTGCTGACCATGTTGAGACTGTTGCTCATTGCCTGCAAATTCCTGATTTGAGTTCTGATTTGAATGGTTGTCTTCATATTCAGTAACCTCTGTCTTAGCATTGATGTCGTTATTTCTTAAGGTCTGTCTTAAAGCTTCCATGCCCTGCTCTACTAAAGCTTTAGTAGCAGGAGAACTTGCTGAAATAGAAATTTTGGTAACATCATCAGCAGAACCTACATCTAGAGAAATCTTCATCTTACCTAAACCATGAGGATTTAAAGTCAAATCCATAGTCTTTAAGTTCTTTGCTGCCATCTGCATTACTTTTTCAGTTAAAGCCTGCGCATTTTGCTTTAAGTTAGATGACATGCTCAATAAGTCAAACTGTTTTGAAATCTGGTTCTGAGTGTTTTCCTTATTAGTTGCTGCAGACTGCTGTAACATACTCTGGAATGACTGATTCTGATTAGTGTCAGAGTTTTCTCCCTGAGATAAGTCTGATGACATTACTGAGCTTGAGTTTTCAAAAGCTGACTTTATAGCCTGCTCTAGACTTTGAAAACCATTTGAGCTTATCTTCTGATCTTGAGTATTATTTAAATTAACTCGATTTAATCCGGTGCTGTCAAGAGTAACTCTTGAGCTTGTATTAGTATCGCCCTGGGTTGTCACCCTTAATAATTCTAAGGATTTAGCTAAAGTGTTTTCTGATGATTCTTCTTTAGAATCCATAATAGCGTCAATCTTGCTCTTTACATCTGCTTTAGAAAGTTTTTCATCCAGTGATTTAGATAACTTTAAGCTCTGCTCAATTAAATCAAAATCATCAGCACCAAAATCAGTGTTTTCACTGTCATTGGAAGTTACTTTAACTGATTCAACCTCTGCATCACCTAAAAGTTCATTGAACCATGAATCAAGATTACTCTCTTCTGATGAACTTGCATTTAAAGTATTTTTTGATGCATTTACATCTGATTTTAAAGTGGCATCAATTGCTGTTTTGATAAATTCATTTAATTTAGTGTCATCTAAATTCTCAATGGAACTTAAATCCTCATTTGAAAGATTTAAAAGTGAATTCTTTAAATTCTCTGTATCAAATGAGCTAGACTGTAAGCTATCAGCGTTATTAGCATTAGAGCTAATTAAATTAGAGCTTCTCTGCACTATTTTATCTACTAACACAATTTTCTGATTTAAGGCATTAACATCACTTGCATCCATCAATTGATTTGAATTAGAAAAATCAACAGTATAGTTATCAGTATTGCCTAATAAGTCGGCTTTGTCTAATAAGTCGGCTTTGTCTAATAAGTCAGTATTATCTAAAACTAGCTCTGTATTCTCTGTACCTAAAAGATCTGAGATTAGGATTTCATCATTTGATGATAAGTTTTTATTTGATAAGTTTTCTTCATCATCTAAATTTGATCTAACATCTTCAACTTTAGCTGACTCTGTCTTTACAGCATGATTATTCTGCTTTACAGAATTTTTGTTAGATACAAGAGTATCAGTTTTCAAGTTAGATGATTTATCAAGAGTCTTATTAGAGCTTGTGCTCTTTACATTCTTCTTGATAGTTCTTACAGGACTTTTTACATTCATGGAGTTCTGTACTGATGAAGTTGCAGTCAGTGATTTTGAGTTAATGGCTCCAGTTAGAGAACAGAATAGATCACTAAAGTCAGAAGCATTCTGTTTAGACACTGTTGAATTAACGTTGCCGTTAGAGGCAACATTGTTTTTAATAGTCTGATATGTATTGCCGATGTTTTGCATTGCACATCCTCTCTTACAAGACAGCTGTATATTTTTATTTAATAATTCAATTAGTTATTTATTTTTTTTACATTTCATAAAGAAGTTTGTCTTTATATAAACTTATAGATGCAAATACTTTGCCAAGTTTAAATCTCGAGTCTATTTGTTGATATGAACCAGAGGCTGAACTTTTTTCTTAGATTTTTGATTAGGAAGAGAGATTGAGAACTTCAAAAGAAAAACATCTCTTGATGGCTTATTTAAGCAAATGTACTTTTGCTCAAAAAGAGCAGATCAAAAGGTAACTTTCAATCTGCAATATGACAGTTATTTTAAGCTCTTATTTATGAATATTGGGCATTGATCATAAAACGCAAAACTGCATTTAATTCACTTTTACAGAAAAAGCTTTCAATTCTGTTATTTCTCCTCCATACAGAGAGAAAGCTTTGGTGTTCCAGTTCTGCCAGTTGTAATTTAAAAGTGTAGTATCAAAAGGAGCAGGCTCACATACAGATACATAAGGCAAACCAAAATCTTTACCTTCATCAGCATAATCCAAAGCGGATTTGACAATTCTTACATGAGGGATAAATTCTCCAGGCATATAAAAAGAAGCCATCTGAATTCCATATTCATAGCCTTGCAGTTTTTCAAATAAGCCAGCTGCTATTCTCTGTGTTGTTTCACCTTTGTTGTAGCCTGGAAACATTCTATTGATATCAGTATCATCCATGGCCCAAAAGCGTTTGCCGATGTTCATGGAAAAGGGTTAGCACTTGGAATTACAGTAACACTAAGACCTTTTTGTAAAAATCCATGATTCTCTAACATGTTAAGTTCTTTTACAATCTGAGAACAAACATACTACTGAACTATTTTTACGTAAGCTAATATTGTGGACAGGTAAACTGAATTTTAACGTTTGATTTAGGAGATGTTTTTAGCTCAGTTGCTGCTTAAATGAAGGTAAAATATATCTTTGAAAAAGGTGGGACTAAAAAAGCTAGCTCTAAAAAAAAGATTAGCTGTTAACTTTATCTTTATCCATTAAAAGACGGGCTTGTTTTGAGCTTACGATATCATCAGTTAATTTTTGCTCAGCTTTAGCTTCTTTTAAAAGGCGTTCTTGCTTGTGCTTTTCTAATAAAGACTCAATGATCTTTCTTCTTTTTTGCTTATCTAAATAGTTTTGCTTAGCGCGCTCTTCCTGATTTTGCAGTTGAATAAGACCAGCTTCCTGGCGAATTTTAATCTTATCTAGCTTTGATAAAAACTGCTGATATGACATATACATGTTCATATCCATGCCGTTTTTTGACTTTACGGTCATCTCATTTTCGTAGATCTTTTCAAACTGTTTTAACTGTTCAATTTGACGTTCAAAATTGATGACAGCATTTTTAGCATCAGTCCACATTTCAAGTGCACTGTCTTCTTCTTTTTTTCTTAAATCAAGAACCAAAAGTAGGGCTTTATCACCACTCATGACTTATTCCGTAAACCTATGCTGTAAAACTAACCTTTAAAGTTATTGGTTATTTGTACTTTTGATGGTTTTAAGGTAGCGCCTGAAGCTCCGCCTGTTGCCTTTAAAGTAGCACCTTGAGCTGGTCTTTGTGCTTGACCATTTGCCTGTTGCATTGCGTTAATCTTATTCTGAGCATCGTTAATTAAAAGCATCGATAATTGTTTTAAACCATCTAAGGACTGCTTAAATGGAACAATATCTTTCATACCCTGAACAGTAAACTCATCAATATAGGGCTTAATCATAATTGCCTGATCTACTCTAGGATCAGATCCTTTTTGATAAGCACCAATCTGAATTAACTCACGACTTTGAGTATATTGAGCTAAACACTGTCTAATGGTTCTTGCCATTACCATGTGTTCAGCACTTACAACAGCCGGCATAACACGGCTTACTGATTTTTCAACATCAATAGCAGGGAAGTGACCAGAGTCTGCTAATTGTCTTGATAACACAATATGACCGTCTAAGATAGCACGAGCAGAATCTGCAATAGGATCTTGCAGATCGTCACCTTCTACTAAAACTGTAAAGAAAGCTGTAATAGAGCCCTGACCTTCACCACCGTTACCTGCTCTTTCAACTAAGGCAGGTAATCTTGCAAATACTGATGGAGGATAACCTTTAGTAGCAGGCGGTTCACCTACAGCCAGAGCAATCTCACGCTGAGCCATGGCATAACGGGTTAATGAGTCGATCATCAACAGTACGTTATAGCCCTGATCTCTAAAGTACTCAGCAATAGATAGTGTCGTTTCACATCCTTTTAGACGCATTAAAGGAGAAGCATCAGCAGGAGCTGCAATTACCACAGAACGGGCTCTACCCTCTTCACCTAAAATATCATCAATGAATTCTTTAACCTCACGACCACGCTCGCCGATTAAACCTACTACAACAATATCAGCTGTAGTACCACGGGTCATCATACCTAAAAGCACTGACTTACCCACACCAGAGCCAGCGAACAAACCGATACGCTGACCTTGACCAATGGTTAAAAGAGCATTGATTGCTTTTACACCTACGTCTAATGGCTGTTTAATTGGGCGACGCGCCATAGGATTTAATTTGGTGGCATGCCAGCGGGTTGAATCTTTAGCTACTAAGGGGCCTTTGCCATCGATAGGATTGCCGATACCATCAACAACTCTTCCTAAAAGATGCAAACCATATGGATAGCTATCAGCACTGCTGATTGGAGTTACCAGATCACCGTTTTGAACATCGGTAATTTCTGTTGTAGGCATTAAAAAGGTAGTACCACCAGAGAAACCTACCACTTCAGCAGTCATAGGGCCTGAGGCAGTATCAATTCTGCAGCGCTGACCTAATGGTACTTTAATACCAACAGCCTCTAGAGTAAGACCTACTACTCTTGTCAAACGACCTGAGAGTACCGGCTCACTTTGCTTATCAGGCAAGTTAACTGATTGCAGTCTTGATAAAAGGTTATTCATGACAGTTACCTTTAAGCCTGAGGAGGGACCATTCCATTAGGATCTAATTGAGGCTCAACCTGAGTTTCATCAGAATCTGCTTGAGCCTGTAAATTCTCAGGACCACTTTGCTCATTTCTCTTTGGAATCTGTTCATTTTGAGCCTCGGCATTGTTTTCAACAAAGGTTGGTGCAATATCAGATAAAACTCTCGGAGCTACTGGCTTTTTAGGAGTTTCATCATAATCAGGACAACCTTCAACAGGCTCTCTTAAAGCTTTATCTACACTAGGATAAACACTAGTTAAAAAATCCTGTAAAAGCGCATCGATTCTGTCATTTATTTTCCAGTTAATCTCTGATTGAGAATTTGTAACCTTAATGTCACCAACCTCAATTGAAGGATCTTCTTTTAAATCCCATTTTTGAGATTTGATGTACTCTTGACCAAAAGTTGCCTCAACGACAGATAAATCTTCTGGATTTAAGTAGATTTCAGCACCTTTTTGAGCATTAGGCAGGATAGATACCGCTTTTTCTATTGATTTTTGTAAAAATTGAGCGTTTTTCTTGATTTCTTTACAAGTAATCACTTTAACTAAGCGAGAAACAATATAAGCAAGTTCATCGGTGACATCTCTGTCAACTTCTCTTAAAGGATTAGCAAGACAATCGGCTAGATATCTGAATCTCTCAGACTGCTCTAATACGACCTGTTGACCTGACTCTAGTCCTTCATTATGACCTTTGACAAAGCCATCTTCATTACCTTGTGAAAAACCTTGGTCATAACCTTTTTTAGAACCTTCTTCAAAGCCTTTGTCATAACCTTGCTTTTGGCCTTCACTCAAACCTTGTTCAAGTCCCTGCTTATAGCCATCATCTCGACCTTGAGCTAAACCTTCCTCGTAAGCATCGTTTCTGATTTTATCCAGCTCTTCAACTGTAACTAATGGAGTTTGATTTTCAGCCTTTGTGTTTTCTAATTCCTCATCTAAAATGGAGTTGGCCTCTTCCATAGCCTTACGCTCTTCTTCGCGATCTTTAGCAAGTCTTGCTATCTCCATTTCTTTACGTCTGCGCTCTAGAGCATCTATACTGATACCAAGCGCATTAGTACCGTTTTCTTCATCGGTTGACAAGGTAGGCCATTGCTTTACTTTGTAATCTGTTACTTTCTTTGCAGAGGTGACAGTTGTAACTTTTCTGTTATATCTAACATCGATCTTAGAGTGAACATAAGGATCGGTCTCTTCTGCAATAACAAAGTCATCGCCTTTAGCGTCTTTTACTGTCTTTAAAAAGTCATCCATGACTAAAAATCATCTCTTCTACATTAAGTAACAGCTTGCCTTCTCTTTAAAGCAAGCCCTGTACTCTGGTGACACCGTTACTATACGAAGTCGCCACCACCGCCACGATTTAGCATAATAGCGCCAGAATCTGACAGTTTTCTTGCAATAGTAAGGATCTCTTTTTGTGCTGCCTCAACATCGGAGAGCTTGGTAGGTCCCATAGATGCCAAATCTTCCTTTAAAGAAGCAGATGCACGTGAAGACATGTTCTTGAAGAACTTCTCCTTTAGAGTATCGTCTGCGCCCTTTAAAGCCTTCTGCAGAACGTCACTAGGGACATCACGCAACAAGGTCTGAATAGAACGATCGTCAACAGCGCCCAAGTTTTCGAATACGAACATAAGATCCTGGATCTGATTGCCGATTTCTTTATCCTGAGACTGAATAGCATTCATTAACTGAGTCTCAGTTGAGCTGTCTAAGTAGTTCATAATATCAGCAGCACTCTTCAGACCACCAATCTTGGCTGACTGAGAACCTGCAGCACCAGCAAACTGTTTTTCCATGATTTCGTTTAATTCCTGTAATGCAGCAGGCTGAACTTCCTCTAAGGTAGCAATACGCATGATTAGGTCCAAACGTACGGCCTCAGGGAACTGAGCTAAAATTTCAGCTGACTGTTCAGGCTCTAAGTAAGATAAAACGATAGTCTGAATCTGAGGGTGCTCATGCTGAATAATAGTAGCAACCTGACGGGCATCCATCCATTTTAGAGAATCTAGACCACGTGAACCTGTACCCAAAGAAATCTGTTCGATAAGGTTGTTTGCTTTTTCTGAACCTAAAGCTGCAACTAGGGCATGGCGTACGAAATCTGAATTGCCAAGACCTAAATTTGAATGCTTGGTTACATCCTTTAAGAAGGTCTTATGTACTGCATTTACCTGATCTTGAGAGAAAGCAGACATTTCTGACATTCTTATACCTAACTTTTGAACCTGTTTTGGTTCTAGGTTTTTGAAAATCTGTGCAGCATCTTCCTCAGAGAGAGATAACATTAGAAGCACGGCCTTATCCATACCACTCATGTTCTCTAAGGCAGATTTTTCATCCTCTGTAAGTTCCAAAACTGCTTTGTTTGATACAGCAGTACTTACTGCGCCACCTGCATCAGTGGTTTGAGGTAATGATGGAGCGTTATCTGACATTTATAACTCCTAAGCCTTTTCTTTAAGATCTTCTTCTAACCAATCTTTAATAACCTCAGCTGTAAGCTGTGGTTCATTAGAGGCAAGAGTACGAACTGCTTTGAGCAGATCTGCTTCTTTATGGAGGTTAGGAAGCTCAATACCGCCTTCATGATTGATTGTATATACCTGATCTGCCAATTCCTTATTCTTAGCAATCAAGTTGAAATCGTCATAACCGTCTAAAGCTGACTGAGAATCCAACTCGTCCTGATCGACATCTGGATTGAGTTCGTCTTCGTCCTTGTGCAAGAGCTTGTTGAGCAATGGACGGATGATAAAGATGATTACAATCAGCACAATGATGATTGAGCCACCAATACGGACTAAGCGGTAGAAGAACTCCTGCTCGTACCATGGAAGAGGTGGTTTGATGTCACCATGTGGGAATGAAACTGTTTCTACTTTAACAAAGTCACCACGACTTTCATTTAAACCTAAACCGCCACGAACTAAGTCTGCAATCTTATCCAGATCTTCTTGTGAACGTGGAACATAGGTAATGTTACCATCTTTGTCTAATTGCTTTACATAATCAACAGCAACTGACACGGTCAATCTCTGAACTACGTTAGATGGTCTTACAGTATGACGTAAGGTGGTATCAACCTCATAGTTTCTTACTGCTTCACGACTTTCTTTTTTATTGTCTGAGGTTGTAGATGCAGCATTAGCAGTACCATTTTTCAACTGCTGAGGAATAGAAGCATTAGCCGGAGGCTGATTTGATAATGATCCTGGTACTCCATAAGGATTAGTCTTTTCATCATTACCAGACTGTTCTTTTAAAGTCTCAGAACGCACAGCCTGTGAGTCAGGGTTATATAACTGTGAAGTTTCTTCTTGAACTGTAGTATCTAGTGTTACATCAACTTCAGATGAGTAGTTACCCAAACCTAGCATTGGAGCTAAGATAGTATCTAACTTGTCTCGATACTGAGCTTCACGCATAGTACGGATTTCAAACTCGCGCTGTAACTTGTTTTCAGCTGTATCTGTCTTAACCTCAGCTGATAACTGTCTGCCCTGTTGGTCTGTTACAGAAACGTCTTTACTCATCAGATTATGAACTGATGAGGATACTAAAAAGCGAATTGAGTTTACGTTCTCAGGTGTCAAATAAGCATTTTGCTTTAATGTAACGACAACAGCAGCACTAGGTCTGCTCTTTTCACGAGCAAAAACATTCTCTTTTGGAATTGCTAAAAGCACTGTTGCATGCTGTACTCCATCAATTCTTTCAATGGCACGAGCTAACTGTACTTCTCGACCGTGCTTAATTCTCTCATTTTCCATTCTCTGAGAGACACCAAAGCCGGTATCTGACATGATAATTTGGTCGCCCTCATCAGTTTTTTCCTGAGGGAGAGCAATACCCTTTCTTAACATCTTTTCAGTGATTTCATTGTAATCCTTAACATCAACTGAAATGGTATTACCTGATAATCTGTACTTGTAGCCTTCGTTTTCTAAGAAATCTAATACGCTACCAATATCCTGAGTTGAATACTGACCTAATTTGCGCTCTGACTCTGGAGATTTACCTGATGAGGAGAAACTGATTACAGCAAAGATAATAGCTGCAACAAAGATCACTAAGAAGCCTAAAATAATCAGACGGTGAACCATCTCACCATCTTTGAAAAAGCCCTTGATGCTAGATGTTTTAGAGGTATCAACATCTTCATCTGCCCCAACTGCAGGTATAGACTCAGTATTCTGTGCTACAAGATCTTTTGACTGACTGCTATCTGTAGTTGTCAGAGCTGATGATGTATCCTGCTCTTGACCGCCCTGCGCTACAGGAAAACCGTTGTCTGCCATTTTTTATCCTCACCGTAAAAGCATGCAGAATAAATTAGATCTGCATCTGAGATATTGTCTTATAAGCTTCAATCATTTTATTGCGAACCTGTAAGGTTGCATCAAATGAAATACTAGCTTTTTGGGATGCGAGCATAACATCTGATAGTGTCATTGATCTGTCACCCAAATCAAAACGAGTCTGCTTATTTGATGAATCGTTTTGTAAATTATTAACTGTTTCAAAAGCTTCATGGAGCATGTTAGCAAATGCACCTACATTATCAGTTTGCTCTATAGGAGCAGCCCCTGATGTAGTGGTTACTTCAGGCTGATTAAATACAGGTGTGTTGTTAACATTCTGATTTAACATCTGGTTATCAGCTGATGCCATGCTTAAAGTACGCATCTGTTGTTGCATCTTCTGAAGCTGAGCTAACATTGAAGTTGCACCAAGACCATTTATTGACATACTCATATCTACCTCTAACTGTCAAAATTCAGACAGATTAATCTTTTACTGAGGTATATCTTTCAAGTTGTGTGCCAACTTTTATCTTTTGGTGTAAAACAACGTAAACATATAAGTAGATTGTGCCTTTTTCCTTGCTCTATTTCAAGAATTTAACTAAATGCTGGCTAAAAGAATTGATATTACTCACTGTTTCAATTGAACCTTTGTAAAAACGCAGATTGAAACAGTGTGAAACATAGAAATCTCAAAGGTATTAGCTGATATTAGGTTGTTATAAAGCTAAGCTAAAACTCCTTGTACAAAATTATTATTTATAAACTAATATTCTTTTGACAGAATTTTTTTATTATTATAAATTCAAATAGTTAGATAATAATTTTATGTAATACTATTTTGTATAAAATTACTGTTTTTGTTTAACCTTCAACTTTTTCTAAAGCAACAATCTCACAAACAGGAGTATCACTCTTATCTCTACTCTTAGCGTTATTCTCTAAGACTAAAGCTACTGGTACTACAGTCTTATCTGTAAGACGTCTTGCGTACTTGTTCTTTATGATTT
>OIYQ01000142.1_pt1 | contig 27952 bp, 24 predicted proteins | sample 1588311 | NCBI WGS metagenome assembly OIYQ01 (sample SAMN03283244) | human gut metagenome | biome: human-associated habitat; material: feces | host: Homo sapiens | place: Peru | collected 2012
TTGGTGAACACCTGTTTTTCGCTGTTGCCCTTGTCCAGACCAAAGCGGATGATGGCGTTGGACATGCCCATGGACACAAAGGGGATGAGCAGGTTTGCGTACTGGCTCAGGATCTTGGACAGACCCAGATCCGAGATCTCCGCCATGGCGTAGGTCAGAAAAGGCTGTACGATCAGGGTGAGCAGCTTGGATGAAAAGCTGGAGATTGCAAAGATCAGGGTATTGCCGGCCAGTTTGGAATATTTATCGCCGGTCTTTTTTTCGTTTTCCAAGGGAAATCCCCTCCGTTTTTACGATAGATTATTTTTTCAGCAGCTCCCGCCGGGCCTTCCAGTCCGGCAGCAGCTTTTCCACCTCTGCCCAGAAGGCCGGGCTGTGGTTCAACTGCAAAAAGTGGCAGTACTCGTGTACTACCACATAGATCTGCGCCGCAGGGGGCTGGTTATACAGCTGCAAGGCAAGGGTGATCTGCCGCTTAGCCGGGCAGCACACGCCCCAGCGGCTTGTCATGCTGCGCACCTTCAGAATGGGCTTCTGCCCGCCCAGCACCCCGGCAAAGGCCGGGTAGACCTTATCGCTCATGGCGGTAAAGTAGGCCAGCGCCGTGGCTTTGTCCGGCAGGTCGGCGTTATCCTTGTTCCGCTTGGTGATGTTCTTCACCCGGGTATCCCGAATCCACTGGGCGTTTTGCAGCACAAAACGGTCAGCCTGTTCCAGACTGGCCGTTAGGGGGATGCTTACCATCACAGTGCCGTTGTCCCGCACCCGCAGGTGCAGCTGCTTTACCTTTTTGCGCACCAGCTCGTACTGGATGCCCTCCACGCTGCGCAGCTGGGTGCACGGCTTCGCCGCCATGTCAGGCCTTGCTCCGCATCAGGCGGCCAAGGGGCAGCTGTGCCAGCACCACGGCGGCAAACAGCAGCACGCAGCCGGAAGATTCCCGGAGGGAAAGGTTCTGGTGCAGCAGCAGCCAGCCGCCCAAGGCGCTGAATACGCTTTCCAGACACATGATCAGGCTGGCCACTGCGGGGTTCAGGTCCCGCTGACCCAGAATTTGCAGGGTATAGGCCACGCCGCTGGACATGATGCCGCAGTACAGGATGGGCCCGGCGAAGGTGACGAATTCTGCCATGGCAGGCTGCTCGAACAAAAACGCCGCCACGGTGCTTTCCACCGACACCACAAAAAACTCCACAAGGCTCAGGCGCACGCCGTCCATCTGCGGGGAAAAATGATCCACCGCCATGATCTGGAAGCTGAACAGCACCGCGCACAAGAGCAGCAGCCAATCGCTGCTCTGGATGCTGCCAAAGCCGTCCTTCATGCACAGCAGGTACAGCCCCGCCACGGCAATAACCATGCTCACCCACAGCTGCGCGCTGCCCTTGCGCCCCAGAAACAGGCCGAACACCGGCACCAGCACCACATACATGGCGGTCAGGAAGCCCGCCTTTGCGGTGGAGGGGTCCAGCGTGATGCCAAGCTGCTGCGCCGCGCTGGCCAAAAACAGCAGGGTGCCGCACACAAGCCCGGCTTTCAGCAGCAGCTTGCGCTCGGCAGCGGTCTTGGGTTTGCCGTCCGGCTTGCCCTGCCGGTGGTGCAAAGCATCAAACGCCTTGACCGTGGGGATCAGCACCAGAACCGCCATCCAGCTGCGCCCCGCCAGAAAGGAGAACGCGCCCATGCCGGAACCGGCGCTCTGCGCCACAAAGGCTGTGCCCCAGATCAGGGCGCACAGCATCAGTAGCATTGAATTTTTCGTCTGGTTCGTCATCCGGCAATGCCCTCCACCTTCAGCAGGCCGTACAGGTAGTACCGGCTGGAATCATAGGAGATGGTCACGCGGTACTGCGCCGCCGGGTCCAGCCCGGAAATGGTGCAGCGGTAGTCGGTGCCATCGGTCTTGACGTAGTAGGTGCTGTCCGGCACATACTCTGCGCCGCCATCCACCTTTTTCCACAGTGCCACCTTGAACTTCTGGGTGCCCTCGGCGGTGCCGCAGGCCATAATGTTCAAACTGCCGCCCGGCACGGTAAAGTAGCCGGTGTTGCGGCTCCAGATGCCGTTGAACACCGCGTACAGGCAGCCGTCTGCGGTGGCGGTGGCATACTTTGCCGAGGCATCCGCAATGCCCTGAATGATCAGCGGGTCGGTGGTGGATTCCGCCCAGCGGGTGGTATCCTCCTCCTGCACTTCCTCGGAGTGGCCCGTCACCTTCTGCGCCACCTTTTTCAGGGTCTCCTTGCAGCCGGTCAGGCTAAGCACCATCACCGCCGCCAGCAGCAGTGCCAAAAGCTGTTTTTTCATCTTCATAGCTTTCCTCATAGAAACAAAGAAACTTTTCTTTTTCGTGCGTCTCTGCCAACGGGCAGATACAGGGTAAGTATACCGCATTTTGCCGCTCTGCACAAGATACTTGCACTTATTTTGTGCGGTTTGCCGCCCGTTTCTGCACAAATTTTCACGGATTCAGCGCCCGCAGCGCCGCGCACTCGGCCTCGGCCAGCGCGGGAGCCTCCGGCCCGAACAGGCTGCCGTAGCGGTACAGTGCCCAGCCGCCCGCTGCCTGCTGCCGCAGGTCCTCCACCTGTGCCGCCAGTGCGCTGCCGGTACTCCAGCCGGACACGCTGTCCGGGTTCGCGCCGCCGTCCCCGGTGCCCACCCGGTAGGCGCCCAGCCCGAAGTACAGCGCCACATCCCCCGCCCGGGGGTAGGCAAGCCACGCCGGGACGATGTTTTCAAAGGCAAAGCGGGTGCTGCCGGAGTGCAGGGTAAAGCCGTAGCCCCAGTACACCTGCGGGCAAAGGTAGTCGATGACCCTCTCCTCCCCGCCCGCCGCCAGCCACGCGGTCACATCGCTGTACTGCTGGTCAAGGTCGTTGTCCGGGTTGCCCTGCGGGCTGATGCCGAACCGCAGGGTGGGGTCTGCCGCCTTTACCGTGCGGTGCACTTTCGCCACCAGCGCGGTGACGTTCTGACGCCGCCACGCGGCAAGGTCGGCTGCGCCGCTTGCCGCAAACTGCGCCGCGTCCACGGCGGCATCGGTGGTGGGGTAAAAGTAATCGTCAAAGTGGATGCCGTCCACCGGGTAGTTCTGCACAAGTTCTGCCACCCCCTGCACCACATAGTCTGCGGCGGCGGGCACGGCGGGGTTCAGGTACAGCCCCTCCCCGGCGGTGCACAGCCAGTCCGGGTGGAGGTTTGCCAGATTATTCTCTGCCAGATTTGGCGGCATGGCCGCCGAGGAGCGCAGGCGGTAGGGGTTGACCCACGCCTCCACCCCGATGCCCCGGCGGTGCGCCTCGGTAAGAAAGACATCCAGCGGGTCAAAGCCGGGGTCTTTGCCCTGCACCCCGGTGCACAGATGGCTCCACGGAAACAGGCTGCTGCGGTACAGCGCATCCCCGAAGGGGCGCACCTGCGCCAGCACGGTGTTCAGCCCCAGCCCGGCGCAGTTGTCCAGCAGCTGCGCCGCCCCGGCGCGGAAGGTATCCTCGGTGGAAAAATCCAGCAGCGCCCAGTCCAGATAGCTCACCCACACCGCCCGCCACTCTCCGGCGGGCAGGGCGGGGTTGGGTGCCGGGGGTGTATCCTGCCCGGAGGCAGCAGTGTGGTCTGCATCGCTTTTCTGCCGCAGATACCATCCCGTTGCCACACAGGCCGCTGCGCCCGCCCCGGCCAGAAAGGCTCTGCGCCCAAAGCGGCGTTTTGCCTTGGTTTTAGACGTCCTGCGGCGCTGGGTCACAGGGTCTCCTCCTGCGTCTTATACAGGGTAAGCCCCGCCCAGCCCCGGGCGCAGGTCAGCAGTACGAACATGATATTCGTCCAGAAGGCAAGGCCGCTCATGCCCGCGTACTTGGTCAGCATCCAGAACACCAGCCGCAGCACCTCGGCGGCGCTCACCAGCTGCAGCTGCCGCTGGATGGGTCTGCCGCGCTCGTACTCCGTTGCCAGCAAAGCGGGCCACACCAGCGCCGAGCAGATATCGCCCGCCCAACCGCTGGCACCCAGCTTGCTGAGCATCAGCACCACGAACACGCCGGTGTAGTTGCGCTTTTCCCTTGCCGGTGCGCCCTTCTGCGCCGCCAGAAACAGCACCGCGATGCCGGTAAGGCAGAACACGACCATTTCCAGCCCGGAAAAATCCATCCCACCCAGCACGGCAAAGCCGCCCAGCATGGACACTGCCGCCGCAGCCAGCAAAAAGAAATACCAGGTCTTGCGTGTAAATTTAAGCTTCATGCGCCCCTCCCCCGGGCGTTTGCGCCCGGTTTGCAGAAAAATTTAAAAAAGAATTGTAAATATTATAGCACAAACCCCCGCAGGTTGTGTTACAATAAGGAAAACTCTTTTGGGGGAGGTCTTTCCATGAACGCTGTCGTTTCCGTCTGTCTTTTAGCCTGTGCGCTGGGCATCATCGTATACCTGCTCTCCCGGCGGGAGACCAGCCGCCGCAGCCAGTACGGCCCCGCCGGCCTGTCCGAGTTCCGCACCAGCCTTGCGCTGGACGAATGCTTTGACCGTCTGGACACCCACAGCGACACCGACCTCTTTGCCTACGAGTGCCGCCGGGAGAATGACGGCGGCTTTATGCTGCACCTGACGCTGCACCAGCCCAGCCAGCAGCCGTTAGACACCCTGTACACCCTGCGGCTGGACCCCGGCCGCCAGACCGTGGTGACTTTGATCTTTATCCGGGAGGCCTTTGGCTACAAAGAGCCGCTGTTCCCGCCCGCCATGCTGGACGAATTTATGCTGCAAAAGCTGGATGCCCACCGCACCAAATGATTTTTGCGGAAAATGCTTTCCTTTTTGCGCAGTTTTTGCTATACTAGTGCGTGTTGCAGCAATGCAGCACCCCTGCGGGCCAGTAGCTCAGCTGGTCAGAGCTGGCGGCTCATAACCGCTTGGTCGCGGGTTCAAGTCCTGCCTGGCCCACCAAAAAAGCACGAAGGTTTCGGCCTTCGTGCTTCTTTTTTGCTCATTCGTACAGTTCCTTGCTCATAAAGAAAAAAACAGTTTCCAATCATCTGGTTTTGTATTATAATAAAACCAGAACTTTTTGTGGAAAGACGAAAGAACAACATTTTCAACGCCAGATGGGGGAACCATGGAAAACGACTATTACAAACAGTATGAGCCATTCTTTGGCTCATGGTACATCAAGCGTTTTATTGGTGCGGGCAGCTACGGTAAGGTGTTTGAGATCGAGCGCCAGGACGAGTTCGACACGGTGTACACCGGGGCATTGAAAGCCATCACCATCCCTTCCAGCCAGAGCGAGCTGGACGAGATTCTAGCCGACGGCATGGACCGGGAAGGGGCATCTACCTATTTCCGGGATTATGTCCGTGACCTGAACCGGGAGATCGCCCTGATGAGCAAGCTCAAGGGCCACAGCAACATTGTCAGCTACGAGGATCATGCGCTGTTCTCCCACAAGGATGGTCTGGGTTGGGATATCCTCATCCGGATGGAGCTGCTGACGCCTATCACCAATTATCTGCGGCAGAACCATTCCTTCACCCGGAGAGAAGTCATCCATCTGGGCATCGACCTGTGCCGAGCGCTGGAGATCTGCCAGAAGTACAATATCATCCACCGGGACATCAAGCCCGCCAATATTTTTATTTCCGACACGGATGATTTTAAGCTGGGTGACTTCGGCGTGGCGCGCATTGCCAGCGCTTCCACCGGTGCTTCCACCCGGGCAGGCACCATCAATTATATGGCACCGGAGGTGTTCCGGGGTGAGAAATACACCAGCAACGTGGATATCTACTCGCTGGGTCTGGTGATGTACCAGCTGCTGAACAACAACCGGATGCCCCTTTACCCGGCCTATCCGCAGCCCATCACCCCTTCCAGCAGGGAGCAGGCGCAGGCGCGGCGGCTCTCGGGCGTGGCACTGCCTTCTCCGGCCAATGCGGACGGACGTCTGGCGGAGATCATCCTCAAAGCCTGTGCGCCCGGCCCCTCCGACCGCTACGAAAGTCCGACCGTGATGCGGCAGGCACTGGAAGCCATCCTCTACACGGAAAAAGAGGCCAGAATGATCTACCCGGAGGGTGACACCGTCCCCGTGCCGGACACGTCAAACTCCCAGAAATCGCAGGACAAACCCGCAGGGGACACCGGAAACGCAACCGTCGGGTTCTTTGGTGCCCCGGTGAGCAGGACCGCTCCGCCCCCCGCTCCGGCACAGGACACCCCCGCAGAACCGGCCCCTGCACAGGACACACCGACAGAGCGTGTTCCGGTGCAGACTGTTTCTGCTCCGGTGCATGACGCTCCTACAGAGCGTGTCATGGTACAGGACCCTGTCCTGGCAGACGATAAGACCCAGTTCCTTTTCAAGTCTCAGGAGGAAGAACGCCGCCGTCAGGAGGAAGCAGCCCGTGCCGCCGAGGAGGAGCGCCGCCGGAAAGAGCAGGAAGCCAAAGAGGCCGAGCTTGCCCGCATCCGGGAAGAAAAGGCAAAGGCTGAAGAGAAACGGAAAGCCGCCGAGGAGGCCGCTCGCCGTAAGGCGGAAGCAAAGCGGGACGCCATAGCGGCGCGGCAGTCTGCGGGGTCTCAGAAGCAGCGCAGCAAATTGCCGATCGTGATCGGCGGCGTGGCCGTTGCGGCGGCAGTGGCCGTGGGTGGATTTGCGTTGATAAAACCCGGCAGCAGCACGGAGGTGTTCGAGGTCGCTTCCAGTTCTCAGACGAGCAATGCTGCAAGCGTGGCTTCTCGTGAGAATGCGGCATCTTCCAGTAAGGCAGAAAGCGTTACGTCGAAGAGCACTTCCAGCGAGGAAACGAGCTCCTCCTCTCAGGTGGCAGCATCGTCCTCGCAGAGCAGTGCATCGTCAAAGCAGCAGTCCTCGTCCAGTCAGTCTGCGGCATCCAGCAAGTCTGCGGCGTCCAGCAAGCCGAAGACTGCATCCTCGAGTCAGTCGGTGGCGGTCTCTCAGCCAAGCGCCCCGGCAAAGCAGCCAGCGGCGGCACAGCCCGAGGCTGCGGTCAAGTCGGTATCCATTACACAGGCCGATAAAAACGTGATTCGATTCAGGACCTCTGGTGGAACGTTCCATGTAAAAGTCGATTTTCTGTATCCGGATGGCTCCACAACAGCAAAATTTGATTTGGGAAGCTGTAGTGATGGAAGCCACGAATTCTCACCAGGAATTTCCATCATGGATCCCAAGGGCACCTATACGGTCCGGTTCTATGATGATGCCGGAAGCCTTTTGACGTCGGCAACTTTTGTCAACTGAAAATAGAAAATCCCACTGTGAAACCTGTTGCTGACAGATTCACAGTGGGATTTTTCAATTACAGGATCACTGCTTTGTGGTAAGCTCGACGGCACCCGATTCTGAGTCGGGTGCCTCTTGTCTTTCTGGGGACGTGCTCTCGCTGGACGGTTACGCAATAACAAGAGAATAGCCGGAGCTTTGGTAATCGTTCAGGTCGATGTCGAGATAATAGCTACCGCCAAAAGAACCTTTTGCGATGCCGGGTGCAATATGCGTTCCGTAATCCGCAAGATCGGTGATGGCATCATTGTAATTGGAGATACCGGCATCAGGGAAAAACATCGGGCACCATAAAAAGCCTTATTGATCAGACAGCAAGGGAGTGGCCGGAACTTTGGTAATCATTCAAGTCGATGTCGAGATAATATCTTCCCATCTTTGAGCTATAAGCAATGCCCGGGGCAAGGCTGTCTCTGTACCTATTGAAACGGGAAGCGTCATTGTTAAACGAAGTAAGAGAAGCAGTAGTGAGGAAATCAGGAGAAGAAGAAAACTCGTTTGAGGAAAAAATGGAAGGACAAGAAGGATAGTAGGTAAAAACATAATCCTGAGTATTGTTTCCATCCGAAGCAGAGTACAAAACCGAGATTGTAACAGGCGCTAATGTCAATGTCAATCGCTTGTTTGCATAAGCCTCAAGGGCCTTGTCAACGTCTGCCTCGCTTGTACAGTCGGAGGAGGAATCAACGATGATTCGCTTTACCTGAGCGTTGCTCAGGCCGTAATGAGCGCGTAATTCTCCTAAACGAGAAAGGCCCTGTTCGATATTGCGGTAGTAAGCTCTCTTGCGGATAAGAGGAAAGAGAGCAGTCGTAGAATCATCGGACTGCTGGAGAGGAATTGAAAGAGAATGGCCGGTATTCTGATAATCAGACAGATCAATATCGAAGTAGTAATCACCGAGATAATAGGCAGCCCCGGGTGCAACCAGATGGCCATTGTCCGAATCGAGCTGTTCGAGTGCAATGTAGTAAACATCCCGACTTGAACCGAATTCAGATTGCTCGGGAGCATTTAAGGGAGCAAGATCGTAGATGGAACCAAGAGAAAGAGTATGATTCAAAAGATAGTCCTGCTGAATTCCGTTTTCAGAAGCCGAAAACTGGATAAAGACCTTGATAAGGGGGGAAAGTGAGAAAAATTTTTGAGACTGCTTGACAGTAAACTCCTTGACAGCGGTTTCGGTGGTAAGATCCTTTGGAGACCTTACAACGATTTTTTGAATTTGGACATTTTCCAGTGCACCAAGATTTTGGGATAAAAGAGAAAGTGAGTTTTCAATACCAGCATAATATGCACGCTTCCGGACAAGAGCCTCGTTATCGGAAAACGCGAAGGCAGATAAGATAAAGGGCACTAAGGCGATTACGGTGATAAGGATGGATAGAAGTCGTTTTTTCATATAAGACCCTCCTCAAGAATATCCGGCGCACAGCAGAAAAACATTGACCTAAAGCTATCATTTTTTTACAGCGATGTCAAGGGATGTTCGGGTCTTTCCCAAATTCTGTGTAAAGTCCAGACAGCTATAAAACAAGAGCAATTTTAAAATGAGGCGGCAGACGGCGAAACCGGCTGTCGCCTTAGCAACAACATAACGCCGGCAAGGGGGAATGTCAAGGGCGGCAAAGCCGTTCATATACCCTTGACATTCCTCCGCAGCAGGTGTTAATCCGGCATACGCTCAGCGAAATAGATGGACAGCTGCGCATGGATGCGGCTCCAGTTCTGCCGCCGACCTGTCCACTTTTTCGTAATATCCATCATCGCCAGATACAGCATTTTCAGCAGACTGTCGTCCGTCGGGAAAACGCTCTTGGATTTTGTGACCTTCCGCAACACAGCTCTCCTTGCTCAGGAGAAAGATGTCGTTCGCCGAGGATCCTCTTCCTTTTATATAAAAATATGGAGGATCATAGCTTGCGCAGGAAACATATCGGGTGTATAATTAAAATCAGTTTAATATCACTACAACATAATATATTATGTTGTAAATCAAGACACGGAGGAATTGTGTATGATTTGCCCGAAATGTGGAGTAACGCTTCCGGATGGTACAAAATTCTGCGGCAGTTGCGGTACGCGGTTGACAGCTTCGCAGGATGTGCCTCAGAACATTGTCAAGGCTCCCCAGAAAGTTCCGGTGCCAACGCGCACGGTAGAGACGGAGACTGTCCGCCCGGATATGGGAGCTGCGGCCCGGAAACAACCCAACGTTAAACTGTTCGCTATAATTGCAGTCATTCTTGTGGTCCTGCTTGCAGGCGGTTTCCTTCTGTTCGGAGGAAAAAGCGGCTCTGGCAAGAATGCTGTTGTGATGCTGCAGGACGAGCGCTATGAGCTGCTGACCAATCTGAAAAAGGGAAAGCTGACAGATATCGGCGCAGCCAAGTCGGATTTTTACGATGAAAGCATGGTGCGTTTCAGCCCGGATGGAAAGTATTTTTACTATCTGACCAAATATGACGGCTGGACGGGAACTCTCTGCCGTGCAGAGTACGCCAAACTGAAGGAAGGCTCTTCTAAGAACGACCAGTATCTTACGACCATTGCGTCCAACGTAAGGGCGGGGTTCTGGATGCTGAAGGATGGCTCTCTCCTCTACAAAAATGATGACAGCACGCTGTACTATTACAACGGCAAGGACTCCACGCAGGTAGCGAAGGACGTCTATAATGTTTATCAGAAGGATGACAACGAGAACGAGATTCTCTACACGCGCGAAAAAGACGGCGACAGCGCAGACCTCGACCTGTACTATGTTGCGCTGAACAAGAAGGATGACCCGACGAAGATCGACAGTCACGTTTCCTATGTGTACATGACAACGGATTTCAACGACATCCTGTACAGCAAGACCAACGACGATGGTGAGCTCAACCTCTATCATGCAGGTATCAGCAAGGAGCCGGAAAAGCTGGCGTCTGACGTCGGCCTCACCTATGCAGTCAAAAAAACAGGGCAGCTTTTCTATTTTGAGTACAGTGGAAAGACCCTCTCTCTGTATGACATGGTGAACGATCCTTATAAGGTGACCGCTGAGCCGTCTTGGAGTGATTATTATCGGGACGGTCAGTACGATGATGACGGTTATTCAAAGGCATGGACCCACTATAGCATGCGGGAGAGTTTGATGAGCGAGGACAATGACATCAAACTGTATAACCTGTACAGCTATGAAAAGGGAAAAGCCACGCTTATAGCAGAGGGTGTGGTTGGTATCAACACGCTGTCCGGTGGTTTTGCTTACTGGACGAAGGATGCTCTGACGGGCGAAATGGATATCGATGACCTGGAGTACGCATCCGACGCCTACTGGGGTGTGACGAACCTTGAGGGCACCGCAGTGGAAGATATCGTGGACCCCACAAAGATCAAGCTCTATAACAAGACGACCGGTGCTTTCTCTGAACTGACGGCTGAAGCCTACGAGGATTTCGATAAATTTTACAGCGGTTTTGCTTATGTTTTAAAGGACACGGTCTTTTTGACGGATGATGACGAGCTGCTGGTGGCATCCATCAAAGACGGAAAGGTCGGAGCATTTAAGTTCGTGGCCGAGGATGCAGAGTTCCTGTGGAATGACGGCGAAACTGCCTACTATACGGCGGACAGCTATGACCGTGACGGCTACACCTATGCAGATCTGTACCGCTATGCAAAGGGCGAGAGCACCCGCGTTGCACAGGATATTCTGGATGCCCGCGTGGCTGTTTACGAGGACGGCAATACCTATGTGTACACAGATGCTTCCTCGCGCGGTGTAGAGCTGACCTGCATCGGTAAGGACGCGAACCGGACTGTGGTGGCTGACGATGTTCAGCAGTATATCCGTATGGACAAGAATACCCTGCTCTACATTCAGGACGGTGAGCTCTACAGCTACAACGGCAAGGAAAAGACCCGCATTGCATCGGATATCACGCACTTCTGGGTCGCCTCTCCTATGAAAGCAGAGGCCTCGTTCGGGACGAATGACTAATACGGCCAGAGGAGGACACAAAAAAGATGGCTTTTTTTGATGAAATGAAACAGCGCGTCTCACAGGTGGGGCAGAGTGCCTCCAAGAGCGCCCGGGAATTTTCGGAAACGACCCGGCTCAACAGTGAGATCAGCAACGCAAAAAATAAGATCAACCAGCTTTATAACCAGATCGGCTATGCGGTCTACTGTGCTTACAGCACCCACCCGCTGCCGGAAGCAGCAGATCTGATCGCACAGGTCAATGAACTGCATGAAAAGATCGAGGCTTGTCAGGCACAAATCCAGGCGCTCGCAGCCGCAAGCCATTGTCCGAACTGCGGCGCAAAGATCCGACCGGATATGATGTTCTGCGCCAGCTGCGGTGCAAAGCTGCCGCAGCAGGAACCGCCAAAGGCGGCAGCACAGGCATTTTGTCCCTCCTGCGGAGCCCCTCTTGCAGCTGGTGCGGTGTTCTGCACCAACTGCGGCAACCGCGTCGGAGAGGCTTCGGTGCCGCAGCGGAGTCCTGATCCGGCAGTAAATGTGGGGGCTCCCGTCTTCGTGCAGCAGCCGCAACCCATGCAGCCGCAACCCATGCAGCCGCAGCCCGTGCAGCCGCAACCGCAGCCTGTCCAAGCGGAGAATGTCTGCCCGGTTTGCGGAGAGCCGTTGCCGGCAGGTGCTACATTCTGTATCAATTGCGGCTCAAAGCTCGACTGAATGCCATAGCAGGAGGAATCATTCGCTTCCTTGAACCTGCCCTCAGGAGGACGACATGGAGATGCCAAACACATCTGCGGAAAATCCGGCTTATCTGGGCCTTCGTGTAAACCTGATCGGAGAGGACGGTCATATCGACGAGTTGCTTCTGCCGCGTTTCGCGGAGGGCAAATACCGTTTTGCACACACGGGAGAAGGGCTGCTTTCAATTGAGGCACTGAACGAGCAATGGGTGATCTGCTGCGAAGCAGGGACCTGCTTTGTGGGAATGCTGTCGGCGGACTGTCGGCAGACACCGCTCATTGTACGTCAGATGTATTTTCTGCACGCCGGTGGACGGCAGTATATCCTGTATGCGGAAACGATCACCAAAGAATCCAGTACGTTCCGCAATTACCGGGCATATCGCGGCTGTTCCATTACGTTCGGACGGGACAATACGAATGACATTGTTAGTGCCAATGGTTTCGTCAGCCACCGCCATGCGGTGTTCTCTCTGACAGAAAACGGCTGGGAAGTCCGGGACCTGAACAGCTCCAACGGCGTGTATGTGAACCATCGGCGAATTACTGCGGCTCGTCTCCGTTTAGGCGATGTGGTCTATCTGATGGGGCCCCGCATCATCGTGGGCACAGACTTTTTGTCTATATGCTCCGGCGATACGAAGCTGTATATCAAGCCTTCCGCATTGTCCGTGATGCAGTTGACGACCTGCGGAGGTGCTTGCAGCCAGAAAAAAAAGGAGCTGTTCAACCGCAGCCCGCGCAGCCGCTATTCCATGGAATGGCCCAGCATTGCCGTGGATGCGCCGCCGATGCCGATGCGTTCGGACAAAATGCCCTTGGTGCTTCGGATGGGCTCCTCTGCGGTGATGGGCGGACGTTCTATCATGATGGGCAGTTACAGCATGGCTCTGACCAGTCTGGTGTTCCCGTTTCTGACCCAGCGCTATACGGAAAAGGAACGGAAGGAATACGAGGAACGCCGCGTTGCCAGATACAGCGAATATCTGGAGCAAAAGAAACAGGAGATCGAGCAGGAATGCCGTCATGAGTATCAGGTGTTGAACGCGAATTATCCCAGTGTGTCCAGCGTGCTGAACTATTCGGACGGCGGCTCTTCCCGCCTATGGGAGCGCCGCAACACCGACGATGATTTCCTGACGCTTCGCATCGGCTCTGGAACGATTCCGATGCAGGCAGAACTGGAATATCCCAAAGAACGCTTTGAGATGGAACAGGATGCGCTGGAAGCCCAGATGTATGCGCTGGCAGAACAGAAATACATGATCCCCAAGGCACCGGTCATGCTCTCTATTTTGCAGGACCGCGTATGCGGCGTTGTGGGTGACCGGCCTTATGTGCTGGCGTTTGTGCGCAGCCTTGCAGCACAGCTGATCATGACGCACAGCTACGATGAGGTCAAGTGCGTTTTGCTGCTGGAGCCGGAAGAGCTGGATACCTTTAATACAATACGCTACCTGCCGCACACATGGAACAACGAGCGGAACATCCGTTTTCTGGCCACCAGTCAGCCGAGTGCCAGCGCCATCGGCGAGTATCTGCGGCGAGAAATGGAACCGCTCCTCAGCGCAAAGGGAGAGGCGGCAAAGTATCGCCGCACCCATCCGCATTATGTGGTGTTTGCCTTGAGCCGCACGCTCTATGACAGCCTTGAAGTGATAAAGGATGTACTGGCGCAGGACGAGAAGGTCGGTCTTTCGGTCGTGGCAGCTTTTGAGGAGCAACCCAAAGAAAGCACCCGCATCTTCCGCATGAATCCCACGGGAAAGCATCAGGCTTATGATCTGCTGCACCCGGACTTAGCACCCCAGCAGTTTGAACTGGATGCTTACGATGAGGAACGCTACGCAGCCAGCATGAAAGAACTGGCCAACACCAGCTTGATGACGATCGCGGGGAGTTATACTCTACCCAAGACCTTCACTTTTCTGGAGATGTTCGGCGTAGGCAAGGTGGAGCACCTGAACCTTCTCAAACGCTGGGCGGACAGCGACCCGACCCGCAGTCTGGCAGCACCGATCGGTGTTGGTACGAGCGGTGAGCTTTTTATGCTCGACCTGCACGAAAAGCGGCAGGGTCCGCATGGTCTGGTGGCAGGTATGACGGGTTCCGGCAAATCGGAATTCATCATAACCTATATTCTTTCGATGGCAGTCAATTTCAGCCCGGATGAAGTGGCCTTTTTGCTGATCGACTACAAAGGCGGCGGCCTGACGGATGCCTTTGACAAAAAGAACAGTGATGGAAGCACGCTTCATCTGCCCCATCTGGTCGGCACGATCACCAATCTGGATGGTGCGGCAGTTTCCCGTTCGATGATTTCTATCGAAAGCGAGCTGGAGCGCCGCCAGCGTATCTTTAAGGACGCAAAAGTTCGCTGCAACGAAAGCACGATGGACATTTACGATTATCAGCGGCTATACCGTGCGCATCGCGTAGAAGAGCCGCTGCCGCACTTGTTCATTATTTCGGACGAGTTTGCAGAACTGAAGAGCCAGCAGCCGGAATTTATGGACAAGCTGATCAGCACTGCCCGTATCGGCCGAAGCCTGGGCGTCCATTTGATCCTTGCAACGCAAAAGCCCTCCGGTGTGGTCAATGACCAGATCTGGAGCAACACCAAGTTTCGCGTCTGTCTGCGCGTGCAGGACACGGGCGACAGTCAGGATATGCTCAAGCGCCCGGACGCCGCCAGCCTGAAAGATACCGGCCGGTTCTACCTGCAGGTAGGCTATAACGAATATTTTGCACTGGGTCAGTCTGCATGGTGCGGCGCCGACTACATCCCGCAGGACGAGGTAGTCCAGCAGAAGGATGAGTCGGTGCAGCTCATTGACGACACGGCACAGACCCTTCTGTCTGCAAAGCCCATCAAAGAGAAAAAGAAGGCCGAGAGCAAGCAGATCGTTGCCATTGTAAAGTATCTGTCTGAGCTGGCAGAGCGTGAGCATATCCTTCCCCGTACTTTGCTGCCGCCTGCGCTGCCAAGTGTATTGACGGTGGCCGAATTGCAGGAAAAGTACCCAGCAGAAACACCTGAAAATATTTCCGCGTGCATTGGTATGATCGACGACCCGGCTTACCAGCAACAGTATCCATTGGAATTGAACCTGCAAAAGATGCACAATATGCTGCTGGTTGGTGAGAGTGGCTGCGGCAAGACCACACTGGTGCAGACGATGCTGCTGAGTCTTGCCCAGCGGTATACCCCAGAACAGGTAAACTTCTACGTCATGGATTTTTCCAGCAAACTGCTGGTAGCGTTTCGGCAGCTGCCCCACTGCGGTGCGGTGCTGACGGACGAAGAGGAATCTGCGATCGACCGCCTGTTTGAGATGATCACTGAGGAAACACGCCGCCGACAGCGGTTGTTTGCAAAGGCGGAAGTGGGCAATTATGAAGCTTACTGCCGGATCGAGCGTCTACCCCTGTGGGTCGTAGTGATCGATGGCATGGGCAACTTTACTGCAAACGATCATGTTGGAAACTACGCAACAACGCTGTATACATATATGCGGGATGCGCCGACCTATGGCATTCAGTTCATCCTGACCGGCGGCCACGGCAACGAGATCACCGTGCGTGCCAAGCAGGAGACCAGCGCCAAGATCGCCATGAGCCAGAAGGATAAGTATTCTTATCTGGATGTTCTGGATGTGCGTACCGAACATATGCCGCCGACAATGCCGGGGCGCGGTCTATGTGTATGGGAGGGGCGCCCGCTGGAATTTCAGACAGCGATTTTTACCAAGAAGAAGGATCCCGGTTCGGTGATACGCGCCGAACTGGAACGGCTGGCTGCGATGTATCCAAACAGTTCGCCCAGCCAGAAAGTGCCCACGCTTTCGGATACCGAGACCTACGAACAATTCCGGCATGGATTCGCACCGCTGCGGATTCCACTTGGTTATGGAATTCGAGAACTCAAACCGGTGGCGCTTCCTCTCAAGCAGCTGTTTTCCATTTCGCTGTATTTTGGCAACCCTGTGGGTGTGGTACCGGTCGTAGAAAATTTCCTACGGGCTTATGCCGCAGAAAACATGGAACTTGTCATCGTGCAGCGCAGTTTCAACAGTATTTTCTCTGAGAATATGCCGCTTGTGCAGGAGTTGCGCGAACAGGTTCCGGTAGAACTGGTGGAATGTGCGCGTGAGCCGCTGCGGGTTTTGCTGGATCGTTTGCTGAATGAGATGCAGGCACGTTCGGCTTTGAAAAAGGAGTTCTGCGAGGCAGAGCATGTGGATGCAAGCGATCTGGACAGCACGATCCGTGCGTTCTCGTATATCCACGCGCGCACCACACCGCTGATGGTCATTTTTGAGAGCTACTACGATTTCGCCACTACGATCACACCTTCGCAGGCGGTATATTATCAGGCATTGTTTGAGGCAAAAGGTGCCAACGCAAAAGAGGACCCCACACCGGAAGAACTCCGCACCCGCGGCCGCGGATACAATTTGTATTATACCGGCTGCTTTTACCCGGGCGATGCGGACAAGCTGCTCACAACGGTGGTCAAACGAAGCCTCAACCCGCAGAACTTCACTTTGATGTTCGGCGGCCAGTTCAACCGCAACGGTTTGATCGGGATGAACGAATATGACCGATTTACCAAGCCCGCAGAAAAATACAACCGGTTCATTATGAATTATGATGGCCAGCTGCATGAGATGATGATGCCTTGCGGCGCATTGCTCAAAACGGAGACGAATCCAGACGATGAGTCTATTATCTGAGTGGTCTGGTAAAGCGCATGTTCTGTACACAGGAAGGTGAGGAAAATGGAAAAGCTTCTGGTCACGATCGAAGTTCCCTCTGTGGAACAGCGCTTTGACCTTACCGTGCCCGAAGCGCTCACGCCGCAGCTGTTGATCCAACTGCTGTACCAACTTCTGGCCGAACTGACAGGCAATGCGTATGTGCCTTCCGGTACGGAGCTGCTGTGTCGGCGGGAGGATCGGTCTGTTTTGCCCATAGACCTTTCACTGGATGAGATCGGCATCCGAATGGGCGACCACCTGATTTTGTTTTAAAGCAACGAGGAACCATGGATCCTATACTTGTAGAATTGTACGAAAACTGCGCAGCGGAACTGCGCATTCTGTACCAGACACTGGAACAGAACCAACAAATGCTATCCAGCTGTTTCGGCGGAGAAGTGCTGAAAGCTAGTCAACAGAGTTCAGAACTTTACCGCCAGCAGCTTGATGGAATAAAAAAGGATCTGATGCGCATCCAGTATGGCATCTGATCCGCAAACAACCTTTTTATTATTTAATGGAGGTATTGCATTATGGCAAGCACAGCTACTCTTCAGATCGACAGCACCGCTGCAAACAAGTGGGTTGAAGAGGTGCAAAAGGTCAACGAAGCCGTTCAGAAGATCATGGACGATATCGCCAAGATCATGAAAAAACTGGGCGAAAGCGACCAAAAGGGCACCCTGGGCCAGCAGATCGTTGCAACGGCCGGCAACTATCTGACCAAGTTCGGCAACATCATCGAAGCTTTCGGCAAGGTGATCTCTTCCATTTCTGATCAGCTGGGCAAGTTTGTGGACTTTGCTTTGAGTTTGGCAAAGACGATCATGACGGTCGCATCGCTCTTTGGTGTTTGATCCGTCTCAAAATCAAGAAGGAATCTGAAAGGAGCAATTTAAAATGGCTATACAACCTATGCAATCTATCGAGCTGAATTTTGACCCTGATTCTTATGACACCGCGCAGAGTGAACTGTTTAAACAGCTGGGGAAGCTTCAGGAAGAACGGAATAAGTACGATGCACTGAAAAACCAGATCAGCCAGTTCTGGACAGGTGCAGAAGCAGAAAGTGCCCGCGAAACCATTCAGTCGAACATCAAGCTGGTAGACCAGGCTTATGAGAATGTCAAAAAGCAGCAGCAGACTTACAAGACTGCGAATGAAGAGGCAGCTAAAAAGCGTGAAGATTTCAAGAACGCGATGAACGAAGCAAAAGCGGCAGTTGAGGCTCTGTTCACCTGATCTATGCCAGATATCTTTTTTGATCCGGCAAGGGTGGCACAGCACATAGACGAATTGCAGGCACAACTGCGGCATATCCGACAACTTCAACAGCTGATTCGCAAATGCCGGACAAAGGATCTCCAGCACCGGCCGGAGCTGGAGCGGATCCAGCAGCGTCTGGAAAAAATGGAACGGTATCTGGTACAGATGATTGCAGCGATGCAGGACGCGGTTGATCATTACCGCAAACTTTGCGGCAGTGCGCAGGCAGAGCTGGAAGATGACCGTTCCCGCGTAGAAAATCTCTTTAACTGAGAAAGTTTGTTGAGAGCGCGGCTCGCCGCTGAACATTTTGTGAAACGGCGAGCCGCCTTTATTTGAAAAGCGAGCAAATTGAGGATAAGGAAGGTACGCAAGATCATGCGGATACTGAAATGTACGGCAGCTTTGTTTTTGACCGTACTATGGGCGGCGCTCTGTGGGTTGTATAGCTATGCAGCAGCGGACAATGTAGTGTGGGCTGCTGTGAAGGAGCAAAACGCGGTGCTCTATCTCCCGCAGGAGGCGCAGAAAGTGACGGAATGTCTGGTGGGCAGCGTGCGGTGCAGCGGCATTCGGACAAAGGAGATCTCCAAACTGGAGCATCCGGTCCACACATTGATCCTGCTGGATAATTCGCTTTCCATTCCGAAAGACAGCAGGGAGACCATCTCCAAAATTTTGCAAAACCTGATAGGCAATCGGATGCAGGGGGAACTGTATACCATTGCAACTATTTCTGATGACATCCGCTATCTGTGCACTGCGGAGAGCGACTACCTCTCTCTGGGCAGTGCGATCGACAGCATTACATATGAAAACCAGAACACGCAGCTCAGCGACCGGGTATATGAGGCGGTGCAGAAGCTCCACGAGTCGGATGTGAACCAGTTCTGCCGTGTGGTCATTGTTTCGGATGGCGTGGACGACAAACAGATCGGCTACACCCACACAGAACTGGAAAATCTGCTGCGCAGCTGCGGATATCCGATCTACACCGTGGGCTGCGGTTCCAATGATACGGAAGCACGCCGTACACGGCTGGAAAATCTGTTTGCACTTTCCAGAGTGAACCGTGGACAGACGTTCTATCTGGGCGATACAAAGGATACCTTTGCCATCGCAAAGGGGATCTGCGAGTACAACACCGCACAACAGGTCGTGGTAACTCTGCCCGATGAAGTGTGTGACGGCTCTGTGCGGGCACTTCAGATCACCAGCGAAGCGGGCGTTTACAGCACGCAGCTTGAAATGCCTTTTGTGGCCGCACCTGCGGCCAGCGCATCGGTGGCTTCTTCTGCGGCACCCTCGGAGGCGGCCTCTTCGGCTGCGCCGGTTGAGCAGGAAGCCGACAGCAGCATAAAGGACAAGCTGCCGCTGATCGCTCTGGCAGGCGGCGGGGCTGTTGTCGTTGTAGGAGCTGTGATCGCTGCGGTAGTGCTTCTGAAAAGAAAAAAGGACGCCGCAAAGGAAGAACCCGTAGAAAAAGAAGAACCGCCGAAGCGTGGTGGTTCTGTGATCGTTACGGTGGACGATGGCGTATCGTCGATCCAGCAGGCATGGAATGCGCCCAGCAAACCTGTGGCACCGCCGGTGCAGGTACCGCCGGTGCAGGTGCAGAACCCCGGGAGGAACGTGGTCCGGGAAGCGACACCCCCGAATGATACGATACGGATGTTCTCCAAGACCGCATCAGGACGGACGCTCTGTCTTGCAAATCTGAATAACCCGGCCTGCACCTATGAAGTCCCCCTAAAAGGAACCGTGCGCATTGGACGGAACCCCGACTGTAATCTGGTGCTGGACAGGCCGTCTGTTTCCAAATACCAGTGCGAGATCTCTATGCAGGAAGGCCGGGCGTATATCAGAAATCTCAGCTCGACCAACCGCACACAGGTAAATGGGCACCCGTTGATGGAGGCGGAAGCTCTGCCGGAGACTTTTACCCTGACAATGGGCAATGAAAAAATGAAGGCGGTGATCCGCTGAGATGCTGAAGGGCGGAGTATTGTGTAAGCTCGGCTTAAAAAGAAAGGTCAATCAGGACCGTGCCGGAATCCTTGCGGAAGGAGACACCTGCCTGTGTTATGTCGCGGATGGCATGGGCGGGCATTATGCAGGCGAAAAGGCCAGCAGTCTCATTGCCCAGTCCCTAACGGACTGGTGGAACAACTACCATGAAGCGGCACGCCGGATGCCGCTTCCAGAGCTGGCAGAACATTTCAAAGCTTTGCTGGACGGCTGTGCAGAAGAACTGGGCAGCCAGACGCCAGAGGGGCAGTATTGCGGCTCGACCATCGTGCTGCTCTGGATCAACAACGGACAATATCTGCTGCTCACAGCAGGAGACAGCCGTTGCTATCTTATGCAGCAAAAATTGCTGCGGCAGGAGTTCTTGCAGCTGAGCTCCGATGACGTCTACCACGCCCACGGCCCGGCAGACGCCGCGTTGGAGGGAAAGCTGACAAACTGCATCGGCTCACAGGATAAAGCAAGCTATTCGGTGCAGACGGGAACGGCAGACCGCCGCTGTCTGTTTGCGCTTTGCTCAGACGGGGTTTACCGCTATTGCCCGCTGGCATCGCTGCAAGCCGAACTGGGCAGTGTACTGCGTACAGGGGATCTAAAGACCGCATTGGATAATGTGAATGCGATGATCTGCTCTCATGGGGCACCGGACAATTATTCGCTGGTCGTGGCGCAGCTGCAATAAGAAAGGCGGGAAAAGCTTTATGGGGTATCAAATCAACTATAGCTGTGTCAGCCATGTGGGCAGACGGCGCCGGATGAATCAGGATAACTTTTTATGCGTCGGAAAATATGCCAGACCGGAACCGACAGGCAACACCCAAGCCCCCCTCAGTGGGCAAGTGAGCGCTGAGCAGAATACACTTTTTGCTGTATTCGATGGCATGGGTGGAGAAGAACGGGGAGAGATGGCCTCTTATCTTGCTGCGAAGGCAGCCTTTGATACGATGCGCACAGAAGATCCTCGTCAGGTGCTAAAAAATGTCTGCCAACAAGCATCTCTTAGTATCTGCAATTTCGTAAAGCAAAATGGCCTTGGGACCTGTGGCACAACGGCAGTTATGGCACTTACCAATCCGTGCGGAATTAGCTTCTGTAATATTGGGGACAGCAAGCTTTTTCGGCTGACAGAAGGGCATTTGCTTCAGCTTTCACAAGACGACCTTTCCATCGCTCCTTTTGGGGAAAAGCCTCCCCTTTCGCAATATCTGGGCATCCCACCCGAAGAGTTGACCATCTGCCCGCACTACGGGGAGCAGCCCTACAAGGCGGGAGACAAATACCTGCTCTGCTCAGACGGCCTTACGGACATGGTGCCGCAGGAGCAGATCGCCCAGATATTGACAAAGCAGGCACCTGAACCGGCGGCACAGCTGCTACTGCGGCAGGCACTAGACAATGGTGGAAGGGACAATGTGACGCTGATCGTGCTTGAAGTCGAAAAGACCAAAAGCACCGGACTATTGCAGCGATTGAAAGATTTATTTTAACGGAGGAGGATAACATCAACATGGCACAGGAAATCGAAAAAATTTGGCCCGAATGGAAAGTAGAGCGGCGGATCGGCGGCGGTGCTTACGGAACGGTCTATCAGGTAGTGCGGACAGACCACAATCTGACCAGCCGTGCGGCGATCAAGGTGATCTCGATCCCGAAAGACCCGGACGAGATCCAATCTCTTCAACTTGACGGAATGACGGCAGACGGTACCCGCACCTATCTGCAGGGCATCGTGGATGACTTTGTTAACGAGATCCAGCTGATGGAGTCGTTGAAGGGCGTCCAGAACATCGTCAGCGTCGAAGACTATAAAGTTGTGGAGCGCAAGGGGGAGATCGGCTGGGATATTTATATTCGGATGGAGCTGCTCAAACCGTTCAACGAGTGGAAGGGCACGCGGATGCTGTCGGAGAATGAGGTCATCCGGTTGGGTATCGACCTTTGCTCTGCATTGGAGATCTGTGAAAAACAATCCATCATCCACCGGGACATCAAACCGGAAAACATCTTCGTCAATGATTTCGGCTTTTTCAAGCTGGGCGACTTTGGTATTGCACGCAAGCTGGCGGCGACCCAGAGCAGCCAGTCCATCAAAGGCACCTACAATTATATGGCACCTGAAGTGGCCAGCGGTTCCAACTATGACAGCCGGGTGGATATTTACTCGCTGGGCATCGTGCTTTACCGGCTGCTGAACAATAACCGCCTGCCATTCCTTGAAACAGAACAGCAGGCGACCAATGCAGAGGCGCGTACCGATGCGCTGAACCGCCGTTTGCAGGGTGAGCCGCTGCCTCCGCCGTCCAATGCGTCCCGCGATCTGGCAAATCTGGTGCTCTGCGCCTGCGCCTATGATCCCAATGCGCGGTTCCGGTCGGCAGCTGTCATGAAACGTGCGTTGCAAAATCTGCTGCCTGCAAACAGCGCAGCCCCCGGTAATGTGACACTTTCCGGTGTACCTTCTCCGGCTCCAGCTCCGGCTCCCGCTCCTGCTCCCCGCCCGGAACAGCCGGGCGCAAAAAAGAAAGCGGAGAAAAAACAGATGAAGGAAAAAAAGCCTAAGAAAGAGAAGCCCCCCAAAAAGAAGGGCGGCAAAAAGCTGCTGTTGGTCATCGTATTGCTGCTGCTTCTGGCAGGAGGCGCGGCTGTAGCTGTGTCGTTGACGATGAAGGGCGAAAGCGAAAATTTGCCGCTTGTGGGCAGCGTTATCAGTAAGGTCAATGAGGAAAACACCCGCAAGAAGGAAATTGAGAGCATTCTGACCGAAGCTGCAACCTACGCTGACGCAGGGGATTATGCAAACGCAGTCAAGAGCATTACCGATGGCCTGACCCGTTATCCCGAGGAGGAAAGCCTGACGGCCAAAAAGACAGAATACGAAAACAAGCAGGTAGCACAAAGCAAGCAGGATGCGCTGGAACAGGCCGCAGCCTACGCTGCTATGGGCAATTACAAGTCGGCGCTGGAAACGATCCAGCTGGCGCAGAAGCAGCTGGGAAACGATGCGGACTTGCTCCAGAAGGTGGCAGAGTACACCGATGGGTACAAAAAGACTGCGATCAGTGCCGCAGCGCAGTACGAGCAGAGCGGTGACTATCTCAACGCTTATAAGACCATTGCGGACGCCTTGAAGATGGTGGATCGTGATGCTTCGCTCAACGTCAAGCTCTCGCTTTATGAGCAGAACTATGCCGATGCCGTAGTGGCCGAGGCCGACAGCAAGGCTGCTGCTTTGGATTTTGACGGAGCACGCAGTCTGCTCAATTCGGCCCTCAAGGAACTTCCGAATAATGAGACGCTGAAAACAAAACTGAGCCAGATCTCGGCGACACAGCCGGTATCGCTGGCTTCGCTCACCCCCATCAATGGCGGTTTCGACTGGGGCAACGGCGAGCCGAAAGATCCCTTTGGCAACGATTATTCGGCATCCGGCACCTATACGATCGTACGCTGTGAAAACACCGTGGAGTACCGTGTCTACGGAAATTACAGCAAGATCACCATGACGATCGCACCCGAACAGAATATAGGTTCGAATTCCAGCGCCTGCATCCAGCTGTATGCTGACGGTGTGCTGGTCAAGACCTCGCCTACCATCACCCGCAAAACGGATGCGGTGCAGTTCAGTGTCCCCATTGAGGGAGCAGAGTACATTGCGATCGTTCATTCCGGTGATTACTGGGATGGCAAGCTTATCCTCAGCAATATCCAGCTGTGGCCGTGAGCATTTGAAACAGAGGAGGAAGAATCATTATGAAATTTTGTACTGAATGTGGTACGAAGGCAGAATTTGACGAGCAGCGCTTTTGTAAGGTCTGCGGCCACAAATTCCCGGAAGTACCGTTTACGCCCGAAAATCAGCAGGACCCGACCGCAGTGATCCTGCCCGGTGCGGCACCGCAGACGCCGTCTGCACCGGCCGTTCCTGCCCCGGAGGCGGATGATGCTACCGTGCGTGCATTTCCAATGCCGGAGGCTCCCGCAGCGCAGCCTGAGCAGACGGTGTATGTCCCTCAGCCGGAGGACACCGTTCGTGTGGCCCAGCCCGAATCGGAGGAAGATATCCTGATCACTGCACCGGAAATGCAGACCGAGCGGGTACAGCCGGAGCAGTTCTTTATTCAGTCGGAACCGGAAGAGACGGAGCAGGCGCAGCCCCAGAAACATAAACGGCACGCAAAGCAAAAAAAGCGTCCCGCAAAAGAGCCCCACGCCAAAAAGAAGTTCCCGGTGGTTATCATTGTCGTGCTCCTTATTGTGCTGCTTGTTGCTGTTGGCGGTGTGTTCGCCTGGAAAAAAATTGCCGATTCGGGCAAAGTGACAGTGGCGGGTACGGTCTATACTATTCAGGATACCACTTCCCTTGCGGTCACCTCTCCGACCTCGGAGGACTGGACGGGCATTTATGAACTTACCGGCCTTACCAGTCTGACCATCAACGGCGGGGATAACACGGAACTGGACGAGAACCGTCTGTTAAAGCTCTCGACGCTGACGGCTCTGACCGAGCTGACGGTGAACAATTCGACCTTCCCGGATGGTCTGGAAGGGCTGGAAGACTTGAGCAATCTGGAAAAGCTGACCCTGACGAACTGCCAGCTGACCAGCGAACAGTGTGCCTCTCTGCACTGGCCTTCCAGTCTGGAAGAGTTGTCGCTCGCAAACAACAACCTCACGGATCTCTCCTTCCTTGCGAACTGTACCGGTTTGAAGGCACTGGACATCTCCGGGAACCATATCGTGGATGACACCCCTCTGACGAATCTGGCCGGTCTTGAGACTTTGAACGTGGACCACAGCCGTGCCAAGACGTTGAGCCTGCTGCCCATGCTGTCCAACCTGACCGTGAACGGAGAAAAGGCAGATGATGCTGCGGCCTATGTTTCTGATCTGAAATCCATTGCCGAGCTGTACGAAAGCATTGAAGGCTGGTTCGAGCAGAGTGATTACAGCGCCCTGCAGGTCGTGCTGCAACAGTATACCGATATCAGTCAGGAAGGCCTTTCTTACGCTGATGGTTGGATCATGCGTGGGGATGGCTGGGATGACATCCGTGCCAGCCTGCCGGCAGGCACACAGGAGGTGGTGCTGGACACCATCGGCCTGTACTATGGTCAGACAGCGGATGGCAAGCGTTCCGGTACAGGTACGCAGATGTTTGCGGGCAATTACAGCGTATACACCGGCAGCTGGTCCAATGATCTGCCCAACGGCAACGGCACTTACCGCAAGAGCACTGCTGACGGCACGACGCTGGAATTCAGCGGCAGCTATGTAGATGGCTACGAAAACGGCACCATGACCTTTACGGCCACGAACGCATCCGGCAGCCAGTCCGGCACCTATACCGCTTCCAACGGTACCCGCAGCACGGTCAAACAGCTGGGAGAGGGACAGTTTGCATTCATCCAGTTCGATACGATCTACTGGTACGATGCTTCGCCCGATAGCCACGGTGTAGCCATGGGTTCCATCGCATATCAGGAAGAAAAGGCGGTTCAGGTGCAGCCGGAGCCTGTTGCAGCGACTCCCAGCAGCAGCTCTAACTCCGGCAAGAGCAGTTCTTCCAGCAAGAGCAGCTCTTCCAGCAAAAAGAACAGTTCCAAGAGCAGCAGCACAACGCAGCCGTCGGCTCCTGCACAGTCCAGCACTCCTGCTGCGCAGCCCAGCACCCCGGAATCTAGCACCGGTTCTTCTTCAACGGATGATACGCTGAAGAAGATCCAGGACGGCGTTCAGACCGCAGTAGACATCTATAAAACTCTTGAAGGTCTTGGTCTGTTCGATTAAATAAATGCCCTGAATTGGGTTAAATAACAAACAGCCTGTTTTATCCATCGCGGTAAAACAGGCTGTTGTTTTTAGCAAAAAGCGGAAGGAACACAGAACGCGGCCGCTGCAAGCGCTATGCGCCGTTCTCCGGTTCAGCCCTGTTCTCCTAACCGCCTATACGAAAAAAGGCACCCTTTCGGGTGTCTTTTTTTACATTTCAGGGTCTTTTATTCCCCATCCTCTGCGGGCAGCTGGTTCCACAGGCGGTAGTAGACGCCCTGCTTTTCCAGCAGTTGGGCATGGGTGCCCTGCTCCACGATGCCCTCCTCGCCCAGCACAAGGATACGGTCGTAGTCCTTGATGGTGGTCAGGCGGTGGGCGATGGTCAGGGTGGTGCGGCCATGGGCCAGCTTTTCAAGGCTCTGCCCCACAAGGATCTCGCTCTCGTTGTCCAGCGCACTGGTGGCCTCGTCCAGAATCAGGATGGGCGGATTCTTCAGGAACACCCGGGCAATGGCGATGCGCTGCTTCTGTCCGCCGGACAGCTTGACGCCGCGCTCGCCCACATAGGTGTCGTAGCCGTCCTTCAGCGCAAGGATGAACTTTTCCGCGCCCGCCAGACGAGCGGCGGCTTCGATCTCCTGCCGGGTAGCGCCGGGCTTGCCGTAGGCGATGTTCTGCGCCACCGTGCCGCTGAACAGGTACACATCCTGCTGCACGATGCCGATATCCTGCCGCAGGCTCTTCAGGGTGACCCGGCGGATGTCCTGCCCGTCAATGAGGATGCGGCCGCTGGTCACCTCGTAAAAGCGAGGGATCAGGTTGCACAGGGTGGTCTTGCCGCCGCCGGAGGCACCCACCAGCGCCAGACGCTCCCCGGCGCGGATGTCCAAGCTGACGTCGTGCAGCACCTTGTTGTGGTCGTCCGGGTACTCAAAGCACACCTTCTCGAACCGGATCTCGCCGGGGCCGGGCTTCAATGGCACAGCGTCCAGGGCGTCCTTGATGGCTACCGGGGTGTCCATGATCTCGGCAAAGCGCTCGATGCCGGTCATGCCGCGCTGGAACTGCTCGGCAAACTCCACGATGCGCCGGATGGTGGCGATAAGGGTGGTGACGTAGAGCATATACGCCACCATGTCACCGGCGGTGATCTTACCGTACACCAGCGACAGGCCGCCTGCCAGAATGACCACCAGATACATCAGGCCGTCAAACAGGCGGGTGGAGGTGTTGAAGGCACCCATGGCGTAGTAGCCAAGGGTCTTGATCTGCTCAAAGGCGCGGTTGCCCTTGGCGAACTTTTCCCGCTCCTCGTCCTCGGCAGCAAAAGCCTTGACCACGCCCTGTCCCAGCAGGCTGTCCTCGATGGTGGAGTTCAGCTCGCCGATCTGGACGCGCTGCTGACGGAACCGCGCCCGCAGACGGCCGTTCAGGTACACCGAAACCACGCCCATCAGCGGCACACAGGCAAACACTGCCAAGGTCAGCGGGATGCTGGCGCGGCACAAAATGACAAAGGACGCCACGATCTTGATGCCCGCAATGAAAAATTCCTCCGGGCAGTGGTGGGCAAACTCGGTCACATCGAACAAATCGTTGGTGATGCGCCCCATGATGGTGCCCACCTTGGTGTTGTTGTAGTAGGTGTGATCCAGCTGCAACAGATGGTCAAAGGCATCCCGGCGCATATCCGTTTCAATATGCACGCCCATGATGTGGCCGATGCTGGACATATAGTAGCTGGCTGCGCCGTCGATGATGCGCAGCACAAAATAGAGCGCTGCCAGCCGCAGCACGATGCCCGCCGTCAGGGTGATGCCCACGCCCATGGCGGCGTTGGTGATGGTGCTCATGATCTTGGGCAGCACGATATCACACAGGGTGGTCAGTGCTGCACAGAACAGATCCAGAAACAGGGTCTTTTTGTACTTTGCCAGATAGGGCAGAAACCGCCGGATCAGCGCACCGCTGCCTGCGTGGTGCGCCCCGGGGTCGTTGATCTTGGCTTTTGACATAGTTCCTCCGTTTTTGTTGATTTTTATTTTTCAATAGAGCTGCTAAGTCCGCGCCCTCATCAGTCACCTGCGGTGACAGCTTCCCCCGACCGGGGGAAGCCTTTA
>OIYQ01000144.1_pt1 | contig 27863 bp, 29 predicted proteins | sample 1588311 | NCBI WGS metagenome assembly OIYQ01 (sample SAMN03283244) | human gut metagenome | biome: human-associated habitat; material: feces | host: Homo sapiens | place: Peru | collected 2012
AAACAGGGGAGATGCTTGCGGTAATAGGAAAATCCGGCAGCGGAAAATCCACCCTTTTAAATATGATAGGAGGACTGGAAACACCCACAGCGGGAGTACTCACTATTGACGGAAAAGACATTTCCACATATTCAGAGGACGAAATGGTAAGATACCGCAGGGACAAAGTAGGTTTTGTGTGGCAGAAAAGTGCTAAAAATCTGTTCCCATACCTGACTGTGCTGCAGAATGTCGAGGCAGTGATGATGTTTGAAAATGCAGGTAATACCGATAATTTAAAACACGGAGAAATTATAAAAAAGCGCAAGGATAATAATAAAAGCTATGCCCTTAAACTGTTAAATGCAGTGGGATTACAGGAGCATAAGGATAAGCTTCCGGCTCAGCTATCTGGAGGAGAGCAGCAGCGTGCAGCCATAGCTGTGGCACTGGCAAATAAGCCGGACATACTGCTTGCGGATGAGCCGACCGGAGCTGTGGATACAAGGACTGCTGATACAATCTATGAGCTGTTTCATAAGCTGAACAAAGAGCTTGGTATAACCATCATCATAGTGACACACGATATGGCACTTGCAGGCCGTGTAGACCGCACAGTGCTTATATCTGACGGAAAGGTAAGTACGGAGAAATTGAAGAAACACCCTGCAATGGAATATACGGTATTGGACAAGGCGCACAGGATAAAACTCACCGATGAGATGCTTGAGGCAGCGGGGATAGAGTCTAATAAGGTCAGGGTTGATGTGCAGGATGGAAGGCTTGTGATATCGCGGATTTAAGACATATTAAACGTTTAGTGTTATAGAGACACAAAATATATCATTTTCGTTTTTAACAGAGATAAAACCATTATTTCTATTTACACATTCTTTGACATTTTCAAGCCCATATCCGTGGATATCTCCGGCTTTTTTTACTGAAATCTGTGGAATAGGATTGGATATTTCATAAAGCAGCACATGATTTTTCTGGCGCAGCGTACATGAGATGGATGGTTTGTGACCTGCCGGAAAAGCATCGCAGGCTTCTATTGCGTTATCCATAGTGTTTCCGATGATTATGTACAGGTCAACAGGCGAAATGTTAAGGTCAGTGTCCAGCCATAGATTAAAGTTTATGGAGATTCCCAGACTGCCTGCTTTATTAGAGCCATAGTTTAGGATGCCGTCAACAATGGAATTACCGGTATCAATCATTTGGTCAAGGCTTGAAAACTTTTTCTTTAAGGCAGTGAGCTGACTTTCGGCTTCAGGTCGTGTTTTTGTAGAAACCAGATTTTCCATTGCCAGCATGTATTTTTTTATATCATGCCAAAGTGCGCGGGATTCGTCCTGACGAGCAATGATATCCTGATAGTAAAGCTCCTGTTTGGCAAGCTGCTCCTGCATACAGAGCTGATTTTTCTGTAATTCATAAGATTTCTTTACTATTTCCGTATATCCACAAACCACTATATTGATAACAAGCATACATATGGTGGTCATCATAAAGGTGGAGTATTTACCATTGTCAATAAAGGTGGTGTATTGGGCAAACAGAATAAATATGCTTGACAGATTGCAGAGCATGAGTGGTATGGCATGCAGTAGAGCCTTTGAATCAAATCGGGCATTGGTAAATAAAATAATTATGACCAGCAAAAATAGATGAATAATCTTGCTTGTGGTATTGTAGATTAGCCGTCCTTCACTTATTCCTAAAAGTTCATTCATTGAAATTCCAAGTCTGGAAAGTACAAACGCACCAATAACATCGGAAAACATCGACGTGACAAAAAATAATATAATAGTATAGGTGATCTGGAATATTTTGCATTTGAAGCAGAAACCATAGCATAAAAACAAAAATAAGCTGATAATGACAAGCCGTATAAACATAGGTGTATATAGGGTTGATAGCATTATGACCGCAAAGAGTGATATGCAAAATAGGATAATATATCTGCGGGAAGGGTATACAGGTCTAGCCTCTTTATGAAAGAAGTAGAAAACAAGCAGACATTCTATAATAATGGTATATACTTCAATTGGAAAATTCATTTGATGGTACCTCGTATCAAATTGTTAAAGCGCTCTTGGAAAATGGTCTGTTTTTTCCGCGAAAGTGGAATTTTGCAGCCGTCAGTCATAGTGACAGCAAGTGGTGTAAAGCTGTCTACGTAATTCAAATTGATGCAATAGCTTCTGTGAATCTGTACAAATGAAGGATATGAAAAAACTGAAATCATATTTTCCATTGAATCCTTTATCTCCAATGTGGATGTATTTGCAAAATGAAAAATAATGTGCCGGTTCAGGCTCTCAAAATATATGACATCGTTTATAGAAATCATTTTCTGAGTTGAACCACACGTTACCGCTACCTTTTGCGGAAGAATCTCGTCAAGAGCTTCCCTGACAATACTTTGAAACATTGTAATCGTTATTGGTTTGCATAGAAATCGAAAAGCAATTCCATATCCTCGGACTGCATACTGCAGTGCGTTTGTCGTAAAAACTATTACGGGACGAGGAGAATATCCAGCTAAAATAGAGCCAATTTCAAAACCATTTGGCTTATCCATTTCTATATCAAGAAAAATTAAATCATAAAATTGGGATTTAAAAGCCTCAAGCAGGGCAGAGGCAGACAAGAAAGTAGAAATATTGTATGGTAATTTGCATGATTTGCAGTAATTGTAAAGTATATCAATATCTTGTTGTTCATCATCACAAATAGCAATATTCATAAAAATAATCCCCTTATCAAAACAATTAAGCTATGAAGATTATAAATTATAAATTTTGAATTTACAAGATTAATTTAGGTTTTTCAAATCATCCATCAGATTGAGAACAATATGTTTTTTGTCAATTGATAATTGTTTGGCATAGAGAGCTATCTGATTATCCAATTGCTGACTTTCAGAAGTATGTGTATCGGTGCCCCAAAACAATTCATTTGCGTCTATTTTGAGAGTGTTGATTATTTTTGATAAAACAGAAAGTGAAATTTTGCTTTCACCACGTTCGATTTGACCAATAAATCCGCAGGAGCAGTCTGCATATTCACTTAATTGTTCTTGTGTTAGATTATTTTTCAAACGGTAGAAACGTATGATTTTTCCTATATGCTTTATGAATTCTGTATCCTGCATGATTTACCTGCCTTCATATTTAAACTATAGATATTGTAGGTAAAAAAATTAATATTTTGAATATAGTATTACTATCATTTTACAATAGTAATACTACTATATATGCAAAAGGTGTGTATATTTATGTCGTTAGTGCATGAGCTATTGTATATACAGTGATGTTGAGTAGAATTGAGAGTGTAAAGAATAAAAACAAAGGAGCAAAGAATTATGGTTAAAAAAGGTATAGTAAAATTTTCAAAAATCGTTGCAACATTTACAATGGTACTTGCTGTTGTCTCTGTGAATGCAACATGTTTCTTTTTTTCACATCAGCCAGATATCCCAGACTCATTGAAAAAAAGAAATGATTAAGAAAGCAAGTACACTAATTGTTGAGTTTTGGATTAAAAATGCAATAATCAAGACTGATGATAAGGAATCATACTGCTATGGTATGGAATTGATTTTGTCAACATTAATAAATGTTGCTTTTATGGTTATATTATCATATTACGTTATAGGATATCCTATAGCATTTATTCCGTACATAGCAGTGTATACTCCGTTGAGGTTGACAGCTGGAGGATATCATGCACGTAGTCATCTTAAATGTATCTTGTATACGCAGATTACCTTTATTGTATTTGTGATGTCTGCATTGGCATTGGCAAAAAAAAATATATGGTGTTTGATAGTGCTATATATGGTGGCAGTGTTAACTGTACTGAGATTGGCTCCGGTTGAAGCAGAAAATAAACCATTAACAGGAGAAGAAAAGCATAAGCAACAATTAAATACATGGGGATTTCAGACTATCATTTTAATTGTAATTGTTATAGCAGCAATTTTTGGAGTACTGAAAAATGAAATAGTGCTTTGTGTTATGGCTGCTAATATTTCGGTAGCGATTTCGTTGATTCTTGCAAAAATTATTGATTAAATGTCAAACGTGTACGAATTCGTGTCATTCATGTATCTATCATTGCTATTTAATCATTTTAGTATAAGATAAAATTTAAACATTAGAAATTTTATTAGATAGGAGAAAATAATTGATAATTGAAGGTGAATGGAGAGAGACAAGTTTAGCATTTATTGATTTTATAAAAATTAATTATAATGAAGACCCATATGATTACTTGAAATGCATGGGAACTAAATAAAAAGAAAATTTATTACATAATGAAAACGATAGCACAGACTGGAATAAGAGTCGGAGAACTAAAGTACGTGACCGTAGAAGCTATTCAGGTAGGCATCACCATTGTTTGGAACAAAGAGAAATATCGGAATGTATATTTAACAAATAAATTGTGTGAAGAGCTGCAAATATATTGCAGTGATAACAATATATCTGAAGGACCTATTTTTGTGGAAATAAAAAAGGACGAACTATTACAAATGGAGCTGTATGGAAAAGCCTAAAATATATAGCAATTCAAGCTGGAATACCACAGGAGTTGGTTTATCCTCATTCGTTTAGACATCTGTTTGCAAAAGAGTATATGCGAAAGATTGGTGATATTTCTGAACTTGCTGATTTACTCGGACACACTAGATTAGAAACTACATGGATTTACACTAAGACCATTTCTGAGGAGAAAAGAGTCCGACTGGAACACTTAGATTTATGAGTTGATATAATACGACATTACATTAACTTTGTCAAAAATTAAAGTGGTAAAAATCGCAATTTTTATTAGCAAATGTAAATGAATACAGCAAATTGTATAAATAATAGAAAAAAGACGAGTATTGTGAGGTGGTATAAGTCGATATAATGTCGTATTATAGATAGGGCATTTCGCAATTATTAAATATCTTCGGTTAAATTATTTAAAAAATTTGTAGAAATACAAAAATGCAAAGATAGAAGTCTAAGATAATCTTTGGAAGATTATATAGATAGTTTGGTTGAAGTAATCTGAAATACTGTTTTTGATAATTTACGATTCTAATTGAAGTTTATAATTGAATAGATAGGGTGTAGGAATCAAGACAGTGTCAGGAATCGTTGAACAGTAAAACATATGTGATGTTTATTGCAGGTATAGTACATAATCATATCTTTCAGGGATTAAAGAAACTGTCAGAAAGAGAAAATGATAAAAAGAGTTACACAGTACCGGCAGCGATTAGTGAATTGGAAAAGATAACGATAGTAAAAAATAGTAAGGACCTATATATCAGGAGATATGGATTAACTAAGAAGCAGAAAAATATATTGGGACAATTTAATGTGACGAAAAGTTGCATTAATAAGCTAGCTCAAAATATGAATGAGAGGATTTAGTCATATAAATGAAGAAAAGTTAAGGAAGTGAGGACCGCTGGAGCCAGAGATGATCATGGTGGACATAGGAGGTTAGTTACCATAGAGGGATGGATGGGTATACACAAGGCCATGTAGAACAAAAAGGAAGACGTACTATTTCGTGTACACTGCAACCACGAAATATTCATGACCGTGGCTTATTATTTATTGAGATACAAAAGGTTGAAAAACCTTGAATGTTCAATAAAAAACACTTGATTATATGAGGAGGGATATGGTTTTGAGCAAAAAAGAATTTATAAAAGATATTATATTAGAACAACAACATAATAATAAAATTGCAATTGAGGATGAAAAGGAACATATAACATATCGGGAATTGCATAATACTTGTACTAAAATTTCAGAAACGATACAGAGAGAGTCTGATTGTAAAAACAATAGAAATGTAGGAATCTTCTTGAATAATTCTGTGGATTATGCAAAAGCTTATTTTTCGATTGCATATATGGATCGAACAATTATTCCAGTGGAGGTGACGCTGTCAAAAGAACAGATAGTTAGTATTCTTGATTATTGTGAGATTTCAACTATTATTACAAATAAAAAATATTTTGAACAGTTAACGAATAGTTTGCAGGATTATGAATATTTCATGGAGATTTTCTGCATCGAAGAAAATAAATTATATCAGTTTGAAGGAAAGTCTAGGTTGTTATCTGAAAGTATGGAAAGTGGAGTAAGTGTACAAGATACGGCAATAATGTTACATACATCGGGAACAACAAGTAATCCCAAAAGGGTCATGTTAACACACAATAATTTGATTACAAATGTAAAATCAAATATAAAGTCTTTGAAGTTGAATGAAGAAGATAAATCGCTCATTGTACTGCCGATGTATTTTGGATATTGTAACAGTTCGCAGTTTTTAACACATATGTATTTAGGAGCGAGTGTTGTTATTGCACCACAGCCATTTAACCCCGCTAGATTTTTGAGCTTCATTGAAAAATATTCTATTACCAATACAACTTGTATTCCTTCGATGTTGTTTTTAACGATTGCCATGAAGAAAAAATATGATTTAACCTCATTGAGGTACTTATGTTTTGGAGGCGGTTTAATGCCTGTTGAAAAACTGGAAAAAATCATAAGTTATTTTTCTAATACATCAGTAATACAAACTTATGGACTGACAGAGGCGTCTCCAAGAGTGACCTGTTTATTACCAGAAGATGCATTTAAAAAGATTGGTTCTGTTGGAAAAGCAATTCCAGACGTTACAGTGGATGTAGTAGATGAAAATGGTATTTCTGTAAACAAAGGTGAGCGTGGAGAAATTGTAGTTAAGGGAAATAATGTAATGAAAGGATATTATAAACATCCAGAAGCGACTAGTAAAGTTCTGAAAAATGGATGGCTTCACACTGGAGATATTGGGATGTTTGATCAGGACGGATATTTATATATTGTTGGGCGAATAAAAAATCTCATTATTTCAGGTGGTTTGAACATTTATCCGGAAGAGATTGAGGAAGTTATTACTAGTATAGATGGAGTAAAAGAAGTGCTGGTTGTATCCGAAAAGCACGATTTGCTTGGAGAGGTGCCAGTAGCAAAAATCGTTACAGATGGAACAGAACTTGTGGCAACAGAAATAATATCTTACTGCAGACAAAAACTTGATAGTCACAAGATACCAAAAAGGGTAATCTTCTGTGAAAAATTAGAAAAAACATATAATGGAAAGATAAAAAGAGGATAAAAAATGGAAAGAAAATTATTAGAAGCAATCAAGAATATTACAGATTTAAATATGACAGAGGATGAGGCACTTAAATTACTTGAGAACAATAATACAAATTTAATGACAGAATTTGGTCTAGATTCCTTATTGAGAGTACAGTTTATTATTGAACTTGAAGAGGTGTTTGATATTGAGGTAGATATGGAAGATATGGATTTGGAAATCTTTAGTAATGTTTGCTTGTTAAAGAATACAATTTGTAAATATTTGGATGAGGTTGATTAATGGAAATTGACTTAAAAAACAAAGTGATTGTTATTACTGGTGGAACAAAGGGATTGGGAAAAGCAATCGTGACGCAACTTGCAAATAGTGGTGCAAAACTAGTGATTAATTATAAAAGTGACGTCGCAAATGCAGAAAGATTTCTGAAAGAAATTTGTCGGATGAACCAGAATTGCATTTTAGTAAAGGCGGATGTGACACAGGAAAAACAGGTTCGAGAATTGTATAAAAAAGCATTAGAAAGATTTGAAAAAGTAGATATATTAATTAATAATGCAGGATCCTGTGATGATAGTTATATTCAATTTATGAAATATGATCAGTGGGATAGAGTTTTAAAAAATAACCTGTATACAGTATTTTTGTGTTCTAGAATATTTTCAAAAGCATTGATCAAAAGCGGAAATGGAAAAATTATTAACATTGCCTCCATTAAGGGGCAGGTTGGAAGTGAAGGTCAATGCAATTATTCAGCATCAAAAGCTGGTGTTATTGGAATTACCAAAGCATTAGCAAAGGAATTGGGACCTCATAATATTTGTGTTAATGCTGTATGCCCAGGGTTTGTAGTAACAGATTTAAATAGAGGTAATAGCAATAAAGTCGATTATGCGATGCAGATGAGCGTGGTTACACCAGAATTTGCAGTTCAAGATCTTGTGAATTTTATTACATTCTTTTGCTCTGATTTGATAAAAGGAGTAAGTGGGAGAGTTTTCAATTTGGATTCTAGAATTATGTAAAGGAAGATTGAAATGAAGATACATCACGTTGGATATTATGTACAAGATATAAAAAAAGCTAGGAACATTTTTTCAATGATGGGTTTTGATGAGGAAAGTGAAGAGATATATGATGAGGAACGGGGGATTAATGTCTTGTTTCTTACAAACGGTGAAAATCGAATTGAATTAATTGAAAAATGTACTGAAGAAAGTGATGTTGATTTTATAGCAAAAGGAAAACGATCTATGCCATACCATATTTGCTATGAAGTGAATAATATGGAAGAAAGTGTTGATTTTTTAAAACAAAATAGATTTATTGTTATAAAAAAACCAAGTAATGCAATAGCAATTCAAAATCGGAGAGTTGCATTTTTGTATTGTAAAGAATGTGGATTAATTGAACTTGTAGAAAAATAATGGAGTAGTTATGTATAACTTGACAGAAATTAAGAAGATAAAAGATGAATATGAAATTGAAGAAGTAAACTGCCTTGAAAGACCTGTAGCTATGGTTTTGAATAGTTATTGTCCTATTTATAGGAATTTGTACTTGTTTCATGAAAAAATGAATCGATGTTATAATCTTCATTTTTATGATGACATTGGTTATAAAGATAAAATCTCAATGAAACGCGCGCAGATTATATTAGAACATGAACTTGGAATTTTGATGCATAGTGTAGTGAAGAGAGATGAGATGCATCAACTGATTATCGAACAGTTAAAAAATAATAATCCAGTAATTGTTCCGGGAAATTTAAAAGAAATATATTATTCAAAATTTTATAACAAAGAGAATTGGAAACATTCCTTTCTACTTCATGGCTACAATTTGGATAACAAATTATATTTCATTTATGATTCTGTTCAATGTGAGAATGAAAAGGAAATGTGTAAATTTTGCATTCCTCAAAAGACATTAGAACAAGGATATGAATCATATTGTAATAATTTTTATGAGGATGGAATCTATTTTATAGAAAGCAATGAAGTAGATAGGAATCCTGATTACAGAAAGATGATTCTAAATGGGTTGCAATTATTTGTAAATAACAGAAAAAAACAACCATATTTTGAAATTGATTTAATACAGCATTTTCTTCAGAAGGAGAATCCGTCAGGTGAGGAACTGTTACAATTATTTGAAATTAATAATTATAAAAAGGTCTTTCTGAGTGAAATGAGGAATCTATTGGCATATCTAGAAGTGGAAGGTGAAGTAGTAGAAAAACTTGTAGCATGTAACCAAGAATTACTTGCTGAATGGAGAAAAGTAGAAAGTAAGATTGCTTATTATATACAAAAAGCAAAAAAATTCGAGTTAGAAAAACTATTAGAGAAAACGCTTGAAAAGGAAAATCTTCTTTTAAATCAAATAAAAGAGATACTTGATAAAGTGCAAAATGAGCAGGAAGACATTAAGCAAAAAACTACAAAAGAACCCGTAATTTTTATTAATAATGAACAGAATATCATAAAGCAAAAACCAAATGATCAATATATGTTTCATTTTGATACCAATCAAATCTACAATAATTGGTTTGAAGATCAAGCACCAAAGATTGTACTTCCACAGAATCTGACAGACTTCGATGAATTTCAATTTTGTACAAGTATTAAAATTGAAAGCTATGTCGAATGGGCAAATTTTATGGTCGGGGTTTATATAAAAGATGAAAATGGTAATGCGTATCTTTATGGGAATAATTCCATGAGATGTGTTTGCTTTGAATACACGGGAATAAAAGGAAATATGTATGAAGAGTCGGTTTTTGATACTGAATTTCAAATTGAAGTAAGGTATAGAAACAGGAAGTTACAGTTGATTTATACAGATTTCAATGATGTTAGTAAGGAAATACGAATAAGAGAAGTAGATTTGGAAAGCCGAATATATCAGATGGGAATTGCGTGTAAAACATGGGGAAGTCCGAATAAATTAACAATTGCAGTATCTAATATAGACTTAATAGAAAAGGATGAACCAAATGATAGTAGTAGAGAATTTATCAAAGACATTTAAAAAAGAGGAAAAGGAAAAAGGTTTGAGAGGGAGTTTAAAATCTCTTTTCTCTCCTAATATAAAAGAAGTAAAAGCGGTAGATGGTATCAACTTTTCAGTGGAAGAAGGACAAATACTTGGTTTTATCGGACCGAATGGAGCTGGTAAATCTACAGCAATCAAAATGATGACAGGGATTCTTACTCCAAGCGCGGGGAGATGTATAATAAATGGCTATATTCCATATAAAAATAGACGCCAGTATGTAAAAGAGATTGGCGTGGTATTTGGTCAGAGAACCCAGCTGTGGTGGGATTTGCCCTTATGCGAAACATTTGAAGTGTTAAAAGAAATTTATGAAATAGAAGAGAGTGTGTATAAGAGGAATATCGAAATGTTTAATGAGATTTTCCAATTAGAAGAAATTTTTTATAAACCGGTACGAACATTGTCCTTGGGTCAAAGAATGAGAGCAGATATTGCGGCAGCAATGATTCACAATCCAAAGGTGCTATTTCTTGATGAGCCTACAATTGGATTGGATGTTGTGATGAAAGATAATGTTAGAAATGCTGTAAAAAAAATAAATCAGAATTTAGGAACAACGGTTGTACTTACAACACATGATATGTCTGATATAGAACTGCTTGCGGATAAAATTGTTATGATAGATCATGGAAAGATGATTTTTGAAGGAGATACTTTAGATTTAAAAGAAATATATGGTGATGGAACACTCGAAGAAATAGTTAAAAACATATATTGTAGAGGTAATCAGTAATGAAAAAAATAAAAAAATATGTTCCTTTTATGAAAGCAGGCTTCCATCAGGCAAGTACATACAAACTTAATTTAATCTTTATTATTCTAGGAAATATTATTGGGTGTTTTGTGTCATTTTATCTGTGGAAAGCTGTTTTTGATGCTACGGATACATCATCATTTATGGGATTTAATATGGTAGAAATGACTACTTATGTTTTTATATCTTTTGTAACAAATAGTATTATTGGATGCAATGCAATGACAAGTATTGGCGAGGAAATAAAGGACGGAACTATCGCGTTTCGGTTATTGAAACCCATTTCCTATAACTTAACGTTTATTAGTCAAGAAGTTGGGGAAAAGGTATTAAAGATATTATTTGTTTTTATTCCTGTAACAATGGGATTGGAAATATACAAGTATTTTGTAACAGGATTCGTTAATTTAAGTCCGGTGCATTTCATTTTGTATATGATTAGCATAGTATTTGCATATTTAATTAACGCATTTTTCAATATTTCGTATGGATTTACGGCATTTTTTTTCAAAAACCTATGGGGTTCGAAAATGTTAAAAGACTGTATTGTCAATTTTATGTCTGGATGTGTAATTCCACTAAGCTTTTTGCCAAGTATTTTAAAAGAGATATTTTTATTTTTGCCATTCTCATATATAAATTTCGTTCCAGTAATGATTTATATGGGGAAATACAGTGAAAGAATGATGGTTTTGCTGATATTAAAGCAGGTGATCTGGTGTCTTGTGTTTTTTATCATTTCAAAAATACTGTGGAAAATTTCTTCAAGAAAACTTTGCATTCAGGGAGGTTGATAAATGTACCGAAAAATAAAACGATATTTAAAGATATATCGTATTCTTGTGAAACAGGAATTTAAAAAATATATGGAATATAAAGCGGATTTTTTTGTGGGAATATTTGGATTTTTGTTATCGCAGGCGTTTAATTTATATTTTATCTATATTATTTTTTCAAGAATTCCTAAGTTAAATGGATGGAGCTTTGATGAAATAGTATTTATCTATGGATTTTCCCTATTACCAAAGGGAATCGATCATCTTCTTTCAGATAATTTGTGGAATTTTGGTCACAATATTGTACGTAAAGGAGAATTTGATAAATATATAACAAGACCAATCAATTCATTGTTTTATATTGTATCAGAGACAATTCAGGTAGATGCAATTGGCGAGTTGATTGTTGGAATAGGACTCGTAATTCGCTCGATGGTTGCGTTGAAACTTGTGCCGAGTATAACACAGATTATTGTATTTATTTTGCTGCTTCCATTTACAGCACTTATTTATACATCCATTAAGATTATAACGGCATCGTTGGCATTTTGGGTAAAGAAAAGTGGAAATATTACATATATCTTTTATATGTTAAATGACTTTGCGAAATATCCTGTTACAATATACAACTTTGCAATAAAACTAGTATTAACATATCTGGTTCCATTTGCTTTGACAAGTTATTATCCAGCATCATACTTGATTAAGGGTGACAATTTGTGGAATTTGATGAAAGTATTTATCATATCTACATTGTTTTTGGTAGTGGCAATAAAAATATGGAATGTTGGAGTAAGTAAATATGAAAGTGCAGGATCCTAAAGAAGCATGTGTAGGAAGTTAGGAGAGAAAATTATTGAATAATGAAACATTAAATACTTTAAAAGAGGGAAAAATTAATCAATTATCATATAATCAGTTCTGTCAGCTCATAAATTGTACAGGAGATGACCAGAAAGATTTATTTACCATTGCGAATGAAAAGAAGGAAAATGGATATGGAAATAAAGTATTTGTAAGAGGTGTAATCGAAATATCCAATGCATGTCTTAATAAATGCAATTATTGTTCCATGAATGTAGAAAATACAGAATTAAAAAGATACACACTGACATTAGAAGAAATTCAGAAAAGTGTAGATGAGGGAATCAAAAATGGAATACGGGTTTTTCATCTTTCATCTGGAGAGAACTGTGAATTCAGTGATGGATTATTGCTAGATATGGTAGAGTATATCTATGAAAAAGGCTGCAAAATCATACTGGTAATTGGAAAGAGAAAATATAGTTTGCTTAAAAAATTATATGAAAAAGGAGTATCTGTATTTATATCCAAGTTTGAAACATCAAATCCGTGGTTGTACAGTGAATATAACAATAAAAATGGAAGCCATGATTTAAGAGTGGAATACTTAAGAAAACTTCGAGAGATTGGATACAAAATAGGTACTGGAAATATTGTGGGATTACCATTTCAAAGAGATTCTACATTGTATGAAGATTTGAAACTATTATGTAAGCTTCATTCAGAGCAGGCTAGTACCAGTCGTTTTATTTCTAATCCATATTCGAAGTATTCAAAATATGAGAGTGGAAGTATTACGAAGACGAAGAATTTTATTGCATTGATGAGAATCTTTATGGATGAGAATACCATTATTCCGACAAATTCATCAATTGGACTGGAAGATAAGTTTGATGCACTCTTGGCGGGAGCAAATCTGTTGTCGATTAATCTTACACCAAAAGATAAGTGTAAAAACTATATTATTTATAACGATGAAACAAGGATTCAACAGAATTTAGATTATTATATTCAGCGAGTCAGAGAGATGCAACTGGATATAGAATATGAATTTTAATTTATGGAGAAAATGAATATATATATTTTATCAGAAGTGTCAATAGACGGGAAAATAACAACAGGAACAGAAGCATCGAGCAAATTCTTTTATGAATATTTAACGACGGAAGAAATGAAATATATTCATAAGAAAAGAAGTCATGCTCAGGCGATTATTGTGGGAAAAAGAACAATTGACATTGATAATCCTTCATTGACAGAACGTTTTTTCGGAAATGACAAATTAATACGAATTATACCAAGTAATTCCTTGGATTTTGATTTTGAAAGTACCATTTTCCAAGATGATAATGAGACCATCATTGTAACAAAAAATCAAAATAAAAATCATAAAAATGTTGAGATTATCCGGAAAAATGGAAAAAAGATACTATTTATTGGAAATGATGAGGTTGATTTTGTAAAGTTAAGAGATTATTTGGATCAGGAGCTTCATATAAAGGAAGTAATTGTGGAAGGTGGAGGAACAATTAATTCAAAGTTAATTGAAGCTGATATTATTGACGGTATTAATATAATGCAGTTTCCATTGATTATTGGAGGCCAAAAAGCGCCTTCGATGGTTGATGGCAATGGGTTTTCAATTGATAAGTTCCCCAAATTTCACTTAAAAAGCATAGAAGTAAAGAAAAATTTCATTTCGATTTACTATGAGAAAGGCAAAAGAGCAAAGGAAGGTTGTATAAAATGAAACGAATATTAGTAACAGATGTAGGAAGATCACCAGCATTAAATTTTTGTAGATCCATTCGACTTGCAAATGAAGATATTGAGATTGTTGGAATTGATTCCAATAAATTTTCTCTTACATGGGCAGAGGCAGATATTAAGGTTCTGGTTCCAAAATGCAAAAATGAAAAATATATAAAACTGATTAATCACTTAATTGACAAATATCATGTGGATTTTGTATATCCGTCTAAAACAGGACAGGAAATATTAACAATTGCAGAAAATAGAGATAAACTTCATGCAACCGTATGTCTTCCTTCACAAGAGGATATTGTCCTGTTTGAAGACAAATGGAAAACATATAACAAATTAAAAGATACTAATCTGTGTTCTCTTCCAGAGTCATATATGATTTATGGAGAAGAAGATTTGTTTGAGCATATGAAACAGTTATCGGGTGATTTTAAGAAAGAGGTATGGATACGAAGAATCTATGGTTCTGGTGGTGCATGTGCTATCCCAACATATGATTTTGAACTTGCAAAAAGTTGGATTAACAGATTTGATGGATGGGGAAAGTTCATGATTTCTGAAAAATTGACAAAGAAAACGCTAACATGGAGTGGAATTTGGGATAACGGAAACCTTGTTGTATCTTTAATTCGTGAAAGGTTATACTGGGAATTTGCGGATCGTTCTCCGGCAGGAGTGACTGGAATCACAGGTGCTCAGAGAATTATCGAAAGCGGAGAAATTAGTAGGATGTCAGAAAATGTTGTGAGATATCTTTCAGAAAATCCTCATGGATGTATCTGTGTAGACTATACACTGGATGAAGAAGGCGTACCTAATCTGACGGAAATACAGGCAAGCAGATTATATACCTCATCATTGTTTATGACAAAATGTGGACTGAATCTTCCATATATTTTATACAAAGTTGGAATGGGTTTACCAGTTACAGAAGATGAGAAACAGAGGACAATTGATAGTGATAAAATTTGGTTAAAGTATTGTGAAACTTATCCAGGACTGGTAAATATTTCAGATTTAGAAAAGAGTGAAGCAGATATGCAGGAGTTATTATTGGAGATTGCAAATGAATAATCAGATTGTAATCGTACTTGGAGCATCAGGAAGTGGTAAAACTACAATTTTTCATGCGATAGAAGAAAGAGAAACTGCATATATTCCCGTGTGTTATACGACAAGAGATTGCAGAAATGGAGAAAAAGAAGGCGATCCGTATCATTTTGTAAGCAAAGAGACGTTTGAACAATTAAAACAGTCAGGAAAAATTGTATTTGGCTATGAATGTCATGGAAATCACTATGGCATTCCAGATACTATTACTGAAGCATATAAGAATGGAAAAAATGTATTTCTCGGTGTATCAAGAAAACTGATCCCTTTGATAAAAGATAAATATAGCCGGGTAAAAATTGTATATTTAGATGTGGATTATTATGTTTTAAAAAAACGATTAGAAGAACGAAACAGAGAACAGCCAGATGAAATTAAGAAACGTTTGGAGAAATCAATAGAATTATCTGCGTGGGCAAGAGAACATGCAGATTATGTAATAAAAAATAATGGAAGTGTGGAAAATGCTCTAGGGAGTATTGATATGCTTATTTCATATAGATAATTGAAAACTGTTTTTAATTATTGTGGATTATGCCTTCCTGTTATAAGAGAAAAAAAAGTTGATATTCAGAATGGTTTCAGAATTGACATAGATCATTAGATTTTTGGCGTGCCTTAATAAGCAATAGAAGTATTATGACAGTTGAATATTTTCAGACAACAAAAGGTTTAAGACATCTAATATATAGTGAACAATTGATAGCATTTGCAACAATTACAGTTAGTTGACTTGCAATACAAGGTAAAAAACATCTTCTTTTGTGGTGGTATGATTTCGTGTTTTTCTTCCAGCAATACACATGTTGATTTTGAGATGGTTGCTAGTAAGTTCTACAATTGCTCTTATTTTGTAGGTGCTATTCTGCTCTTCTGAATCACGTTAGGTACCTGAAAATATACATAAATTTATGTGTTCATAGTTGTAAGTGGTTCTGCCTTTTTTAGCCGTATTGCAAAGAGTTTTCAATTGCAAATCCAGCCTTTATGATATGCATTGTACCCATTTGATATGATTTAAAAGCTCATTTTCGTTTGTGATTCCTCAGTATTTCATTGGAAGAGAAGAAGCATTTGGTCAGTTGGGATAGCCATATTCATTGTATTCAAGTTTCTTAAGAGTAACCTATCTGTCTAAATCTTGCGAATGTTATTTTGCTTATCTGACAGGTTTTAATAGGGTTCAACACACACTTGGTAAAGCTAGGCAGCAAGGAATAAAACAAGGTTGTTACCGTAGTGAGACCTTGACTCAAAAACGATGATGATGTTCTTATCGAATGATTCGAGTTTAGAGACTAGCAGTTGGAAGTCGACAGCATCATTTGTGAATTTAAACGGCTCAATGAGGTTTTCATCATCCGAAGAAATCGCAGCCTCGAAATGGTTTAGTTTGGCAATGGCAATGCCTACGTCTGATACCATGATATTCACCATCGATTATTATTGTGGACTTGATATAAACAAGTACTCTGAATGAAAAACATTCTGGTAACATCTAGCTGATAAACAATTCAGATAAAAGTAGTGGCAATACATTTCTATAGAGTAGTCAAGCTACAGGAAAAAATCAAAAGTCCATAGTATCTGAATGTATTAAACCATAGATATAAATAAAAAAGAAAGGAAAGTGTGATTAATAGCTTCTAAATAATCATACAAGAGAGAAATGTTAAATAATTATTTTAAAGCACTTTGCAATGAACAAAGATTTGAAAAGTCTTATCGAATCATAGAAAACATGTTTATTACCGTTATATCAAATTCAGAAAGTGCATTGATGGAAAACTATTTTTCCAAGAGCATGATAAGTTGTCCAATAAATGTAAGTTTATTGTATACAGTGTTTATCATAGATACACAAAAGGTAGAAATTGATGAAAAGGTAAAAAAATTGTGCAAAAAATCATCATTAAGATCAAAGAGAATGTCTACGGGATACTATAACTTAAATCATTTTGGGGAAGAAGTGACCTTTTATCATGATAAGGAAGAGAAGGCATTTTATGTAGCAGGAAATCAGAAGGACTGCTCAAAAGTATTCTGGTCATATATTATGAAATGGATACTAACAGAGTATACATTAAAAACGGGAATTCATTACAAGGCATCTCTAATTGAGAAAAACGGAGATGGAATCTTAATTATTGGAGGAAAGTCATCTGGAAAGTCATCTTTAATCCATGAAGTAATTGATGCAAAAAAAGGATTTTCTTTTCTCTCGAACACCCATGTTATTATGAATCATGATGTTGCATATGGAATACATTCCAATATCAATTTTAGAAAAGAAATGGCAGAGTATGTCTGTAAAAAAAATAAAAAATTAAAATATATGAAAATTAAAGGCTGTACAAATCTAGATCCAGTAGATTTAAATTATGAAATAAAAGCAGACTGTGTGATTAAATATATCATGTTTTACCAGTATAATCAGGATGGAGATTTTAATGCAGATGAGTGTTCAAAAGATGTTATGAGGAAGTTATTACAAACATATGCAGATGCACTCAATGTCTATTCTCTGAGGGATGATTTACTGACATATGAGAATGGGAATATAGAGCATGTTGCAAACATACTGGAACATTACAACACAGAGATGGACAATATAGTAATGAATACAAAAAACTATATTCTAACTGCGGATATAAAAGACGAGAAATCACGGGAACAAGTTATGGATTTTTTGGGAAAAATAGGATAACAAGAGGAGAACGAGTTAGTGATACTATATTTTTTTAGACATGGCCAGACAGAGTGGAATGATTTTGGAAAGATAAATGGTCTGACAGATATTCCATTAAATGAAGAGGCGAAGAGAGATGCTGAAATGGTAAGAGAGTATCTAAAGAAACAGAATATACTATTTGACCAGGTAGTTTCAAGCCCACTGTGCAGGGCAATAGAAACAGCATCACTGATATCTGGAGAAGCTACGGAACATATCATTCAGATGGAAGAATTGGTAGAAAGAGACTTTAGGTCGCTGGAGGGAATGGAGAAAAAGAATTGTACCTTAGAACAAATTGAAGAAGTAGCAGAATCGCATATGGCAATTTATAAGAGAATAATGAAAGGGTTAAAGAAAATTTCAAAATTACAGGGAGAACGGATCTTAGTTGTTTCTCATGAATCAATATTGAGACATATTAATACCTATATTTGTAAATCGTCAGAATATAAGATTCTCGATATAACCAATTATGGATTCTTTATTGCAGAGACAGATGAAAAGCAGTGGAAGGTGATTGATGAAACAATGATTCATGGAATTAACAGGAAGAAGGAAGGATAGAAAATGAGTAAGGAAGTATTAGATAAAATCAAGAAATATAAAACAGCAGAACAGGCAGTTTTATTAAGCACCAGAAGAGATTTGGAAAAGGATGAAATGGATTATTTGTCTGAGATTATTCAGTCTTATGAAATGGAATGGCCTTTATATATTGGAATTGTATTTTATAATCGGTTAAACGGTATTGCATATCGGAACAATCTTAATGTTAATGGATTTCCACGTCGTGCAATGTTCAATCTACGTTCTGCATATGAAAATATGTATAAAAGAGCAAAATTACATTGCGAGGAAATCTCAAAAATTAATGAAAGATTTGAAGAGGAAAAAATTTCATTTGCGTTTTTAAAAGGTTCTGTTCTAAATACTATTTATTATGAATTTGGAGAGAGAATGTCAAATGATACAGATATTCTCGTAGGAGAAAGAGACCTTGGAAAAGTGGATAAAATATTAAAAGCCATGGGATATATACAGGGAATATTTAAAAATGGAGAAATTATACCGGCAACAAAGAAAGAAATATTATTTGCAAGACTGAATACATATGAAACATTTCCATATGTGAAAAAAATGGATGATAAGAATTTCCCTGTACATGAAATAGATATTAATTTCAAACTGGAAAATGGAAAAAGTGGGGAAAGTGCAGGTATAATGTTACAGAGGACCGTGCAGCTTGAGAATGAAGACTTTCACATTCGTACACTGGAAAAAAATGATTTCCTGATATTTTTATGTATTCATCATTTCAGAGAGGCAACGATGATGTATAAGATTATTGAAGGCGATGATTTAACGTTATATAAGTACCTGGATATCCATACATTTTTGAATAAAACAACGATGGACTGGGAATTCTTTGTTCGGAAAGTAAAAGAATATAAGAGAGAGAAAGAAGTATACCATACACTTTGGTGTACAGAAGAATTATATCCTGGAACAATTTGTGAAGAAGTATTTGACCTATTCAAGATAGATGATGTACAATTTTTAAATGAGTATAAAGGAAAAGAAAATACAGACATTACTTATGAATGGAAAGAAGAATTTTATAAACGCGTTTTTGATGAGAAGAGAAAGTTTGAAGCTATGGAAAATCTGAAATCAGAAAACGAACGTTTTAAAAAGATAATGAAAGAATTAAAAGGAGAATAAGAGTGCTATGAAAAAGGTATTGATTACTGGTGGAACTGTATTTGTGAGCAGATATCTCGCAGAACATTATGTGGCAAATGGATATGAAGTGTATGTGCTAAATAGAAATACAAGAACACAGTCAGAGGGGGTATATCTGATTGAAGCAGATCGTCATAAGATAGGGGACCTGTTACAAGGAATTCACTTTAATCTTGTTGTGGATACCGCATATACCAGAGAGGATATTGAATGTCTTAGAGAAGCACTTTATAGTTATGATGATTATGTCTTAATTAGTTCTAGTGCTGTTTATCCAGAGACCACCATGCAGCCTTTTTTAGAAGAAGCACCACTTGGTAAGAATTCCATTTGGGGAAACTATGGAATCAACAAGATTGAGGCAGAGCATACATTACTGAAATTAGATAAGGATGCATATATTTTAAGACCACCATATCTATATGGTCCGATGAATAATGTGTACCGAGAGGCTTTCGTATTTGATTGCGCATTGTCAGGAAAAACATTCAATCTTCCAGAAGATGGAGAGATGAAACTTCAATTCTTTTATGTGGGAGATCTGTGCAGGATGATTGATGAGCTTCTGGTACAACGACCAGAAAAGCATATCTTTAATGTGGGTAATAAAGATGGAATTACCATCAAAGAATGGGTAACGATTTGTTATGAGGTAGCAGGAAGAAAAGTTACATTCCGAAATATCTATGAGAATATATCCTATAGAGAGTATTTCTGTTTCAATGAATATGAATACATTTTAGATGTGGAAAGACAGAACCAGATTTTGCAGGAAACAACGTCCATGAAAGATGGTCTGAAAGAAGCATTTGCCTGGTATCAGAACCATCAGATGGAGGTTAATCGAAGAAAGTATAAAGATTTTGATTAAATTAGATGGGTTGAAAATGGATATTCAGAGATTTGTTGCATAAGCCACCTCCAATGAAAAAATAGTTAATGTAAGCTGATAACAGGAATAGTTAAAGGTCATCATAATACAAAGGGCTTGGAAAATGTTGAAGAATTTTTTGGGAATTTGGAGTGTCTGAAACCTCATATCTGAGCTAGTCAGCTGTTCATCACTGAAAAGCTCCGGTGGAAGGATCTGAGGATATTGTTGCCACTGACGAATAGACATGGTGCCATGACCATTTGTAAGTGTTTTAACTTTTCCAATCTTGGGTTTGCTACATCTATGGTACATCAGTTTATGCCTGAATTTTCATCACAGAAAAATGCTATCATACTTTGTGACAGCGGGTATATAAAGCAGAATTTTGTATCCATTTTGTCAAGTAAAGTGTCAGTTGAACAGGCGCAGAGTTAGTCTCTCTACGCTTGTGAGTGTTTTAATGAGTGCCTTATTCACTTACCACAACCTTACAATCCTTCTTGAAGCATGCAATTCCATATTTGATGAAATTGCGCATGCCATCCTGCTTCAGCTTATCCACATATGATTTTTCTTCAATCTGGTTCAGTGCTTCATCGCAGGCTGCATCCATATCGCCGTTTTTGGCATATTTAAGCTCTATCACGATGCCGGTTCTGTTGTTTGGCACTTCAACGAGGATATCGCTGTAGCCTGTGCCCGATTCGGTGTTTGATTTGATGAGCCAGCTTGCTTTGTAGCCCAGCAGACCGAGCAGGATTCCGTGGTAGAAATTTTCTTTTTTATCTTTAGCAACTGCGGTATCTCTTATGCTTATTGTATTCCAGAGATAATCGCCGAAAAGCTGCTCTATTTTTTCAGTATCCTTCTCCACAAATGCATTGCAGAATTGTTCAAGTGTCTTTCCGTCATTTGCGGTTGTATCGCTGAACCATTCGCGGATTTTTTTGATAAAAAGGGTTTTAATCTCGCGGTTTGGTATTGATAAACGTACCTTGCCATCGTCAGTCACGCCCTGATTGGTCAGGTAACCGGTGGTGAAGAGTACACTCCACAGGTTTGCGATGCTTTTGTCGATTTCATCGTGGGTCAGTTCTTGGGATATTTCTTTTTCAATGTATTCGCCTGCTATCAGGCACTCTATCTCATACTTGGTTTGGACATTGGCCTTGTCAATGAAGCTTCTTACCAGAGCATTTCCGCTAGAATTTGACCAGAAATCCTGCGGCTTTGCAGTAGGCTCCAATCTGAGCCGATCCACGTAATTTATCACGTTCCACGGACAGTATACATTGGCATTTCCAAAGTGATATCCGTCATACCATTCTTTTACATCTGCATAATGCTCTGAAAGATTAAAATACGTAAGTATTTTCTGAACCTCTTTATCTGTAAAGCCAAAGCACTCGTCATACTTTGAATCCATGATTGAAACAATTTCAAAATTGTTAAGGCCTGTAAAGCTGCTTTCTTTTGATATGCGAAGACAGCCTGTCAAAATAGCAAACTGTAAGTAATCGTTGGTCTTTAGCGCCTGTCCGAACAAGCCTCTGATAAGAGAGACCATCTCATGGTAGTAGCCGTTATGGTATGCTTTGTCGAGTGGCACATCGTATTCATCTATCAGGATGACTGCCTTTTTGCCGTAATGTTTATATAAAAGCTTGGAGAGAAGCTTTAATGAAGTGGTAAATGTAGCATTGTCAAAAATGAACTTTCCTTTTTCTATATGAAGTAATCCTTTGAACTGTTCTTTTTCCCAAACTGTCAATTTATCACTTTCTGCCAAAAAGGAGAATTTGCTGATTTCATTTCCTATGATTCTGGAGAATAGCTGAAATGCCTCATCATATGATAAACCCTCGACATCCTTAAGTGAAATAAATATCACAGGATATTTGCCCATATGCTCATCACAAAGAGCCTTATTCTGTGAAATATATAATCCGTCAAACAGTGATTTGTCAGTGCCAATCTCGAAAAATGAGCGCAGCATGCTCATGCCAAGAGTCTTTCCAAAGCGCCTTGGACGGGTGAACAGCGTTACTTCACTCCAAGTATTTAAAAACTGCTCAATAAACATGGTTTTGTCAATATAATAAAACCCAGATCTTCGTATATCTTCAAAATTTTCGATTCCAACAGGCAGTTTTAATATTTCCATGTGAGCCTCCCAAGTTAAAATATGTTCGATGCATTCACATATACTATAACTGATTTTTAGAGGAATTACAAATTCTATTGATTATCTAAAGTTTAGGGCATTTATGGTTATAATTATTTTGTTTGAAAAATACTGTGAGTTTGTCTATAATTGAGCTATAGATAATTTCAAGAGGTATAATACAATATGATAAAAATAGGTATTGAAAATAATTTAGAATAAGTGGTACTGTATTTATATAAACGAAAATTATTGATTGAATGTCAAACCTGTACGAATTTGTGTCGTTCATGTATTTATTGTTGAAGATATATGGATTATAGGTTATAAAGAAATTAATAACAGTTGAACAGTCAGGAACGGTTGCAAACAGGAGTGACAAAATAAGGGGGAATATGAAGAAGAATTTAAAAATTTTATTCATACAATTATGTGTTTTGGCAATAGGCTGCTTTATCGGAGAAGCAGTTTTCGGCTTGCCCAAATGGCTTGGACTTGTGATAGCAGGTCTTATGTTTTATTTGGTATTTTTTATAATACAGATTAAAGGTGCTATGAGTAATATCAAAGATGAAGTGTCAAGTGATGGCATAGCCGGAGCAAGAATATGCGGAGTCTTTATTTCTGCGATACTACTTGCATTTATATTGGGAATATATGTTTATCAAGCGGCTAATATAGCGATGACTATAGCCGGTGTGGTATTGCTTATATTACAGCGGAGAAAAATAAAAGGGTTTTTCTTTGAGAATCGCTGGGAGAATAATTTTTGGTTGGTGTATTTTGGTATTGCATTTATTATTTGTGGTGTTTTTTCTGTATTTGCGTGTCTGGATATTGCACCATGCACGGAGCTTTGTGGTGTTTACAGGGCTATCGGTATCATAGTGTGGATTTTGGTGATTTTATGGACACTTCCGCCTGATACATGGTTGGCCAGATTTGCCACAAATAACTATAAGAGATATGAAGATAATTATGATTAAGAAAGTAATTGAGTTTATTATAGAGTATTTTTAGAAAGTTTTGCTTTCAACATTCTGATAAGTGCATTGATATCACTTTTTGGAGTGATTTGTGAATTTCTTCAAAAAATGCTGATATGAATATATGTATGCATGGTTTTGAAATTATATTATTCCTGATTGGAGTAGATACATTTGTTTTTTTCAAAGAGGCAATGTACGATTACAAATCTTGGCTATATCAGTATATTGTTGCACTTTATTTTTAATTAGAACAAAAGAAATAATAAACAAAGAAACATTGAATCTGGAGAGGAATTTATAGATGGATAGAATGAAATTGTTAAAGCTACAGATAGTTATAGGAATAATTACTTCGTGCATAGGAATAGTAACGATAATGTATGGAGTGAATTTTTACAATCATCCGAGCAGAGGGAATATTGTGACATGTATTGCATTGCTGTTCTGCTGTATGTTATCAATAATAAGCTGCGTGTTAATTGTGATTAAGAATTATAAAAATAATAAATAACAGTCTCATGTTATTTTTATCTTAGAAATAAGTCTGCTAAATATGTTTCTACCATTCATTACAAAAAAAGTACCGCTCATTCTTAAGGTGTTGAAAACAATTTAGAATAAGTGGTACTGTTTTTATATAATCGAATATTATTGATTGAATGTCAAATATGTACGGATTCGTGTCATTCATGTATTTATGGTTGAAGATATATGGATTATAGGATATAAAGAAATTAACAACAGTTGAGGAGGATGGTGATAATGCTAAGAAATGGTATTAATTGTATAAAATTTTATTGGTTTGGTATATTTTGTAGTTCAATAATGGGGATTGTTGTCAGTACATTTTTAGATTACAGAGTTTTATTTTCTAAGGGAGATTTTTACACCTGGATAGTATCGTTTACTATATTTGTAATTTCAGTTACAGTATCAGATGTTATAATGCTACAGGTTACAGCATTGAGTAGATTTTTATATTTGAGAATCAGGTATTCAATAAAGTGCCCATTATGCATTTTCCCTTTTCTTATAAATAGTGTAGATGGGAAGCTCAAGGTAAAAATTGGGAAAAAACCTGAGGTTGTTTATTGTGATTTTATTGATGATGAAGAGTATAACAGATTTTCATATGAAGAGATCATACGAATTTTAAGAGAGGGCATAATTGCAAGAAAGATCGGAAGATATATTTTTGGTATTAGTGTAATGATTTTGTTTTTATGCTTTAAACCGGCAGGAGCGCTGATAGTGATTATTTTATTTGCAGAGTTTGAAGCATTGGACATGATTTATGAGCGGAAATTTCATGGAGATAATTTCAAGCTTCGAAACATCAGAAGAGGAAATGGAGCTTTGTATTTGAATAAAGTTTATGATGATTGCAGGGTAGAAAATTTCTATAATGATGATATAAATAAAAACTATGTTCTTGGCATGGTTAAGAGGAGACTGGCTAAGAATATATATGATAATGATTATACAGAACCGGCATATGTAAACAATATATTAAAAAGACTTTTTATGGAACCGGAGGAAATCAGTACTTCGCCGGATATAAAGGAACTTGATATTGTTACACTGTATGTATTTTATGCTATATTTAGCAAGAATGAGGATTATGTAGGCAATATCCGTAATGTTGTACTGAGAATGAAATTATATGTAGGACAATATTCAAAATTGTGGAGAGATTATTTTGATTATTTCCTTCAAGTAATTGATTCATACCAATGGAAAAAAGAATTGGAAATTAATAAAAAGAAAGATATGATTCTGCTATATGACTGTTGGGCAAATATTCCGGGCAGGTATAGGAATACCTTATTGTATGTGAAAAATAAAATTGATGATTATATTAATCAAATATGAGGCACCTAAGAAAATAGAACAAGGACGTGGGAAAATGAAAAAAATAATTTCTAATTTGTCAGTAGTGATTTTTGTCATAGGATGTGCAATAATGGAAATAACAACGTGGTTTATTGATTCATATGTTATGTTTTATATAGGAATAATTATTGTTATAGTGGGAACTATTGGAATGATTATTCAAGGAAAGTTTAAGAAAGTAATTGAGTTTATTATAGAGTATTTTTAGAAAATTTTGCTTTCAACATTTTACCATTTGATAGTTTATATAAAAAGTTAAGAAAAGGAGAAAATGAAAATGAAAAAAAATCTTGAACTTATTTTATTAGTAGGTAACTGGGTAGTTGTTGCAATACAGGCATTTACTATATTTTTATATGGAAATAGTATAGGTTTATTTATTATTATGTTGCTTGCATTAATAGTACAAGTACTTGGTGTTTATGATAATAGAAAAAAATAATTATTAGATAGGATAAAATATATGAGCAAAATAATATATGTGTTAATTGCAATACTAATTTATATGATTATTAATTTATTTATAGTAATAAAGAAAAATACAAAAATTTTACATTTTGCTGGTTCTATTTTGTTTTTACAAGTTTTTTTATTGTCGGTTGTTAATTCACATTTCATTACATTGAGTGAGTATTCTGTATGTGAATATATATTTTTATTTTGTATGACCATATATGCAATTTTAGTTTATTTTTTAGAAAACAAAAAAAGATGAAAAAATTCCCGAACTTTATTATAATATGTATAAAGTATCTATATGTATCACTGATACATACTGGTACACAATTCAATTATATAAACGGAGATTACATAAAATGAAACGATTTACCGCAATATTACTTACAGGCATGATGATATTTACCCTCGCATCATGCGGCAAAAAACCACAGGATACACCGACAGAGCCTGCAACAGAGACACAGGCTGCAGAGAAGGTTGAGATGCCTACGGAAACAGAAGCTGTGACAGAGGTGGTAACAGAGGCCGCAAAAGAAACACAGCAGACAGAAGCGCAGCAGGAAGAACAGACTGCCGAACAGCCGGACGAGGAGCAGAATAATTCAGATGATAATAATTCCTCTTATCAGTATGTAGAAAGAGCATCCTATGAGAATGGAGAATCAGTATCACTAAATCCTTCATGGCAGTATGCAGACCATTCAGCGATAAATTCAGGCTGTGCGGTCATGTACAAGGCTACAGCAAACCGCAAAAACATAGTAGTAGGTGTCAATGCCGGACACGGTACAAGCGGAGGAACTTCGGTGAAGACACTTTGTCATCCGGACGGCTCTGCAAAGACCACAGGTGGTACAACAGGCGCAGGCGCAACAAAAGCAGTAGCAGTTTCAGGTGGTATGTCATTTAATGATGGTACACCGGAGAGCTCTGTCACACTTCGTATGGCTCAGATACTGAAGGACAAGCTGCTTGCGGCAGGCTATGATGTGCTTATGGTAAGAGACGGAAGCGATGTGCAGCTTGACAATGTGGCACGTACTGTCATCTGCAATAATGCGGCAGACTGTCATATCGCTCTGCATTGGGATGGTGACGGACTAAGCTATGATAAGGGCTGCTTTTACATATCAGTGCCGGGAGGCATAAAGGGTATGGAGCCGGTTGCATCGCACTGGCAGCAGCATGATGCACTTGGGGCAAGCCTGATAGAAGGACTGCGCGCCCACGGAGCAAAGATAAACGGTAATGGCTCAATGGCGATAGACCTGACACAGACCTCATACAGCACGGTACCGTCAGTGGATGTAGAGCTTGGCAACGCATGCTCTGACCACAGCGATGCCACACTTGAAAATCTGGCAGACGGACTGGTGCAGGGAGTCGAGGGATATTTCTAAAAGAGTGCTTTGAGGAGGTGCTGGAATTTAAGGTACATGATCCGGATGAGGAAAAGTCACTAAAGGAGACGGCGGCTTCAGCACAGAACACATATCATAATGAGTCGGAAAACTAAAGTTTGCAAAAACAACCGAATAATAGTAAAATGTCATTCATGCGAGTATATTATTACGAAAACGAGCTTGAGGA
>OIYQ01000148.1_pt1 | contig 27540 bp, 34 predicted proteins | sample 1588311 | NCBI WGS metagenome assembly OIYQ01 (sample SAMN03283244) | human gut metagenome | biome: human-associated habitat; material: feces | host: Homo sapiens | place: Peru | collected 2012
CCATCTTCCCAAACTTCTGTGTCACCATGCATTTGCAGCCGTAAGTCCAGACAAAGATGCATTCAGCGGTGCCTTTGGTCTTGTAGGTCAGCGTCCGGAGCAGTAGTTCGGCGTCAGCGTCGCCGTGCTCCGACCAGCAGTCGGCGATGATCTCCCGCGAGACGCCCGCGACGGTCTGGTCCTCCACGGTCTGGCCCACCTGGTTGACGCCCTGGGCGAGCTGCAGCTCGACGGCCACGCCGTTGAGCGGGTCAATGCTGTAGGGGATGCCGTAGTCCCAGCCCAGGTGGAGTTCTGCGCCCGCATCGGTCACGAGCATGAGGTGGTCTTGTCGTTCCATTCAGGCGCTCCTTTCATCGTTTTGCAGCCTTGGCCCGGTCGGCTTCCCAGCGGGTCTCGCGGGCGAGGTCGGCGGCGGTCTGGGCCTTGCTGTAGATGTTCTGGGTGATGTTGGTGTCACCGTCCCGGTGGTAGTTGTTGGCCGCTGCGGCGATCTGTGCGGTGCCGGAAGCGGCCACGCTGCGGGAGACAGCTATGTTGTCGCTGAGGACCAGGCTGTTGGCCTGCCGGACCATCTCGGCCAGCTTTTCGTTGGCCGCGAGGATGGCGGCGGTGTTGTCCTCGATGGCCCCGGTGTTGTCGGGCAGCGTAGGCGCGGGAGATTCCGGTGCGGGGTCGGGCTTGTTGGAGCCTGTGGAGCCACTGCCGGAGCCGCCGGAGCTGGTGGTGTCCTTCTTGGGCTGGTACTTGGCTTCCAGCTCCTTCAGGGTCTTCTCGTAGTTGACCCGCAGCAGCTCTTTTTCGAGATCGCCAGACCGGATGGTATTATCCGCCTCGGTGATCTGCTTTTCCAGTTCGGCCAGCGCCGCAGCGTCCGTCTCGGTCCGCTTGCTGAGCTCAGCGGTGGCCTTCTTGTACTGGGCATCCAGCAGCTTCTTTTCCAGGTCAGCGAGCGACTTGGTGTAGTCCGCGGCCGCGACGTTCTTTTCGGCTTCCAGCATTCCGGGACTGTCGCTGGACAGCTTGGCTTTGGCCAGCTCTGCGGCTTTCTTGGCGTACTCGGCCTCCAGCTGCTTTTTCTCCGCTGCGCCGGAGTCCTGGGCGTACTGGGTATCCAGAGCCGCCTGCGCGGCCTTGGCCTCCGAAGATGCTTTGCGCTTTGCCTGGTTCTCCTTGCGCTTTGCGGCGATCTTGTCGGCCTGGTCCCACAGCGGGTTTGAGACCCGGCTGATGGTGGGCAAGTCCAGTTTGTCGGCGACCCAGTTGTAGGTGTCGATGATGCGGTTGACCGCGCTCACGAAGCCCTGCACACTGAGGCCGATGAACCGGAGCATCCCTTCGAAGACGACCGAGATGACATCCTCCACGCCCTGCCAGACCCGCTGGAAGCCGGAGGCGACATCCTTGTTGGTGCTCGCAAAGGAGACCAGCGCGCCCACCAACATGCCGATGAGGGAGATGACCAGCAGAATGGGGTTGGCGTCCATGGCCACGTTTAGGGCGGTCTGCCCGGCGGTGGCCGAGGCCGCGGCGGGGACGAACTTCGCCACCAGCGAAGAGGCCAAGCTGGCGAGGTTGGAGCCGACGCCGCCCAGTGCCGAGGAGAGCTTATTCAGCGCCCCCAGTGCGAGGTCGTTGATCTGCTTTTTCTGTTCGGAACTGCAAGCGTTCCAGAAATATTCCGCCGCCCAGAGGCCCAGCTGCTCGATGTCGCCGTTCTTGATGGCGTTGGCCAGCGTCTTGATGGCACCGAGGGCGTCGGTCTGGATGTCGGACTGAATCTGCGCCCAGCCGTCTTCGAGCTTCGACCGGAACTGGTAGGTCAGCAGCTCGGCTGCGCTGGAGAACTGCGGCCCGGCGTCCTCGATGGTGCGGACGGTGGACTCCACGCCGTCGGCGGTCTTGGTGGTCACGGTCTTCACCGTGCGCTCCACTCCGTCGATGATCTCCTTGCCCGTCCGGGTGGTGACGGTGCTGATCCGCTCGCTGCCGTCGGCCAGCAGTTCGGTGGTCTTTTCCACCGTGACCTTCACGCCGTCCACGAGCTGGGTCTGGGTGTCCTTCGTGGTGGAGACCACATCCCGCACCGCTTCAATGCTCTGCTGCACCTTCTGGCTACCGTCCGCCGCCGTGGTGGTGATAGTCTTCACGTCCGACAGCACGCCGTTCACCATCTGGCGGGAAGTTTCGGTCACGGTCTGCTTTTGCTGCTGGGTGCCGTTTTTCAGCGTCTCGTTGACCGTTTCGGTGGTGCGGGTGACGCCGTTTTCCACCTGGGTGCTGGTCGCGGTGATGGAGTTCACCACCTCGGAGGCGGCTTTGCTGGCCGCAGAACTGGACTTCTTCGCCGCCTTTTGGGTTACTGCCGCTGCCGACTCAGCAGCGCTCGAAATCTCTGCGGCAGAGGTTTTCGCCGCCGCAGCTTCTTCCTGCGACTGCCTCACGCGCTCGTCATGAAGCTGCTTGCGCTTGGCCGCGGCCTTTTCGAGCTTGGACTGGTTGTAGTCGCTCATCGCGCCATTATAGGCTTCGTTGTAAGCGTCTTTGGCTGCGCTGAAGCCGTTTTTCAGATTTGCAAGAGCCGCAGCGGCCCCCTTGATCTTGGCAACCAGTTCATTGATCCAGTCCACCACAGTGCCGATGGCGCTTTGGGCGATTTTCTGGACGGACGCAAACGCAGAATTGACCGCAGTGCGGAATGTGTCGCTCGTATGATAGGCTGTGACAAGCCCTGCGGCCAGTGCAGCCACCAGAGAAACGACCAGCCCGATGGGGTTTGCCTTCAGAACCGCATTGAGTCCGGCCTGTGCTGCGGCTAGACCAGTAGCTCCGCTTTTTGCGGCAGCGTGGGCTGCTGTCATTGCAGTCGTGGCAACTGTCTGAACGGCGGTCACCGCAGAGGCAGCGGCGATGTAGCCTTTATAGCTCAGAAAAGCCGCACCGGCAGCAGTGACAACAGCCGTCACAACGCCGATGGTCTCTTTCAGCTGACGCATCTTTTCGTCGTCATCGAGGAACGCCACGACCAGCTCGTTTGCCTTGCCGATGATGTCACCGTAGGCCTTGAAGAGGCCGTCGGTCAGCTTGCCGATGAGGGCGCTGATGTTGTCCTGCAATGTGGAGAGTCGACCGTTTACGGTCTGGCTAGCCTCCAACATGCCGTTGTAGAACTGACCGCCTTCGCTGGTGGCGGTCTCAACGGCTGCGGCCAGCTCGTCGAAGCCGACCTTGCCGTCCGAGATGCGCTTGTACAGGTCCGACATGCTCTCGCCGGTCGCGTCGCAGATCTGATTCAGCGGGTTGAAGCCCGCGTCGATCATCATGTTGACGTTTTCCAGCGTGACCTTCTGGGCCGAGGACATCTTGCCGTAGGCCAGGACGAGGGTCTGCAGCTTGTCCGCATTGCCCAGCGAGATATCGCCCAATTGCTTGAGCACACCGGTGGTGTCATCCGCCGCGATGCCAAACTGCAAAAGGGTTTGGGTCCCATCAGTCAGGTCGGACAGGGTGAACGGCGTGGAAGCCGCCATCCTCCGGATCTCTTCCAGCTTCTCAGCTGCCAGTTGCTCGTCGCCCAGCATGACCTTGAAGTTGGTCAGGTAGTTTTCCATCCCGGCATTGTACTCGATGCCGCTCTTGACGACGCTTTGCAGGGACTCAGCCGCTTTTTTGGCGAAGTCTGCGATCAGATTTCCGGCGGCGACCGTCCACTTGTTGACGCTTTGTTTTGCCGGGTCGCTGTTGAGCTTTACTTCGCCGGTGATGCTGAAATCTGCCACGATGTCCACCTCTCATTCGGAGCGCGGGCACAAGGGCACAGGCTGTTATAACATGATCTCGATTTCCCGGCGACAGGCCGGGTTCTTGCATTTGACCCACACACCGTGGGCTGCGGCGTCCTGCACGGCCCAGACGGGCAGCGCCTTGCCGCAGAAGGGGCAGCGCACCGGAACACGCCGGTCAGTCGTGCCGGAACCGTGCATAGAAGGCGGCGTTGTGGTCGGCAACGGAAACAATGCGCTTTCCTCCCTTCAGCTCTTTCGGCAGTGCAAAGGCCTCCTTCAGGTCCTCGTACCGCTGGCGGGTCTTGCCGTCCATATCGGAGGTATCCATGCTGCGCCAGGACATGATCCTGGCCATGAGGGTGTCCTCCGGCAGGGCCCGGAACAAGGCCTGGAACCGCCACCAGTGCATCTGCGTGACGGTCAGGTCGATGCCGTAGGCCTGCTGGAACGCGGCCACAATGTAGTCCGCGTCGAAGGAATAGTCGAAGCTGACCGTGGCCGTGCCGCCGCTGCCCTTGCCGCTGCTGGCGGTCTCGGTGCCGCTGACAAAAAACTTCAGCATCGCCTGAAAGGCAGCAGGGACTTCGAGCGGCGGCACCGGGTCCCGGTAGAACCGCCGGACGGCTTCCTGCGCCATGCCCTGCGGGTCGGCCGTTGCTCTGCCACGCAGATATTGGTTGCTCAGCCAGACCATGTGCCGGAAATCCGGGTCGATGGCGCGGCCCTCCCACTCGGTCGGCAGGGGTTTCGACAAAATATCACGCATGTTCCAGCGCGTTCAGCTCGCGCAGCAATTCGGCCCGGCGGGCGGCTTTGTCGTCCACGCGCTCCACCATCTGCACAGCGGGGCCGAACCCCTCGGAGCGGCTGCGGGGCGGGTGCTTTTGCTGCTGGCGGCGCTGAGCACGGTTCTGCGGAATGGGAGCGACGGGACCATCGGGCAGGGCAAACTTTTTGCGGCCCTCGTTGACGACGCGGGTCATCTCAACGACGACTTCCATCGCCTTGCCGAGGTCGTTGCCATCCAGGCCCAGGCGGGCAGAAGCACCGTCGCCCAGCACACCATCCAGAAAGTGCATCAGCAAACGGCACTGGCCGCGCAGCCCATCGGCATAGCTGACACGTTCCCGCTGGAGCCGCTGGCGTTCTGCCTCGGTCTCGCGGTCCAGCTGAGCCTTTGCCTGCTCCATCCGCTCGATGTCATTGGCATTCAGCGGGGAAAAATCAAATTCCTGTTCAAAGATCTTCATGGAACTCTCCTATCAAAAAAGCCCCCGCCCGGTGCGGGCGAAGGCTGTGTCTGGTCACTCAGGCTTCGGCGTCGGTGGTGTAGTCGAACTCCGCCGGGGTGCCGATGCCCTTCACGTCGGCGGCAAAGGTGGCAATCGCGCCCGCAGCGCCGCCGACATCGGACGTGACGATGATGGCAGCCTTGCCGACTTCGCCCTTGCCGGTGCGCAGGGAGAAGTAGAGATACGGCACGATGACGCTCTGGCCGGTGCCGTACAGCATCTTATGGGACAGCAGGAAATCCTGGAACTGGTCGCCGGGGCAGCGGTCGCCGTTGATGGTGAGGGTGCGCTGCGCGTGGCTCTTGGTGGTCACAGGGCCGGTGCGGATGTAGGTGTTGTCGCTGGTGGATGCGTTCAGGGCACCGGAGTGCTCCCGCACATGGTCGGCGCAGACGATCCAGTCGCTCTTTTTGGTCTGGGTGCTCTCGGTCTGCACGGCGAAGACGAAATCATCGGTCTCCTCGATGCCGGCATAGGTGGCGCTTGGGGTCAGGCCGGAATTGGTAACAGCTTCGGTAACGGTCATACAGAAACTCCTTTCGGTTGATAATAGACGAGCCGGAGCTGCATCTGCATCTTGCAGCTTCCGGCGCTGCTGGTAACGATGTAGCCCGACGCGGTCACGGACACGCTGAGGGGCTGCCGGGGGGCTTCCAGGCGGGGAAAATCATGCCGGTCGTTCTGGGCCAGCACCCAGTCGGTCAGCTGTTCAAAGAAGCCGCTGTTCGCGATCTGGACGCTCTGGGCCTCGCTGTACTCCCGGCGGCTCAGGAACACATAGCTCTTCGCCATGTTCCGCCCGGAGAAGTAGCTGGTCAGAACGGGGTCGGTGGGGCTGTCCTCGATGGAGAACTCCGCCACCGGCTCCGGGGACAGCCCGGCGATGCGGAAGGCCGCGCCGTTCTCGGTCTGCTCTTCGGCAATGAGCGGGCAGGTCTTGAGCCACTCCCGCATGGCCGTGATGGTGGCTTTCTCGCTCATAAGTGGCCCATCCCTCCCCAGAACGTGGTAACGGCACGGGTTGCGTAAAGTGCCAGATGTTCGCCCATGTCGGCAAGTGCCCGCTGGCCCCAGTAGGAGCCGCGCAGACCCTTGTACTTGTCGGCCTCTTGGCCGCGTTCCTTGTTGCCCATGAAGGTGTGCAGATCGCTGCCCTCGGCGTGTTGGTAATATTGCCTGCGGGCGTAGGGGGTGTTGTACACCAAAAGGCCCTCGTCGTACTTGGAAGCGGTCTGTACACTGTTTTTCAGTGTGCCGGTGTCCAGCGGGACATAGCTGTCGATGAGCCGGGCGGCTTCCTGAGCCATGGCATACTGCGCCTTTTGTAGCGCGTCAGTTTTCTCAGCCCCAAAGTCGGGCCGCCACGAAAGCTGCATCTGGACGCCGTCCACCTGATACTTCAGGCCGTAGGGCTGCTCAAAAACAGGCTTCGACATGGCGTTTAGCTCCCTTCTACATGAAAATGCGGCAGCAGCGGTTCCCGGTTGTCCGAGACCGCCGCCACCGTGCAGCAGATGTGCGATTTTTCGAGGGCCGCATACTCGGCCTCGGTCAGGCTGCGGATGGCCCCCACGATGAGCTTGTCGCCCCGCTTGAGGGTCCAGTGGGCGGCCTTTTCGGCAGTGGGGAGCCTGGCCCACTGGGCATAGGGCAGATACCCCGCAGCAGGCGGCAGGCGGATATGCACCGCCCGCTGGGGGTCGCCGCTCTGGGTGGTCTGTGTCTCCCGCCAGCTGCATCCCGCCAGCACCTTGCAGACCGGCGTGTCCGTCTCGGTCTTGACGTCGTGCACGAGGTTGACGACGGTGACGCTGCACTGCATCAGAAACACCCCCGATACAGCAGGCCGTGCGGGTCGCTGCCCAGGCACTCGGCAAGGATGCTGCGGGCATCAGCCGCGGTCCGTTCGGCCAGGGCACCGTCGGCAAAGGTGACGGCATACCCATCGTTGCTGATGCTGGACACACCCGGCGCATAGCCGGTGGAGGTCTTGACGGCCGCCGTCTGGCCCAGCAAGGTAATGATCTGGACCGCCGCCAGCCGGAGGTCTCCCGCGCAGCGCTCACAGACCATGGCGTGGGCCTCGGCCCGGCCAAAGGTCATCCGGTCAATGAGCTTCGAGGCCCGGACGCACAGCGGGGCGAAGGCGTCCTGTTCCAGGGTGCCGCCTGCGGCCTGGTAATCATCGTAGGTACAGTAGATCATATAAAACTCCTTGATTCTTGGCCCCCTGGCAGGGGAGGGTTAGCCTGCCTTCTTCTTCACGAGGATGGTCTTGGGCTTAGTGACCTTGTGGGCGTAGACCTTGCGGCCCTGCACGGCAGATGCGCCGATGAAGTCGCCGGAACCGGACAGGTCCTGCACATGGACGGGCACGGCCCACTCTTCAATGACAGCGAACCAGTTGGGGTGGCCTGCCACATACTCCACGTTCTCGCCGAGGGTGGAATCCTCGAAGACGGTGAAGCCTGCGATGCGGCCCACTGCGCCGGTCTGGACCACGGCGTCGCCCAGGTCAGAGGCCTTGATAAACTCCGGGCTCTTCAGCAGCAGGCCATAGGTGTCCGGAGAAACCAGCAGCCAGCGGCCGGAGGTAGGAACGCCGATGGTGGACAGCTGGGTGCGGGCGTCCACGATGTTGGGATAGATGGTCTTCTCGGTCAGGGCGGTGGTGGTGCCGAAGGCAGTGCCCGCAGTGGTCAGCTCCGTGGAGCCGTCGGTGTCCATCTGAAGAGCCAGCGAATAACCGGCGCTGTCCAGACGGTCGGCCACCAGGTTGCCGGGAACGCTCTCGGCGTCGAACCCGTCGATGATCTCGTTGACGGCCTTGTCGTGGTCGATGTTGACGGTGATGTAGGAGGTGTCGCCTGCGGTGCGCTTCGCGCCGGTGGACTTGTTGTAGTCGTTCACGACGACCTCGGTGTCGCGGACGGGAACCTTGACGGAACCCGCCTTGGGGCTGCCTTCGTAGCGGTTGTTGCAGATGACGCCGACCTTCTTGACCAGCGTTGCCCGCAGCTTCAGGTCTACGAGCTGGGAATAACGAACCTGTGCTTCGTGTGCCATAATGTTTCCTTTCTATCAGTCGATCTTGATGCCGGGGTTCATCGCCTGGAACGCGGAGAGGACGGGGTCGGTGTCCCCGGTGGGCGGGGTGCCATGCTCGGCACCGGTGGAGTAGGTGCCAGCGGCCTTCTGCTGCTGTTCCGTGTCACCGAAGGCCCAGGGGTTGGCCTTTGCGGCCTCTTCCAGCGCCTTGTCGATGTCGGTGGAGCGGTCTTTGGAGCCCTTGAGGGCGTCCACGTCCAGCAGGGCCCGCACAGCCTTGACGCTGCGTCCCTTCTTGCCCAGGATGGCCGTGTTGAGGGCATTGTCAAAGGCGAAGCCCTCCGCCTGGCTCTGCATGTCGGCCTTGAGCTTGGCGATGTCGGCTTCATACTCTTCGGGCTTCTTCTTGCCGTCGAATGCGGCAAGCCCTTCCTGTGCGGTCTTGAGCTGGACGTTCGCATTGGCCAGCTGGGTCTTGTACTGCTCGCCCGCGGCCTTTTCCCGATTGATGTCGCTGCCGTTCTCGGTCATGATCCAGTTCAGCTGCTCCTCGGTGATGCCGGGAATATGGCTCTTCACATCTTCGCGTTTCATGGTAAAAAACTCCTTTCTGTGGGTAAAACCTCGGTTTGGTGACGCAGTTCTCCGTCTGCGTCCGGTTGTGGGCAGGGTACGCACTGCCCGCTGCGATGGCACCGTATGCTGGAATCGAACCAGCGGCATCCGGTTTTGGAGACCGGTGCTCTACCACTGAGCGAATACGGCATGAAAAAAGCGCCCCTGCCCGGCTGGGCAAAGACGCTTGCGATATTTGGTTGTTACTGTCCCATTTCTTTGTAGACGGGGCATTGGTCACAAATTTTGTGGGCTGCTTCCCAGCCACAGGGAGGAATCTTTTCTGGCGGAAGCATCAAGCTGTCATTGCCAATGTTGGAGATATCCCAGCAGAGGCCGTCCGCGATTTTGTGGTTGAAAATCGGGCAAAACACCAGAGGATCAGGAATAGGAGTCGCGTTAAAAACCATGCTTTTTCATCACCTCCACGATTTGTTTGCCGCCGTCATCCAACCAGCCTACCGTGCCGATAGACCCGTCCTGTTTGATGACGATAAATCCTTTGTCCGAATAATAAGAATGTTGTGTACCATTGCGCTGGCTGATGGCAAGGATAGCATGTTCAGCAATCTCATTGGCCTGAGCTAGGCTGATCTGCCGTTTTGCCATCTGCTCTAACGAATGTCCCTCAAAATTCAATGTGTTGGGCAGTATAGGCGGAACAACTGCTGCTCCGGTCATTCTGATTTTACCAGATTGACGAAGTTCCGTCAAATCATTATTGACGGCATCAAGCCGTTCCTGCTTTTTTGCCGCCCACGTTGCCTTGCTGCTTTGACTCCGCCCAAACCCGGAGACCATCGTGCGGGCGCTGTCCACCCGGCCGCCGGTTCTGGCGGTGAAATCGGCCAGCTCTGCCCGCGCGGCGCGGAGCTTCACGGCGCTCTGGGTCGTATCAGCCCCGGCGGCGTCCTCGGCCAGATACCGGCGTTTGTACTTGCGCACGGTGCGCTCTCTGGCCCGCTGCATCTGGTTGATCTCGTACTGGGTGTACTTCTTCCCGTCATACTCGATATCGCGGGCATTCAGTGCGTCGAGGCTTTCCTGCGTCCAGGCAGGCGGAGCGCCGAGCGAAGGGAAGATAGGCCAGTGTGTATGAGCACAGTTCCAACCGTAAATACCGCCGCCTGTTCCATAAGCAGTTGCCTCGTAAAAATCAGGGTAATGCTTGCCCAGATAGTCCACAGCCCCGCCCCGGTGGAACTGCCGCCCCTGCCATTCGGCGTGAGAAGGCCGAGCGCCGCCATGTGCCGAAGTTTCCACAAACTCCACGTGCATTTCGTCCATGCGCGCTTCCTGCAGCTTGCCAGCGGTCTGGTTCACGCCGGTGAACACAGCCCGGCGGGCGGCGACTTCCAGCGTGTCTTGGTGGCCGGTGGGGTAGGTGACGTACTTCATGGTGTCGGCCAGCGAGTCCACCGCGCTCTTGATGGCCGATTTGTAGTCAAACGCGCCGCTGCTCACCTTGAGTTGGGCGCGGTCGAGGGCGGCTTCGAACTGGCCGGAGACGGTGTTGGCCGTGGTGGCGGTGAGGTTCGAAAAGGTGCCCGCCGTCTGGGCATAGCCCGCATTCAGCAGGGCTTGCAGGGTCTCATTCTCGGCAAAGGGCGTTGGCTCCAGGTCGTAGTGATAATAGATCTGGTCTTCGGCTTCCAGTGCCCGCGTGGCCGCTTCCTGCATGAGCTGCCGGATGGCGGCTTCGCTCTTGCCGGTGTAGCGGGCCAGCTTCTTGATGACATCCTGCCGGACGGCCTCGGTCTGCTGGTAGCGCCAGAGCTGCCAGTTTGCCGTGGGCGTCAGCGTCTCCATCTTGGAGATGCGTCTGGCCACATCCCGCAGAATGTCATCTTCCACCTGCTGCCAAAGGAGAACCAGCCGGTCCGGCGCGTGGTCGAGATAGTCCGGGGCCAGCATCAGGCACCTCCGCCGAAGCTAAGTTCCGGCTGCTGGTTCTCGGTGCGGGCCTCTTCGGCCAGCTTCCGGGCTTCCTCTTCGCTGACGCCGTACCGGGCCGCGAGGTACTTGTAGCGCGGCAGCAGGCCGCTGAGGGCGTCGTCCCGCATCTGGCCCATCCGGGTCTCGGCGTCGGTGATGTAGGAATCATCCCAGTTCACGGAAATGGCGGTTTCCGGGTTCACCTCTGCGCCCAGCAGTTTCTTTGCCGCCCAGAGGATGCCCCGCACGATGCCGATCAGAGCCGTTTCGATGGAGATCTGGTTCTTGTTGGCGTTCTGCACAAGGTCCTGTCGGCTGCCGGTGTACTCGGTGGCCGTGGTGATGTTGCCGGTCTCGAACTTGTACCGGTGGAAGCCCAGCCCGCACTTGAAGCTGAACAGGTCGAGCATATCCTGCACGGCCCGGTGGTTGGCTTCCACCCGCAGGTCGGGGTTGTACTCATGATACTCGTTCTGCTGGTCCAGACTGCCCTCTTTCTCCGGCAGCATAACGAACTGGCTCACCACATCATCGTCCGGCGGGATGTGGTGTTCGACGCCGTCTTTGTCTACGACCTTCCGGCAGAGGTCCGTGGAGTAGAAGATCTTCTTGTGACCAAGCCGGAGGTCTTCGCGGTAGTTGTCGAAGGCGAGGTCGATGCCCTGCGCCTCGTCCAGTGCCTCAGCAAAGACGCTCATGCCCAGGCCGGTGCCGCCGTCAATGTTCTTGACCGCAGCGGGCGAAAACAGCGCGAACCACGGCGGGGACCCCTGCACGGTGATGCTCTCCACGGTGCCCTTCGGTGCGGGCAGCGGGGAGAACTCCGGGATGCCGCTGACAGTATCCGTGACAGCGAACCACTCGTTCCGGATGGTGCGGCTCGTCGTGTCGCCGGTGTGGGTCTGCAAGTAGACGGCGGGCTTTCCGTCCCGCATACACTCCGAGACGAAGGCCGCCTCGGTCACGATGCCGCGCTCCACCTTCAGGGGCAGGATGCAGGACGCCGGGTCATAGTCCAGCTCGATGCGAGCATCCGGCTGTGCGATCAGTGCGCCGCCCGCGCCCTTGACGCCGGTGACACTGAGCACGAAGGCCCCGGTGCCGGACCAGTAGGCCTGCTCCACCAGCTTGTTGGCGTTGTCCCAGAAGTGCAGCTCCCGGAGCAGTCCGCCCACCTGCTGCTCATCCGAGCCCAGCAGATAGGCGGCGGTCTTTTCGTCCGCGATCTGGAAGGTGGTGCGGTCGTTCAGAAGGAGATTGGCCCAGTCCTCGCAGACACGCTTCGGCATCCGCAGGGAGGCGATCTTTCTCTTTTTTGTCCCGTCGGCGTATTCGGCGGACCGGGTGTGGACACCGGGGACGCTGCCCTTCCACCACTGCCGCCACGTCTCGATCTGGCCGGAATAGTCCGCATCCAGATGGTAGCCGCGGGTCTTGTTCAGGTAGCTCAGAAAGGCGGAAATGTTCATGTGTTGGTCAACCTCTTGAAATCGCGTTCGATGGTGTATTCGTAGGCGTCCAGCGTGTCGATATCGGTGCTGCCGTCATCCAGGCGCTCGTCGATGCCGGGGTGCTTGCCGCTGTACAGGGCCGTCGCAAGGGCGTCCCGCAGGGTGGCGGCTTCCGGCAGCAGCCAGAACCGCCCGCCGCCCATCAGGATGCAGGTCAGGCGGATGCGGTCGTTGATGCGGATCTTGGCGCTGTTCTCTACCCGGTCGGCAAACCAGCTCAGTTTGCAGTGGCGCAGCCGGTTGCGGATGTGGTTGATGAGCGTCTGCTCGGCGGAGTCACAGAAGATGTACTGGATCTCGCCGTAGCGGGCAAAGATGGCGATGCAAAATTCGATGAGCCTGTCGGCCAGATAGTCAGCATCCTGCGCCACCGGGTCGATGCGCTGGGAGGCCAGCCCCACCACGCCGGAATACCCCGGCAGGATGGCCGTGGCCACAAAGGCATGTTTGGAGCCGTTGCCGCCGAAGTCCACCCCGATGCGGATGCGCCAGGGGGCGAGCTGCTTCTCGGCGGGCCAGAAGAACCGCCCATCCCCGGCGGCGAGGCTGTCGGCCAGCAGGCGGTAAACTACGCCGTTGGCTGCCATCCACTGGCCGAGGATGAAGCGGTTGTAATAGACGGTGCCCATATACTCCCGCTTCAGGTCGGCCACGAACTTCGGCGGCAGCATCGGGTTGTCGTCGATTGTGTAGGCCTGGCAGTAGATATCCGCATCCGAGTCCAGGAACTTTTTGAACCAGTGCGTCGGGCTTTCCGGGTTGCAGGTGCCATCAAAGTGGGAATGCGGGCAGGACAGGCGGCTTTTGAGCATCTGGAAGACGCCCTCGTCCCAGGTCGTGATCTCGTCGCCGTAGACGTACTCAAAGGCGGCACCCTGGATGCGGGCGATGTGCTTTTTGTTGTCGGCACCGAGGACATAGACCTTCTGGCCAAACAGCTGGACCACATTGCCAGCCGCCGAGGTGCGGATGACGCCCACAAGGTCCGGCCCCCAGAGCTCCCGCATGAGGGAAAGCACATTGCGCTCCAGAGTGCCCAGCGTGTTGCCCATGAGCACAAGCAGCCCTTCGCCCTTGGCGGCGAGGATGCGCTGCGGGATGGTCACGGCACAGTCGAGGTAGGTCTTGCCGGAGCGGGTGGCCCCGGTCTTGACGTTCCAACGGTGGGAGCAATTGCGGAGGTATTCCTTCTGGAACTCAGTCAATGGCACTGTCTACACCTCCCAGCAGCTCACGGGCCGCTTCCAGAGCATCGGCAGCGGGGTCGTCGGGCGGGGCATCCTCGCCCAGCATCTTCAGCAGCACTGAGGCTGCCTGCGGGTTTCCGCGCTTGGCCTGTTCCGTGATGCCGACGACAACGGCCATCTGGTTGTCCACGTCTTCCGGGTCGATGGTATCCCGCAGCATGGCATTCACCCGGCGGCGGTCGGTCTCCGGCAGGCTGAGGTAGTAGTCGGCGGCCTCCCGCATCGAACGCTTTCGGCGGCGGGCCGCACCGGAAGCGATGCCGCCCTTCTGGGCGATCTCTCTCTGTTCGCTCTCCGTTCGTTCATTGAACGGAATGAGATTCTTTTCATTGGGCACGTCACCACCTCGCGCGTTCTGGGCATAAAAAATCCCCGCATGTTTCCATGCAGGGAAAAGGTTATTGAAGCAGCCCACAGAGCGCAAAGGAGAAATCCATCGCGTAAGGTACACAAGGTTGATGATGCCGGGGAGGAGGAAAACGCTCTAGAGGCTGCGTTGCATCGGTGGGCCTTTCGGCTCTGCAGATGGTATCAGTTTACCGCATGAAACAGTGAACTGACAATGATGTAATAGTGAACTAACCTCAAATATTCAGCTGTTCGATGGCGCGTGCGCGCAGGTTGTGGAGCCAGCGAGGAGAAATGTTCATCCCTGCGGCGATCTGTTCCCATGTTTTGAGATTCAGGTAATATTCCCGCAGGACGCAGTAATCGCGATAATCTTCCAGCTGCTCCAACGCTTCGTCGATCTCTTCAAACAGAGTGTCGCATATTGCCCGCTGGTCATAGGCTTTACGCTCGGCCTCTTCCTCGCGCTCGACCGCCATGGCAAGTTTCTGCCCATCCCCGGCACTGCCGGGAACGGCGCTGATGTTTTGCGTGATGCGCCTGGTAGCAGTCTGTGCTTCGGCGAGCCGCTCAGATAAGCGATCGTATTTTTTCTCCGCTTCCCGATAACGGCCCAGCCACACCTTTTTCTCTTCGTAGGTCATTCCAGTTCCTCCACCACAATGTACACCCCGCAGGGGTCGGCCCAGAACTTTTCGACGATCTCGCTGCACACCTGGGCATCGTCGTGCCAGAAGTGCAGGCGGGTCATCTCGTCCTTGAGGGCTTTTTCGAGGTTGTCCGTGTCGGGCTTGCTGGTGCGCCATTCCCCGCTGCGGTGGCCGTCTGCCGGGAACATCCACTTGACCAGCAGCCGCACTGGACGACCCGCCGGGATGGGCTTGTCCGGCGCATGCGGTGCGAGGCAGGCGTGGAGCTTGGCGCGGGTCTGCTTCAGCTCCGGGCTGTCGTGGAGAACCGCACAGGGCTTGCCGCCTTTCATGTACGCATGGAGCTGCTTGTCGTTGTGGGTCGTAGTAGGCGGTTTCATGGGGATAAAGAATTGCATGTGCATGGTGTTCACCTCATTTTTTCTTTTTGGATCCAGCCAACGTGATGGGGAGGGCTTCCGGAGGGATGGGGGCTGTCTTACGCCCCATCCTCCGGGAACCCCATCACACATGTTGCAGTTATAGCTATATATAATAGGCTATTTTGCCGTGCAGATTGTAGCGGTCATAGCGGCTATTTTGCCAAATTTAGCAAATCAGACTGATTGCATTATAGCCGCTATTTTGCTGTTTTTGTACAAACTGTAATGTGAAACAATAACAGAATGTAAATCATCCGGCAGAACCGGGTTCTTTCTTTCCAACGACGCCATCATCCATCCAATAGCCGCCGTCAGCTTTAAGACGCTTCCGAACCGTTTCCGGTTTGAGTCCAAGATATTCGGCCATGCTGTAAACGGTTACTTTGCCATCCATCGTGCAGGCTTCAAAGGCAGTGTCAAGTTCGGCCTTTTTGTCTTTCGCAACCTTTTCCTTGTTGCCCCAGCGCTTCGCCGCGCCGCGGCTGCCGAGGGCCTTGAAGTCGCTGTCCGGTTGCAAGTCTTCCAGCAGCCCGCTGTCCAGCTTATGGACCGGGTAGTCGAACCAGAGGTTCACCGGGGCGAAGCGTGGGAACTCGCGGAGGGTTCCCTCGATGCGCCAGGCGGTCAGACTGTCGGCTTTTTTCTCCGCCGCAGTGACTTCGGCGTCGATGGCCCGCAGATCGGACAGGCCCAGGTGCTCCTTTGCCACGGCCAGCATCCGGGTGCGGCTGAACGCATCGTCCGGGCCGTAGCTGTCGGCAAACCCGCGCTTGTCGAGGATGCGCTTGATGACAGCGCAGGCGGCCTTGTTGTGGAGCTGCTCCCGGATGGCGTCGGTGGGGACGAGCTCGGTCATATCCAGCATGGCATCCGGGTCACGGGCAAACACGCCGGAACCAGAGGCGCGGTCCATGCTGCGCTTGCCGCCCTGGGCACCTTTGCTGTGGTGGTGGCAGTAAATAACAGCACAATTCAAAGCGCGACCGATTTTATCGAACTGATTACAAAATTTTGCCATTTGTTCTGCATTGTTTTCGTCACCAGTCAATACTTTGTAAATCGGATCAATGACCACAGCCGTATATCCGTCTTTCTTTGCTCTCCTGATAAGTCGCGGAACTAGTTTATCAAGAGGCATTGACTCGCCGCGAAGATTCCAAATATCAATATTGCCTATATTTTTCGGAGGAAGAGTTAGAGCAGTATAGATATCCTTGAATCTTCGGAAGCAGGATGTACGGTTCAGCTCAAGATTTATATAAAAAACTTTTCCCTGTTTACACGGGAAACGTCCAAGCCAAGTCGCACCTTCCGCAATGCAAATACAAAGCTCAATCAATGCAAAACTTTTGCCCGCTTTAGATGGTCCAGCCAAAAGCATTTTATCGCCTTTTCGGAGAACACCTTCGATCAATGGTTCTTGATCTGGCGGCAAATTATAGTAAAAATCTGCCAGATGGTCTTTACCGGGAGAGTCATCGGTTTCTTCTTCCAGCCAGTCCTGCCACTCTTCCCAGCAGCTCTTGCCCGCGTTCGTTTCCAGCAGGGCCTGCCGGTGCCCACCGCGCAGGATGCCGGGCATCCGGCTCAGGCGGGAGGGGTTGCGGTTCTGCTGGTCAAGGGGCAGGCCGTTTTTCTGGCAGGCGGAATAGAGGTAGTCCACCCGCTTGCGGTACTCGGTGTAGTCCGGAGCGTTGACTCGGACGATGGCATGGACGCTTTTTCCACCGGAATAGACCAGCGCGGCACAAGGCAGTTCCAGCTGCTTGATGATGGCCAGCTGCTTGCCCAGCTCCATATTGTCGCACTCCACGAGGGCATAGCGGAAATCGGTCACGTTGGCGTTGTTCCGGCCACCCTCTACCGGGTTGAAGCAGATCCATGCACCGGCGTCCGGGTCACAGTCGCCGACCACTTTGCCGATGTCATCCCCGCAGGTAGTCAGTTCTTCGATGAGCTGCCCGGCGGTGCGGTCCCAGCATCCCTTTGTGGGGGCCGGGCGTCCATCCCGGCGGTAGCTCTCGGTCACATAGGCCACATGCTCGTCGGGTTCGAACAGAGCTTGCAGGTAGCGCTTCAGCTCTTCAGCAGGGTGCCATTCCGTGGGGAGATCCAAGTCGTGGTCTTCTACCCAGCGCGGGTCTACGAGCCTTCCGTCCGCTGAGGAGCTGGCTCCGGCAGAGATCTCGTCGCCCCAGTCCAGCGCGTGTCCGGCGGGACCGGTCCAGCCCTGCTGATAGGCCAGCTGAAAGATGCTGTTCTCGGTGACTGGCTGCGCACTGCCGTGGAAGCTATCCCATTTGCGGGTACATTCCCCCTTGTGGTAGCGCCCGGCGTCGCGGGCACTCCACTGCTCCCAGGCGGAGACCGGGAACCCGGCCTGCTTCAGAGCCATGCCCACGGTGGTCCACTCCTCATAATTCAAGGCGGACGGGCTGAGAAAATCCAGCGCCTCTTTGAGTTCATTTTCATGTTCCATGTACGATTACCATCCAAATTCCCAGACAGGGTCCGCGTTCGGCTGGGCGGCGGGCGGAACGTACGTTTTTGCGTCCACACCCTTGGGAACACCGCGCCAGCCGCCTGCGGCGATGCGGTCGATCATGTGCTTGGCTGCATCGAAGCTCCACGTTCCCACATGCTGGAAGCCGTATTTCTCCAGGCAGCGGATCTGTTTCGGGGTGGTGAGTCCTTCGTCCCGGCGGCTATGGAGCCTGTCCAGCAGGAGCGATGCCTTGCCCGCAGACTCCACGGCATCCGGCAGGATGCCCAGTTTTTCCAGGGCGGCGGTCTGCTCCGCGCTGGGCGGGCCTGCCTCCCAGCCAAAGGCCGGGACATAGCCGGACAGGTCTTCGGCCTGGATGCTCATTTCGTATTGCAGAGGGTCCACGAGTCTGGCTTTTTTGCGGCGCTGTTCCTCCAGCTGCTTTGCCAGCGCTTCTTCCCGCTGCATGACTACATCTTCACCGGCCTGCACCGCAGCTTCCTCGATGTCTTCGGGGCAGCCGGACGCAGCCAGATTCTCGGTCATCTGGCGGGCCACGGCGCGGTCCTCGCAGACAAGGTCCGCCGGGCGGCACAGCTCGTGCCTGTCGGTCATCCACAGGAAGTCCAGCAGGAGCAGGTCGGTCTTGCCTTCGCTCAGCCGGGTGCCCCGGCCCACCATCTGGCTGTACAGGCTGCGGACTTTGGTGGGCCGCAGCACCACCACACAGTCCACAGAAGGGCAGTCCCAGCCCTCGGTGAGCAGCATGGAGTTGCAGAGCACGTTGTACTTCCCGGCATCGAAATCGGCCAGCACTTCGCGGCGGTCGGCACTCTGGCCGTTGACCTCAGCGGCCCGGAACCCCCTGGCGTTGAGCAGATCCCGGAATTTCTGGCTCGTTTTGATGAGCGGCAGGAAAACGACGGTCTTCCGGCCCTGACAGCGCTGCTCCATTTCGGCGGCGATCTGTTCCAAATAAGGGTCCAGAGCGGTGCCCAGCTCGCCCACGGCATAGTCGCCGCCGCTGAGCGCCACACCGGAGATGTCCAGCTTCAGGGGGATGGTCTGGGCCATGATCTTGCACAGATAGCCCTCTTTGATGGCATCCGTCAGCTTGTATTCATAGGCCAGGCTGTCGAACACCTCGCCCAGGTTCCGCATGTCGCCTCGGTCGGGCGTTGCGGTCACGCCCAGGACTTTAGCCGAGGAAAAGTATTCCAGAATGCGGAGATAGCCGTCTGTGATGGCGTGATGGGCTTCGTCGATGATGATGGTGCCGAAGTGGTCGTGCGGAAAACGTTCGAGCCGGGCGGGGCGCTGCAAGGTCTGGACAGACCCAACGACCACTCGGAACCAGCTGTTTAGGCAGGTGGACTCTGCTTTTTCCACCGCGCTGACCAGCCCGGTGGAACGCTGGAGCTTGTCCGCTGCCTGTTCCAGCAGCTCGCCCCGGTGGGCCAGGATGAGCACCCGGTCACCAGCCCGCACCTGGTCGGCGGCAACGGAAGCGAACACGATGGTCTTGCCGGTGCCGGTGGGCAGCACCAGCAGTGTGCGCAGACGGCCGTTCTCCCACTCCTTGTGGACGCTGTCCCGCGCGGCCTGCTGATAGGGTCTGAGTTCCTGTGCCATCAGAACGCCCCCTGTTTCCAGCCGGTGGAGGGGGCTGCGGTGGGCGCAGGCGGCGGCAGGAACCGGATCACCTCGTTGCCCTGACCCGTCTCACCGGCCTTCGGGCCGCTCTTCTTGGTGTACTCATAGATGCCCAGCCTGCACCAGCCCTTCGACCCCACGACCTCAGACCAGCGGGGGCGGAAGGTATCCCCGCGCTTGCACTGCCCGATGCTCTCGAAGAATGCACCCAGCAGCCCCTGCGTTTTGGTGTGCAGATAGAGGCGGTTGGTGATGGTGGTGTCGCCCTTGTCCCCGCCGAAGATGTGCAGGGTCAGCTTGGCCATCTTGCAGGGCGGCAGTTTGGCGCTGCCCTCGTAGCGGGCGCGCTCCAACTCGGTGACCTCGAAGGCATATTCGCCCTCCGGCAGCAGCACAAATTCCGGCTGTTCATTGCTGACCTCGTCGTCCCAGTCGAGAGCGCGGTCGGTGGTATTCATATCGTTCATCAGAAAATTCTCCTTTCAAAATCAAAACGGGATATCACGGTTGTCCAGCACCATCTGGAACACCTGCGGCCAGGCAGCGATCAGGCAGCCCTCCACAAATTCGGCGGGGTAATCCCGGATGGGCATGTCTTCCGGGAAATACCCCCGCTTGCCTACAACGCCCTGCAGCTCCTCGGCGCTGACATGGTTGGCGCTCATCAGCGCGGCCAGCTTCTCCGGCACCCCCAGACTGAGCAGTACGTCCTTGCGGGTGCTCTCCATGGGCGGCACGTTGGAGGTCGGGGCCGCAGATTTCGCTTCCGGATTCGGCGGTTCCGGGGTGGGCAGAATGTCCGCCTCCGGTTTGCTCTGGAACTTCGGCTCGGAACGCGGCGCAGCCTGTGTGGGAGAAGCGCCGGGGATGCAGGAAGCGATGCCGGCATAATCAAAGGGCATCTCATCGGGCAGGCCAAAGCGGTTCTTGGCATCCCAGCAGGCGTGATGGGTGGTGTACATGACCCGGCGGCCGCCGGTCACTTTGTTTTTGGCGTTGGGTGCGCTGCTGCTCTTTTCCACCACGGTCTGGTAGTTGACGAAAAGCAGCATGTCGCACCACTCCCGGATCAGCGGCTCCACCTGTTTTGTGGTCTTCATGGTCCAGCGGTCGTAGCTGCCCGCCGCGTCCGGCTGCTCGAACTTGGTGATGGCTGCGTGGGCGAGGACCAGAACGTTGTGCCCGGTGTTCAGCACCTCTTCCAGTGCGTCCAGCAGCTTGCCGAACTCTTCCTTCAGGTAGGTGTAGCCCTTGCCGTAGCCAAAGCCTTCCAGCCCGTCCACCTTGGCCTTGGCGCAGACGGCCTCAATGGCCAGGCGTTCGGCCCAGTCGGCGGTGTCGAGGACCAGTGTGCCGCAGGGGATGTTCCCCTTGCGCACCTCGGCCACCTCGTCCAGCAGCATGGCCCAACTGGTGGGCTGAGGCAGGCGCTTGACGTCCAGCCGCTTTGTGCCGCCCTCGGTGTCGATGAAGACGGGGTCGGGGAAGTGGGAAGCAAAGGTGCTCTTGCCGATCCCTTCGGGGCCATACAGCACGGTCTTGACCGGGGAATCCAGGATGCCGGTCGTGATAGAATACTTGCTCATCAGAAAGCTCCTTTCGTCCAGCTCTTCGGCTGAGGTTCAGACGGTTCGGTCCGGATGGGCAGTTCAGCCCCCTTGACCATGCCGTCTTCGATGATGATCTGGCACTCACTGCCAGTGGAGACACGGGTGGCGATGGCCTGCAGGCCTTCGGATTCCAGCCAGCGGCCAAACTCGGCCAGGGTCGTCATGTCCATCTGTTCGAGCTTGTCCAGCAGAACGAAGCCGCAGTCCGGGTTCAGGCGGCGGATGATGGCGGTAGCCACCCGCAGCTGATCGCTGCCGGACATATCCCGCCAGTGCTTTCCTTTATAAGTAAGGGCACCATCCTCCACGCTCAGCTCCGGCAGGGGCAGATCGGCGCCGTTCAGAAGCGCTATGCGGTCGGCTCGTTTCTGGGTGATGGCTTCGGTGAGCTTGTCGTAGTCGCTGGCATACCGGGCCGCTTCATCCTCGGCACGGGCCTTTTCCAGATTGGCCCGCACCTTCTGGTTGGTCTCCTCGATGTTCTGGATGGAGGCTTCCAGCTCGGCGGTGGATTCATCCTGAAGCTGAGCAACGGTCTTTTGGGCGGTTTTCCGCTGATTGAACAGGCAGGTGTGCTTGGCATCGAGTTCCTGATACTGTTGTTCCAGCTCGGCAATGCGTTCACGGGTGCGTTTCAGTTCGGCCACGCACTGCTGCTCCTGACTCTCAAGCTCTGCGTACTGTGTCCGCAGGCGCTGGTTCTCGCCGTTCCGGGCCAGAATCTCCTGCTGCTGGCGGATGAGGTCGGAAGCGCTGACAGGCTCCTCCGGAGCATCCGGGTAATCGATCAGCTCCTCGGCAAAGTGCTTTTTCTGCTGGGCCAGCTGGCCGGTGAAGGTACGCTTGTCATAGAGCGATTTGATCTCCAGGTCGCGGGTGTGCAGTTCCGTGCCGATGCCGATGATCTTGAGCAGGATGTCTGCCTTTTCGCGGTCGGATGCCTCCATGAAGCGGGGCAGGTCAAGGGCCAGCGGTTCGATAAAGGCATTGAGAAGCTGCTGGCCGCTGCGCCGCCCGGTGGGGTCGGTGACGGTCAGAGCGCTGTTCTTGCCCTTGCGCTCCACGATCACGCCGTTGGAGAGCGTGACCTTGAGGTGGGCGGGAGCCATGGCTCCGTCCCGTACGGCAGCGTCCGGGCGGAAGCGGTCGCCGCCCAGCGCCCAGGCAAGCGCATCCAGCACACTGGTCTTGCCCTGATTGTTGTTGCCGCCTACGAGGGTGAGGCCAGTGGGGGCAGGGGTGAGAGCAACGGCCTTGATGCGCTTGACGTTTTCGGCTTCGAGAGATGTGATGGTTACAGACATTATAGTTTGACCTCCCATTCTGTGACATGGCTCAGAAATTCCGTCTGCGCCGCCTTGCCCAGCGGCTGAATGTCGTTGTTCTTCCAGCCGTAGCAGAGGATCGGCCCCAGCAGCTGCTTGCCGCGATAGGTGCGGTTGAACAGCCTTGCGGGCACAAAGTGTTCTTCGTGCTTGCCGAAGACCAGCACGACCGGCGTTCGGGGCATGACCCGCATTTCGCACGGACACTGCAAATACGCCTCGATGCCTTGCAGCGTATCTGGCAGGGAGGTCACGACCGGGGCTTTGCCCGGCTCCAGTAAGATTCCTTTCATGACTTGCAAATCCCTCCAAAGTATGTTATTCTTCGGGGTGATGGGGCTTGTCAAAACCATCACCTCTGGGCTCGTCCGTGGTGTCAACACGGACGGGCCTTTTTCAGTTGATGTCATCGGCATCTTCAATCGCAGTCTGAAGCTCAATGGTGAACAGGTCAAAATCCTCGGCCATCGTCGCCCTCCACCACATCTGCCAGCACAATGCTTCTGAGATACGGAAGTAATTCCGGCTCAAGGCTTTGAATGCCTCTTTTCGCGTGGAAGTAGTACAGCTTATTGCTGACGCTTCTTGCGCCGTTCTCGCGCTGGGCTTTGACCATGTGGTTGACCTGGTTACGAGACAGGCCCATGCCCATCAAGAGCTTCTTCAGCCGTTTCGTTTTCATGCGTCTTTCCTTTCTTCTTGCCGGTAGGCGGAGCAGTCCACCTTGCCGTAGCTCTGGCGCTTGTACTGCTGGTTGTCCTGGTACATGCCGTACAACGACATCGCCAGCCCGGCGGCCACTGCGGCGCAGAGCCACGGTGCGGCCTGTGTGGCTTCGGTGGCGTCCCAGCCGCCCCAGGCGCTCAGCGCCCAGGCCGTGCCCTGCACGACCCGGTAGATAATCTCGCCCGCGCCGATGAGGACCAGGGCACCGATGGTGAAGTGTTTGAGTTTCATGCGGATTCCTCCTGATAGTCGGTTGCGGGCGCGCAGTCGTCCAATGTCCATCCGACGACCGAGTGCCACTCACCATCTGCAAAAACCTGCAGGCCGGTGTGGTGCTCGTCCTTGACATGTCCGCCCAGCTGGTAGTTGCCGGATGTCCGACTGCCATCCCAGCGGAACCACTTGTTCCAGAACGTCGGTGCCAAATATGCGCATCCGGTGGGCGCATCTGCCCGCTCGGATTCGAGGGTATAAGGTTTCATGCAGATTCTCCTTTCTTGATGGTAGGGAAGAAATACTCCCCGATTTGTTCCTGCGGAATGTGCAACGCATTGCAGATTGTGACGATCTCGTCACTCTTCCATGGGAGCCTCCCGTTTAACCGAGAGGTCATTGTGTTGTGACTTACGCCAATCAGGTCAGCAAGAGCGCCCTGATTAAGGTCTCGATCTTCTGCCAGTCGGCTGATTTTGAGATAGGGCTTTTTCACGTTGTTCACTTCCCTTCAAAAAACAATAATCTACTTTAAGTAGATAACTTGGCGAAAAAAATTTGGTCGATAGGAATACCAACGACCTCACTGATTCTTTTCGCGGTAGCAATTGTGGCGTCCTCTGGCGACTGCTCGATTTTTCGATATGTATCACGCGAAATTCCGAGCTTTTCTGCCATCTCACGCTGTGTAAAGCCCGCATATTGGCGGGCCTGTTTGACAGTGAATCCCAAATTTCAAACCTCCTTTCGCTTGGGCTTGAGAATACTATACTCCACTTTTGGTAGAATGTCAAGAACTTAAAGTAGAAAGCTTTAAGATTTCTGTTGACAATCCTCTACTTTTGGTGTAATCTCTACATATAAGGAGTGATTCAATTGAGCATCGCTGAAAATATTAAAAGAATCCGACTGGAACACGGGTTGTCACAGACTGAACTTGGCAAGATAGCAGGGGTCAGTGACAAAGCGGTGTCCACTTGGGAACTTGGAATTAAGGTGCCCCGTATGGGTGCAGTAGAAAAGATGGCAAATTATTTCGGCATTGCGAAGAGTGTGATTGTCGATGATGTCCAGCCTACTCCCACCAAGCAGCCCACCATCCCGCCGGGGTTCGAGCCGATGCCAGCCATGGATGTGGTGCCGCTGGTGGGACGGATCGCCTGCGGTACACCCATCACGGCAGAGGAGAACATCGAGCAAATGGTGTGCGTGCCTTCCCGCTGGCACTCCACCTTTACGCTGACCTGCAAGGGCGATAGCATGGAACCCCGCATCCACGACGGCGACCTGGTGGCGATTCGCAGCCAGCCAGAGGTAGAAAACGGAGAGATCGCCGCTGTGCGGATCGGGGAAGAGGCTACCTTGAAGCATGTCTATCTGCACGAGAACTTCATTGAACTACGGCCGGAGAATCCGGCTTTCAGCAGCATCATCCTCAACCGGGAGGACATGAATACCGTTGTCATCGAAGGTAAGGCCGTGGGGCTTTGCCGGGATATATGAAAAAGAAGTGAGGCAGGAAGATCGTGGGAAAATTGCAAGGGTATGATCGTAAGAATTATATGCGCCAGCGAACAACAAAACAGCAGCGTATGGTAAACAAAAGCATTGATATGGTGTTCAAAGGTGCGAGTGCGGTTGGAAAAGCCTCCTCAAAAACGCCTTCGTCCTCTCAAGAAGCACAAGCACAACTTCCAACAGTAGTTGTTTGTTCAAGTGTGCTTGTTGGCTTTTTGGCGTTTCTGATATGCTATTCTAAAGTCGGAATAGTCATTGCGCTAGTTTTTGGCTTTATTGCGTTTTTTGTTGGACTTTTCGTTTTGGCGGGCGTTTACGGAGGCGTAACAGGTGCCCGTGAAAGAAAAACGGAGATGAAATCCGAGGAACATGAAGCAGAACTGCATCTAATAAAGGCAGAATACAACCCGAATCCTGAGTGGATGGGTCAAATGGGACTAGTAGACTCCCGTACAAATGCGCAGATACTTGCTCCGCAATTTATGAAACAAGTGTTAGAGAGTGCAAAGATTTTGCAGACAACGACAGAACCAGGGACATTCTTCACGAGGTATGATTTTTGTGTTGGCCGATTGATGGAGCTGGAAGAATGTAAAAAGTATGGTGTTTCGGTAAGCACTACGCAGGATCTGAAAAAATACCGGAGCATGGACTTCCGCGAGGAAGCGGTGGAAGAAATCATTTGCCGTACGCAAGGAAAGTATCGAGATAAAATCGAAAGTCTGAAAACTCAAAAGGCAAAACAGAACTGGGCAACGAAATATCATCAGGCTTTTGAGCCGTATTTGCCATACATGAGTGATACTGCGAAGTCGAAGTTGGGTGAAAGCAGTGCAGAACTTTGTGCTTTGGCTGGGATGGATAACGAATAATATAAGAAAAACTCCCCCGGTGCTACCAACACCGAGGGAGTTAAGATAAGCGGCTCGCCCTTGTGGGGTCATCGCACACTCGACACTGCGATTATACCTCTTTTGGGCGGGCTTGTCAAAGTGTACCCAAAGGAGGTTTTATTTTATGGGACAACGGACGAATACTGCCCAATGGTTGCCTAACCAAAATCGGTGGCAAATCAAAGTACAGAAGAATGGTGTGCGCCGGACCTTTACCAGTTCGAAGCCTGGGCGCACCGGTCAACGAGAAGCGAATCGAAAGGCCGATGCTTGGCTGGATGAGGGAATCGCGAACACAACTAAGCGCTGCTCAGAGGTCTGGGCAGAATATATGATATCTGTGCGAGCCACTGGTGGGACGAGTTACCAGGATCAGGTGGAAAAGTTTGGACAGAACTACATCCTGCCCGTGATCGGTGCCTTGCGTATCGGAGACTTGAACGCAGGAATCCTGCAGGACGTGCTGAACCGGTCCTATAGAGAGGGATGCCTGAACCCGGACAGTAAGCGAAGGAGCAAAGGAAACCTTTCGAAGAAGACCCTGCAAGGCATTCGGGGTGTAGAAGTATCCTTTGTGAAATGGGCCCGCCAGCATAAATATACGAACTTACGGCCAGAGGACGAAGGATTGATGGTGCCCAAAGGCGCACGAAACAAGGGCAGGAAGATTTTGCAGCCGGATGCGCTGCGTGTACTTCTCTCCACCGATACCCGCGTCATCCGTGGAAAAGTCGTACATGATGACAATATCCATGCCTATCGTCTGGCCGTGATGACCGGCTTGCGCCCTGGGGAGCTGCTGGGGGTGCGTGTAGGCGATGTGGCAGGCAACCGGTTGCACCTTGAACGAGCGATCAACCGCCAAAATGAAGAGACGACAGGCAAGAATGAGAATGCAATCCGCACTGTGGTCTTGCACCCACTGGCGGTGGCCGAACTCAGCGCCCAGCTCCAGCAGCGTACCATAGAAGAGGAACGTCCGCTGCGAGACGAGGACCCTGTTTTCATGCTGGAAAATCAGCAGAGCTTATACAACTACTGGCAGTTCTACCAGCGCTGCAACGGCATCGATCCGCCCATTAGCCTGTATGAACTTCGGCATACATTTGTGAGTTTGGTTGAAGATACCGTGTCACCGGCGCAGCTTCGCCGGATGGTGGGACACAGCCGGAGCATGGATACTTTTGGATGGTATAGCCACGCCGTTGATGGCCGTGATGCAGCTGCCGCGATGGCTGTGTCAGAGACCCTGTCTGAGTATGCGCCGAGCGATGGGAAATAACCCATTTTGCAACCCGCTTCTGCTCCTAAATTGTTGTGGCGGGTAACAATTGATTTTTAACAACGGCAGAAAAATGCGCATGAATCCAACGAAATCTTAAAGAGCAAAGGATGGATTGTGATAGTTGTGCTTGTTCGAATCCACCCGCGCCCACCAAACAAGAAAAATCCGAACCTGTTTCCGATTGGAGAAGGGTTCGGTTTTTTCGTTTTCTTCGGGTACAACAACGAAGGTTCCCGTGGACGGCGCAAAACTCCGATACCTTGTCATAGACCGTAAGCCAATAACAAGATTTGGAGGATATGATTATGAAGTACGATGAAAGAGCCTGCAAGTTTAATATGGACACCGGGTGCGTAGAACTGCTGCTCCGGGATGGCAGAAAAATCTCCATTGACTGCACTGGGGTTGAGGATGCGCTGGATGTGACCATGGCACAGCAGACCGAACTGGACTATCTCATTTATAATGACCCGCTAGGCTATGCCGATTTGATTTTGAATGGTGACCCGGAGGAGTACTTAAAGAATGTGACCGGAAGCCATGGGTTAGAAGATTAAGGACAAAAAAATAAGAGGTGTGCCCAACTGGACACACCTCGGTGAGATACATCTATGTAAGGCAGGGCGTTCCCTTTTCTGGGAGCGTCCTGCTGTTTTTATGCGGCAACAGGCAAGGCTTGTAGAGCTTCCTGCTCTTTCAGCCATTCTTCGTATTCACGCTGGCCTTCCTCGCTGTTGAAAAACTCAACCATGGAGGGATAAAAGCAACGTGCAAGGGTCTTGATTGCTTCATCCGGGTAGCCGGATTTGTTTGACTTCTTCTTTTTGTTCAAATGGTATCCTCCGAAAATCAAAGTTCCATATCCTGCCCACGCTTGCGGTTTCGCTGCGGCACATTCATGGTGCGCTCCTGCTTGGGGGCAAGAATCTTTTCCAGAAAGCCGCGCACCAGTTCGGGCGCACGGTGGAGAGCATCCAGA
>OIYQ01000150.1_pt1 | contig 27463 bp, 30 predicted proteins | sample 1588311 | NCBI WGS metagenome assembly OIYQ01 (sample SAMN03283244) | human gut metagenome | biome: human-associated habitat; material: feces | host: Homo sapiens | place: Peru | collected 2012
CTTGGTATGGCTGTCGCGATATGGTCCGCAATCAGCATAAAATCTCCCGGATTAAAATCAGTATTGAGGCCGCCTGCCGCATTTGTGAGTATCAGCTTTTTTGCGCCCATCATTCCCATGAGGCGTGTCGGTAGCACAACGTCTGTTATCGGATACCCCTCATAATAATGTACTCTTCCCTGCATGATGACAACAGGCACACTATCCACATATCCAAATACAAACCTGCCCTTGTGTCCGGGAACTGTGGATGTTGGAAAGCCCTTGATATCCTTGTAATCTATGGTTGTCTCTATCTTAATCTGCTCTGCATAGTCTCCAAGTCCCGAGCCCAAAACTATGGCTGTCTTTGGTACAAAATCTGTTTTTTCACGCACACTTGCAAGGCATGTGGTGAGTTTTTCATATATACTGTTCATTTTTTTCTCCATATATTTTCTGTTTAAGTTTAAAAAATTTCTGAGATATTACCCATTAAAGCTCTTCAAGAATAGAATGTCCGATGGTACCCTCCGGCATTTTTACGCCGAAGTTGTCAGCAATTGTGGCTCCAATCACCGCAAAAGTGGCTTCCTCCTCAATTGCGCCACCGCCCTTCATGCTCTTAGAATACGCGATAAACGGCACATACTCGCGTGTGTGGTCCGTTCCCTTGTAGGTAGGGTCGTTTCCGTGGTCTGCGGTCAGTATGAGCAGATCATCATCCCTTAGCTTTTCCATTAAAATGCCCAGGTTTTTGTCGAATTTCTCAATTTCCTCTCCGTAGCCTGTCACATTTCTGCGGTGTCCCCACAGTGCGTCGAAATCGACCAGATTCACAAAGCACAGCCCTTTAAAATCCTTCTCACAAATATCAATGGTCTGCTCCATTCCATGAACCGAGCTCTTTGAGCGGAATGCCTCTGTAATGCCCTCTCCGCAGAAAATATCATTGATTTTTCCGACTGAAATGACATCCAGTCCCCTGTCCTTTAATGCATTTAATGCAGTAAGACCGGTAGGTTTAAGCGCGTAGTCATGCCTGTTTGAGGTTCGCACAAACTCACCCTTTTTCTTTCCCACATACGGTCTTGCAATGACTCGCCCTACTCTCCACTCGTCCTTGAGCGTTATTTTTCTGGCTATCTCACAGCAGCGGTAGAGATTCTGTAAATCAAAGGTCTCCTCATTGCCGCAAATCTGAAGCACCGAATCCGCTGACGTGTATACAATCATCGAACCGTTCTTTATCTCTTCCTCTCCGAGCTCCTCGATTATCTCAGTGCCGCTGGCGCTCTTGTTGCCTATGACCTTTTTTCCGCACTGCTTCTCAAGCTCAGCGATGAGCTCCGGTGGAAATCCGTGCTCTGTGAAGGTCTTAAACGGCTTTTCGGTTTTTATGCCCATCATCTCCCAGTGGCCTGTCATCGTGTCCTTGCCGTTGCTCGCCTCTGCCAGCCGCGTAAATCTGCCGATTGGCTCAGCAGCCGGCTGCATCTGACCGCCACAGTGCAGGTTGAGCATTCCAAGCCTTGTAAGATTTGGGATGTCGAGAGTCTGCATCCTCTCAAGTATATGTCCAAAGGTGTCTACATCTATGTCTCCAAACCTTTCCGAGTCCGGCATTGCGCCGATTCCCAGAGAATCCAGGACTATCACAAAAATTCTGTTGTATCTCTTCATAGTGTCATACCTCCATTTTCCGATCCGTAAATTTGCACAGCGGGGAGATGTTAAATCTCCATAAGCCTCACGGCACTATACCAGCTGCCTAAAAATCCGCTCCTTCACGGCATCATCTGCAAATGCCACATCCAGTGCATTTTTCATCATAAGCGGCAGCTCTTCATCGCGTATGCCATAGGTTCTTTCTATGAATTCAAGCTCCCTTGACAGAGTTGTGTTGCTTACGGTGCGGTTGTCTGTGTTTATTGTGACCTTTAATCCGGCGTCCAAAAACTCCCTGATAGGATATTCGTCTGCAGATGCCACCGCCTTTGTCTGCAGGTTGCTTATCGGACAAAGCTCGATGCCTATGCCCTTTGCCGAAAGCTGTCTTTCCAGATCACCGTGGCCTCTCATGGCTATTCCATGGCCTATCCTGGTCGCGCCGGCCTCCACTGCATCTATGATATTCTGTGCATTTCCACACTCTCCCGCATGGATTGTAAAAGGCAGCCCGAGCTGCTTTGCATATTTGAAAAGCTCCATGAAGCCTGACATAGGGTAAGGCACCTCAGCACCTGCGAGGTCTGCCGCGCACACACCCGCGCCTAAAAATTCCCTTGCGGTGTGCAGCATGCGTCTGTTTTGTTCCTCGCTGTGATGCCTCATGGCGCACACAATAAGCCCACATTCTATGCCAAAATCCTTTTTACCTCTCTCAATTCCCTTAAGTGCAGCCTCTATCACTCGCTCGCAGCTCATACTCTCATTCTCTGAAAGCAGCGGTGCAAAACGGATTTCCGCGTATACGACGTTTTCCCTGTGCATGCCCTTAAGCACATCATAGGCGGCTCCCTCAAGCCCCTTTTCATCCTGGATGCACTGCCCCGGCAAATCAAATTTCTCCAGATACTGTGCCAGACTTGTGCAGTCATCCGACACGCTAAGCTCTGCCTCCTGCACCGTCCTGCCAAGCCTTTTCTCGACAAATTCACGGCTTAATGAGCCATCCAGATGGCAGTGAAGCTCAATTTTCGGCAGCTTTATTATATTGTCTCTTATATTCTCTTCTCTCTCCATATTTCCCCCATTTCCGGTTTCCAACTTCCTGTTGAGGCAGCTAATGTTCACACGACCATATAATCAACAACTATTACAGCCCATTATACAGCCCCTTAAAGGTACAGCTACAGGTCACTCTACTCAAGGTTCGCAGGTCCGAACCCCTGCGGAAGCATATCCTCAAGTGTGTAAATCCTATAGTTTTCCCTGTCAATTGCCAGTATTATTTTAAAGGTCTTCGGATTGCAAAACTCCATCATAACCTGGCGACATACTCCGCATGGCGCTGTATAACCTGTCACTTTTTGGTTCTTTCCACCCACGATACAGATTGCCTCAAAATCCCGCACGCCTTCACTCACAGCCTTGAAAAATGCTGTCCTTTCCGCACAGTTTGTCGGCGTGTAGGCTGCATTTTCTATATTGCATCCGGTGTAGACTGCCTGATTTTTTGCTAAAAGAGCCGCACCGACATTGAAGCCTGAGTACGGCGCATATGAAAAGTCAAGCTGTGCAAGGGCTGTATCAATCAATTTTTCAATTGTTTTTTTATCCATATATAATTCCCCGGTTATTTATTGTATACGAAAATTCAGTCCATAGCCTTAATGTGCTTCACCACACGGCTTGTCCCAAGCCTGTCAGCGCCAAGCTCAAGAAATCTTTCTGCATCATCTAATGAAGAAATGCCTCCGGCAGCCTTCATCTTCACACCCTCTCCGATATGCTCTGAAAACAGCTTTATATCGTCAAAGGTCGCACCTGCCGTGCCAAAGCCTGTAGATGTCTTGATGTAATCTGCCCCTGCGCTCGTCACGATATCGCACATCCTGATTTTCTCATCATCTGTGAGAAAGCAGGTCTCGATGATGACTTTAAGCACCTTATCCTTGCATATGGACTTGAGCTTCTTTATTTCATCCTCTATCAGCTCATACCTTTTATCCTTGAGCCAGCCGATATTGATGACCATATCTATCTCCTTCGCTCCGTTTGCAAGGGCATCCTCTGTCTCAAAGGCTTTCACCGCAGTGGTTGAATATCCGTTAGGGAAGCCTATCACTGTACAGACCTTTACCCTTTCACCCAGATAATCTGCTGCCTGCCTTACATAGCTCGGCGGTATGCATACCGATGCCGTCTGATACTTTATTGCATCATCGCATATCTGCTTGATTTCATCCCATGTAGCCTGTGGGGATAAAAGTGTATGGTCCACGTGTTTTAAAATTTCATTTATATCCAATGTCTGTTCTCCGTTTCTGTGTTTTAATATATGACCTATTTCTCTGCACAATCCTCACGAATAAGGTTTCGCACGGCTTCAACCGCCACCTGAACCGCCATGTCCGTATCGCGTACCACAGGATTCTCAAGCCCAAGCTTCTCCCTCTCCTGATTTGCAACCACAAGGAAGCATGAGCCAGCCCTGACTCCAAGCTTTGCCGCAACGACAAAAAGCGCTGCAGACTCCATCTCTGACGCAAGACAGCCAAGCATCCTCCATGCATTCCATTTGTTGATAAGCTCATAGCCTGCCGGCATTTTTTCCGGCTCGTGCTGTCCGTAAAATGCATCCTTGCACTGCACCACGCCTGTGTGATGCGTAAAGTTTTTCTGCTTTGCTGCCGCAACAAGCGCGTTTGTAACATCTAAATCTGCCACAGCCGGAAACTCTATCGGCGCATACTCCTTTGATGTGCCCTCCATGCGGATGGCGCCTGTCGCAATCACGATATCACCGCTTTTCACGTCTGTCTGCATGCCTCCGCAGGTTCCTATTCTCACGAACGTATCTGCACCGCATCTGTACAGCTCCTCCATCGCGATGGATGCGGATGGTCCGCCGATGCCGGTCGATGTCACGCTGACCTTCACACCATCCAATGTACCGGTGTATGTGATAAACTCCCTGTTGTCCGCTATAAGGACCGGATTGTCAAGGTACTGTGCTATTTTAACACACCTCTTCGGGTCTCCCGGCATGATAACATACCGGCCGACCTCTCCCTTTGCGACCTGGATATGATACTGTCTGTCAGGATCCTTTGAATAATTTTTCATGTAATGCCACCTCCCACAGCTTTTCTTCTGTTAGCTTTAATTATACACAATTTCTGTGGTTTTGTGCAGAGAAAAGGACATTTTCCCATGTAAAAAATTTGTGTATGGTTTTTATATCAGCGGGCAGAACCAGTATCCGAACACTCCGCTATCTACATCTGCTGCATTTGCCGGGGCGGCCGGCTCAAATTCCGTGAAGCCGAATATCCCTGCAAGCATGCGCTCCTGCGGCTCGCTCACGCCCGGTACTCCGAGATATTGCCTGCCATCTGTATCCGTTTTGATGACGAGATGCTTATAGTTTGCATAACCGTGCGCAAGGAAGCTGTTATTTACTATGTACCAGTTTTTGGCTGGGAGCGTGCGAAGCTCTGATATGTCTATGCGTCTGATTTTCTCAGTACTGTCATCAACATTTTGACTATGGATTTCTTTCTGACAGCCCGGTTCAGGCTTCGGAGTCGATACGGATTTTTCCTTATTTGATAAATCTGCTTGTGCCTTGAGTGGTTTTTCTATAACTGCCGCCGTGTTATCCGTCCAACAGCTCGCCAGAAATTTTTCATCTGCATTTTCCAGCTCTATCCTCACACCGAGCACCTGCAAAAATGTCTTTCCGCTGTCCTTTACATTTTCTGTATCTACATTATATATCTCGCGTGCTTCACCGTTTTTTACCGTAAGCTCTCCTGCCTCTATGGCTGCTCCCGCTTCGTATACCAGATACACTCTTCCTTTTCCGGAGTATTTTCCGAGATTTTTTATCTGCACGAGAAATGCACTTTTTTCTCCATTTATTTCTACTTTTATAAAGCCTGCATTATTTCCTTTAATTCTGCCATCATATAAATACAGGTATGTAACGAATCTCTTCATGATTATTTAGCCGCCTGCGCGTTTTGTATTATTCTATGAGTGAATCTGTGATATTATGTGTGTTATTTATACTTGATTTATAGGTATTCGAGCCATCTTGAGAAAAAGAAAATCTGCTGCTTACATGGCTAGCATGGCGCATCAGAATTTTTATTTGAAATAAAATAGGAATTATTCTTATTTTCCTCTTGACATCTATAGTACTTTCGTGTATATTAATATCAGTAACAATTCCTGATTTCATTTGAGAGGAGATTCACATGATTAAGTATAGTCGTCAAAGAGAGTCGATAGTCAACTTTCTGGCGAGCCGGACCGATCACCCGACTGCTGAAACTATCTATCAGAATATCAAAAAAGAATTTCCAAACATCAGTCTGGGAACTGTTTACAGAAACCTTTCCTTGCTTGAGGAAATTGGTGAGATCATCAAGATTTCGACAGGAGTCGGTCCCGACCATTACGACTACAACACGGCGCCTCATTATCACTTTATATGCAGAGGCTGCGGACGCGTGATGGATATTGATTTGGACTTCGCCGATGAGCTGATGACACAGGTGCAGGAATCCACTGATTTAGCCATTGAGAGCTGCTCAGTTTCGTTTACGGGACTTTGTCCGGATTGCAAGAATGAGCTTTCCTAGAGCCTGACAATTTTTACAACAATTAAACATTTATTTACTATTCTTTAAAAGGAGGAACATTATTATGGCAAAATGGGTTTGTACAGTTTGTGGATACGTTTATGAGGGAGAGAATCCACCGGCAGAGTGTCCGGTATGCCACGTTGGCGCAGATAAATTCAAGAAGGTTGAGGGAGATTTAACACTTGCTGCAGAGCATGAGTTTGGAGTATATGCTTCAACTGTTAAGAACAATCCTGAAATCTCTGATGAAGATAAGAAATACATCTTCGAGCAGTTAAAGGCTAACTTCGAGGGCGAGTGCTCTGAGGTAGGTATGTATCTTTGCATGGCTCGTGTAGCTCATCGCGAGGGATATCCTGAGATTGGTCTCTACTGGGAGAAGGCAGCTTACGAAGAGGCTGAGCATGCAGCTAAGTTTGCAGAGATGCTTGGTGAGGACCTTGAGCCAAACATGAAGGCTACTACAAAGGACAACCTCGCTTGGAGAGTTGACTGTGAGTTCGGTGCTACAGCAGGAAAGACTGACCTTGCTAAATGTGCTAAGAAGAACAACCTTGATGCAATCCATGATACAGTTCATGAGATGGCTCGTGACGAGGCTAGACACGGAAGAGCTCTTAAGGGACTTCTTGACAGATATTTCGGTTAATTACAAAATAGATAAATATTATTTGAAAATGCAACTCAAAAACCAGTTCGTAAAAATGTCATTTTACGAACTGGTTTTATTTTGGTCAAGTTCTAATAAGCACTTGTTGGTGCTGCACTTTTACCATACTTTTTGCCGATTTCATTCAGCACAGGATTCTGAAACATATTCCCTCTGCCTCCACCTGATTCACCATCGGTTTAATATGGGAAAAGGAACAAATATCCACCAAACGGTCAGGATGAAAATTAGCTACACCGACCTGCCCTTCAGAGGCATATTGTCAAGTGTGTATGTCAGATTTTTATATATTCATCGTCATATATGGGGGAATGCATATAATTCCATCTTTTACAATTAAATTTCTTGGATGAATAATATAACTTTCCCCTATGCGCTCCTTGTATTTTTCTCTGAAATTATTTAATGAGGTTGTTTTATATTGCTTTCCAGACTTTACTTCAATCGGAAACATCTTATATTTTAATCTGCTATTATTCGAAATGATAAAATCGATTTCCATATCATTTCGGTGCTTATTTTCATTATAGTGTGTATAAAAATATAACTTATGTCCATTCGCCACCAGCATCTGAGCTATTGCATTTTCATAAAGCATTCCTTCATTAATCTGTAATTTGCCTGCCAATATCTGTTTATATACTTCATCTTCAAGTAATTCGTTCTCATCAAATGCATGGCTTACCAAAAGTCCGGTATCACCCATATAACACTTTACATAGCTTCTTGTCTCATTCAATGATAAGCCAACATTCGGATCATTACACAAAAAGCACTCATTGGATATCATAGAATCCGACAGCCAGAAAAAAGTTTCTTCATACTGGTCTGCATAACTACCATCTTGTAGCTTTTTGAATACAACTCTTTTTTCATGCTGTGAAAGAAATCCCGGAATCTGGTCATAGATTGCAAGAACTTTGCTTCTATATCTCATATCTATCTTCATAATATCTTCACGATACAATTTAAGAATGTCCCTTTTTTCTTTATCCGCTTCTGTAAAATCTTTTTTATTTTCAATAAATGCTACTACAGGCATAGGCATCCCACCAACAAGCATATACTGATGAAACAAAAGCATTGCCTGATTATGCATACTTCTTTCCAAAGGTTCCCTTTTTTCAAAGCATTTTTTTATATATTCAACCAGCAAATCTTCTTCTAATGCTATTGCAAATTCTTCGAACTCCAATGGATACATATTGATATTTCTTTCTTCTGACGGTATGACAATATTCTTTACATTTTCTCTGATAGATATCAATGAGCCAGTTTCGATATAATCATATCTTCCATCTGCAACCAAATATTTTATCGCAGCTCTTGCCTGTGGAAACATCTGTACCTCATCAAAAATAATAAGAGAGTTTCTCTCTGTCAGTTTTGTACCAAAATGTGTCTGTAACAGCATAAAAAATGTATCCAGATCATTCAGATATTGCTCAAAATACCTTTCGACTTCCTTATCTTTTTTAGCAAAGTCGATCAGAAGATAACTTTCGTATTCGTTTTTTCCAAATTCTTCGCAGATGGTAGACTTTCCAATACGTCTGGCGCCTTCTATCAATAAAGCTTTTTTCCCCTGACATTCATTTTTCCATTCCAGTAGTTTTTTATATATTTTTCTTTTTAATATCATAGTTCCCCCAGATTATGCGCATATATGTTAGTTCTAATTTTTATGATTATACGCACATTGTAATTTATTTTTTGATTATACGCAAGTATTATAACCATATTTTTTATGATTATGCGCATATTATATAAAGTCATATGTTCATGCTTTCCCTTATGTTATATCTTCCCATATGGATTTACGAACTCTGATAAGGGAACACAACAGCATTGACATTTATACAATATCCATTCTTATTTCATCAATAATACTTTTATCTCTTAACTTGTGAATTTCAGCTCGTGTGATAAAAAAAACAATTCCTATCAAAACAAATATACCACCAAATAATGCCGCCCACGGAATATGATACAATACCGGGAAAGCCTTCCGAATAGATAAATTAATTAAAAATGGAATGGCAATTCCAAGTATAACTCCCGGAACAAGTGCATTTACAACACAAAAAACACTTTCACTATATAACATCCTGCAAAGTGATTTATTTGTCATTCCAACACTCTTTAATACTGCAAACTCACGGCTTCTGATTCTGATATTTGTCGTCAGCGTACTAATTACACTTGTAAATCCCATGAGAACGAGCAGGATAACAAAGCCATACATTACAATTTCAGCAAGAACTATAGCTATATTGAGCATTTTAACCATAGCATCTGTGCGGGCAATTCTCACGGTATATCCCTGCTCTACATAAGAATCCTCTGCCGCAATCGGATAATATTCATCCATGACACTTCTGGCATATTCTGTATAATCATCTTCATCTGATGGCATACTAAACCAGTCAAAACTCCTCGCATCCGCATCAGGTACGACAATTCTGACCGGATATGGTGTCATTTCCCAAAAACCATATTCCTTTAAATCGGACCGTTCTAAAATACCTCCGATTGTAAGTGTGTTCTTCTCATTGGCTGCGTTTATCAGGGAAATCTGTGTCACATCATCTTTAAAAGGTTTTATCGACGTATACTCTCCATTGTCATTATATTGGTAAGTGTTCAGCAGAAGAATACTTCCATATTCTGCGCCTGCCCTGTCACACAGTTTTTTATAGAGTTCATCATCAACTGACACGATTTCTGTCCTTGTTTCCCTATTATCATCGGAAAATTTCGGAACCTGCAGCATATCCTCTGTTAATGTATTTTTATCTAATAGCGCATTGTAGGTAAAAGTATCTGCTCCAACACCATATACGTCTATTCCGTACTTTTCCAGCTTTTGTGTGATTTCATTATATTGGTCTGATGTAACAGGCCGGCTGATTTTTCTCTCTTCTTTCCCTGTTTTCGCATTTACCTCGATATCGTAATTGGAAGAATAATCCACCATCATTTCTTTTGATTTTGGTGTCATCCATTCTTGGAATTCCTTTGCCTGACCGGATAATCCTCCGGTTAACAGAAAAAGTAAAATCCCAAGTGACAATGCACGTATCGTTGCCTTATAGCCGTATTTGTTTCTTTTCATGTTTTTATAGGCAATTGCAGACTCACATCCAAATATTTTTTGGATAAAACTGTCTTTTACCTGGATCTCTTTTAAAACTGTAGCTGCTCCAATTCCTTTTACACACTGGATAGCAGTAAATTTACCAACCTTTTTAGCTGGTCTGTATGCAGAGAATAATACAATGCAAAACGAAAATACACCTGCAAACAAATATGTCCACACAGATATATGAAAGGGCAGGGAAAAGGTAAAAGGTCTCATAATAATTTCTTTTGCAGCATCATTGATATCGGAAATAAAATGTCCTGTAAATTTTACACTAATATAACCAAGTATAGTTCCTGCAATGAGTCCAAGCGGGATGGCTGTCAGACTAAGCCATAAACTCTCATAGATAACACTTGCCCTTATCTGTCTGCCTGTTGCACCAACACATTTTAAAATACCAAACTCCTGAATCCGCTTATTGGCACTGGCAGAAAATATATTGGATATTACAGTAATCGACATTGCTGCAATAAGAAGACCTAAAAGCAGTGCCGGTATTGCAAGCATGAGAGAGTATGCTCCTCCATATTCTCCATAATCTAAGCCAAGGAAATCCGTAAGCATCTTATTTGCGCTTGTCACAAAGCACATTACAGTTGTAATAAGTGACGTTGCAAGTGCGATTGCAAAAATTCCTGCAATCGTTCTTTTTTTATTCACTTTCATCTGGCTTAAGGCGAGTTGTGCTGTTATTTTCATTACTTCATCACCTCGTCTTTTATGATTTTTCCATCTCCGATCGTGATGATTCGGTTCGCCTGCAGCGCTATCTTTTCATCATGTGTGACAAGAAGAATAGTCTGCTTATATTTCTGATTGGCGAACTTCAAAATATCCAGAATCTCTCTGCTTGTTTTACTATCAAGATTTCCCGTCGGCTCATCTGCAAGAATAAATGCCGGCTCGTTTATAAGCGCCCTTCCTATGGATACTCTTTGCTGCTGACCTCCAGACATTTGTCCCGGCAGATGTTTTGCCCTTTTCTCAAGACCCAGCATATTGACAATCTCAGAAAGCCGTTCCTTATTCTCTTTTCTTCCATCTAATTTCCATGGCAGCGCAATATTTTCCTCCGCAGTAAGAGTGGGTATCAGATTATAAAACTGATAAACAATCCCCAGATTTCTTCTTCGGAAAATTGCAAGTTCATCCTCACTCATTGCTTGTATCTCATTTCCATCAATGATAATAGAACCGCTTGTTGGATAATCAATTCCGCCAATCATATTCATAAGTGTCGATTTCCCGGAACCGGATGCTCCGATGATTGCAACAAATTCTCCTCTTTCTACCGAAAAAGACACATGATCAAGCGCAATCACTTCCGATTCGCCTTCACCATATTTCTTTGTTAATTCCTTCACTTCTAAAACAGCCATTGTAGTCCTCCTTTTTCAAATACCATCCTAGCAATGCAAAATGACTGTTCCGTGACAAAAGAATTTATTATTGTGACAATTTTGTCACTTAGAAACAATTCACTTAAAAAATTTTAAAATAAAAGTCGTTCCCTCTCCCCTGCCTCCAAAATCAACATCAATATCTCCACCCTGTCCTTTCAGAATAGAGAGTGCAAGCGGCATTCCGATTCCAAATCCATTCTCATTGGTAGAATTTTCAAACCGTTTAAAAAGAGTAGCATACTCAGTTTTGTCCATTCCCATACCGCTGTCCTTAACCGAAATCCATCTATACATGGGATTTTCTCCGCTGTCAATCTCAATCTCACTTCCATCCGGTGAATATTCGATCGCATTTTTGATAATGTTCGTGAGAGCTTCTGTGGTCCAGCGTTTATCACAATGTATGATGCAATCCTGTTTCAGCTCTATAGTCAGATTGTGGATATCCAAAAGGATTGCCACCGATGGTTTTACCGCCTCTAAAAGTTCTGACGTGCGGATGTCATTTCTGATAAAATCGATTGCATGGGCATCAAGCTTTGCCATCTTAAGAAGTGCCCCTACAAGCCACTCCATTTTATTTAACGAAACCTGTATGTTATGAATGAACTCTGTCTGTTTTTCCGGCTCTGCCTCCTCCAATAAATCTGCCATAATCATCATAGATGTAATCGGTGTTTTTAACTGATGGGAAATATCTGCCATATAATCAGAGAGACTGTCTCTTTCTGACTCAACTGCCTTTATCTGTTCATTTTTCGTGTTCACAAGAGCATAAATATCATTTTTTAATATGTTAAAAGAGCCTTCCTTATTCTCTCGAATATCCAGTTCCTCGCCGGAACTATAGCCTTTCACAAACTCCGACAACTGTTCTATCTCTTTTTTCTTAATCCACACGATATCCCATTCCTCTCACAGTCTCAATATGTATTGCCTCTCCAAGTTTCTCCCGCAGCCGTTTCACATAAACGGTAAGTGTATTATCCTCAACAAAATTGCCGTCTGCGTCCCATATTTTGTCAAGAATCTGCTGCCTTGTCAAAAGGATTCCTTTATTACTCGCAAAAATAAGCAGTAACCGATATTCCAATGCTGTAAGTTCTATGCTTTTATCATTCACATAAACTTTTGCCTCATCTGTATGGATGGCTGCATGACCCATATAGATTATGTTGTCCTTCTCTCCATTTTTGATATTGGCAGATAAAATGCGCCGAACTCTCGCCAAAAGTTCCCTGATTCTGAAAGGTTTTACAATATAATCCTGTGCTCCTTCATCAAATGCCCTCACAATTGTATTTTCATCATCCACAACTGTCAGGAAAATCACAGATGTAGCATTATTTTTGAATATCTCACTTACATCAAATCCAGTTCCATCCGGAAGCTGCATATCTATAATTGCCAGGTCAAAATTATAATGTTCAATTAAACTTCTGGCATCTTTTATACCTGTGGCATGATTTGTTTCATACCCTTCTGTCTCAAGTGCATACAGAATCCCCGAAGCAATCATTGTATCATCTTCCAGCAAAAGTATTCTACTCATGAATTATAGTCCTTTCGTTATCGTTATAAGATATTTGCCTTATTGTTTCCCTTGTGTTATATCTTCCCGTCAGTGTTTACGAACTCTGATAAGGGCAAGAAAAATTTATAAAACATTATAACACAAAATAAAAGTGACATGGTGAACTGATTGAAATGCTAAAAGACTGTAAGCCTATTACAATCGTAACAAGAGACGCTGCATAAAACGGTATATATGTATAATTTCCAATGTGTTCAAAGACAAATCCGTATAAAAATTCAAAGTAGTAATAATATTATTATGGAAATCTGAAAATATTTTTTCAAATACGGACATAACCGGTGGATGGACCTGCACCGACCTTTGCGATATACCCACTCTTAACTAAACCCGTCAGTGTTCTTTCCACGGTAACCTTACTTATGTCAGGGCATAGTTCCATAATTTCCTTCTTCGTTATCTTACCGACCTTATTATCAATCACCGCCTTAATTCTATCCGGCTTGGAAAGATTATGGTACTTCAAATGTTCTACACGGCTTTCAAATTCATTGTATGCTTTCAGCATAATACCTAAATAATACTTAACAAAGGGCTCATAACTGTTTTCACCCTCATGCCAACCGACAGAACTTGCTTGAAGAGCTTCATAATATGTTTCTTTCGTTTTTTCAATCAGCATTTCCATGCTGACATACTTTCCAACGATATATCCAGCCTTATAGAACAACAATAAAGTCAACAGACGGCTCATTCTACCATTTCCATCATTGAAAGGATGAATACACAAAAAATCCAGAATGAACATGGGGATTAAAATCAGTTTATCAATAAGATTTGCTTCCCATGCTTCAAGGAAACGAGCGCAAAGTTCGTCTATTGCTTCTGCAGTCTGAAAAGCTGGAACTGGAATAAAACGAGCTTTCTGGTATCCCTCGGCATCGGTTTCTGCAATTACATTGTCTGAATTCTTATAGGTACCACCGGTGTTTCCTTGGGAATAAGAATATAAATCACGATGTAACTGTAAAATAATGTTTGGTCTTGGAATGATATATTCATAACTTTCGTGAATCGTAGCCAGCACTTCACGGTAGCCGGCAATTTCCTGTTCAGACCGATTACGTGGCTCTGCTTTCTGACTTACCAGTTCTTCCAAACGTTTATCACTTGTAAATATACCTTCAATTCGGTTAGATGCTCCCGTACTTTGAATTAAAGCAACTTCCAGAAGTGTTTTCAGTTCGTCTATGTTTGCTTCCAGAAATAATTCCTGTTTACCTTTATGCTCATGAATACTGCCAACCATCTGAACAATTTCAGGGGTCAGCAACTTCGCAGGATTTGTAATATAATCAAAATTTCTCATTGAAATCTCCTTCATTTTGAATTTATCTCCATCATTTTAATGCTAAATGATGGAGATTTCAATAGATTTGATGGAAAAACATAACACTTGAAATGTTAGAATTGTCTGACGTGGACTGTGATAAATATGTTGAGGAAAATGTGACACGCTTAGGACTTCTTGCAATTCTGGAGAATCGGCATGGCGAAAAGATTCCATATACTTTGGTAAAAACATTTCCCTTATATCTTTTTGTGCACAAAGATAATCCTCTGGCAAAAAAACAATCGGTGAATTTTTCAGAACTGAAAAATGAGAATTTCCTAATGCTTGACAAGAAATCGTATTACAAATTAGAACTTATAACAATCCACTGTATATTTTTAAATCTTCATCCTTAAACACATTAAAGATTACCTTTTTGATTCTGCTGTCTTTGTTAAGATACTGCTTTACAGTGTTCGTTGCAATTTCGGCAGCCCTCTGCTGTGGAAAACGGAATACACCTGTAGACAGACAACAGAATGCAATGGATTCTGCACCAGTATCAGCAGCAAGCTTTAGGCACTCTGTGTAACAGCTTGTGAGCAGTGCTTCATCTTCTTTTGTGACTTTCCATTGTATAATAGGTCCTACCGTATGAAGAATATATTTTGCCGGAAGATTGTAGCCCGATGTTATCTTTGCTTTGCCGGTCTCTTCTTCATGTCCCTGCTTTGTCATAATCTCATGCATTTTCAGACGCAGCTCAATTCCTGCATAAGTATGAATAAAATTATCGATGCAGGCATGCATCGGTGAAAAGCATCCAAGCATCTGTGAGTTGCAAGCATTTACGATTGCATCACATTTCAGTGTCGTAATATCACCCTGCCAGATATATAATCTCGAATCGGATTTTACAGGTACAAGCGTGGCAACATCTGTGATTCCACGCTCTATATTTCTTTCTGAAAGATACTCATCCTGTATTTTCAAAAAATCATTACTGATTGGTCTTGGCGGTCTGACATTCATAAGTGAGCGGAGCAGATTTTCCTGTCCCTGCTTATCTGTAGGAATGTTCTGTCTGCCAAACCGTATTTCTTCTTTTAAAAGATACTGAATCAGATATTCTCTTTGCTCATCCTGTGTCATAATACACTCTCCCTTATATCTGCAATTGCCTTTGCCATGTCACCGCCAATACCGATTGCACGTTCCCCGAAGCTTTCCGGCACTACTGCTTCGTCCATATTCAGGCGTATCAAGCTGTATGACGAGTGCTCCCTCACCATCTTTTCAAATGGAAAACGTATAATAATCGGCGTATTAAATCCAACTCCAAGTTCCAGAAGAACAACCTTTTTCTCCTTATTCTGTTCCAGGAAATCCGCATACCTGTCGGCTGCCTCATGCCACGCTTCATCTTCCACAAAATAATTATCACACCGGAGGTTCATAGCCATATTGCCGCCACACACCGGACATTTGGGTACAAGCTCTGATGGAATCAGGCAGTCTTTTCTTGCTTTATCCATTTTACGAAACAGTTCTTCCGCATCATAAGTCTTTGGATGACAGGCTTTCTGGCACTGGATTTTTCCATAATCTCCCTGTGTTGCAAATATTCTTTTTCCATCGAATCCCGCTTTATAAAACTGATGATCCACATTAGTTGTAAGTACAAAATATTCTTTGTTCTTTACAATATCATAAAGCTCGTTATAAAGTGGCAACGCCGGAGGATCAAAGCGGTTCATCAATGCATGTTTTGACCAGTATCCCCACTTTGCCTCCTCGGATGGATACGGATAAAATCCAGCTGTATACATATCTGTCATGTAGTGCCCACCGTATTTTTTTATAAATTCTGCAAAATTGTCCGTAAACCTTTTGCCGCCATACTGGATTCCTGCCGCTGTCGATGCCCCGGCTCCTGCCCCGATTATAACACAGTCTGCATTTCTTATATTCTCTGCTGCCCTGTCAATCTGGTCTTCATATGCATCCTTTTGGAATACATAATCCCTTGCCGGAATACTGCATAAAAAATCCTGCCAGTTAATATGCCATTTTCTGATTTTCTTAAAGATCATAGCTTAACCTCTTTTCTCAATACACTGCTTCGGACAAATTTCTGCACATCTTCCGCAATGCAGACAATGATTCTGGTTGATAGTAACCGGAACTGAAGATATATCAATGCATTTTTGCGGACATACAGAGTAACACAGCTTGCATCCAATACAGTTTTTTCCAACAAAATAACCTGTCTGAACAGCTTCGGTTTCCCCGATTGTTATAGTATCCCTCACAATATTTGACGGATTGCTGATATCAAAATACTCTCCCTGTGCCTCATACAGCCAAAACACTTCGATTGCGTCTTTCGTATCTCCCGGATAGATTTTCTTCATGTATGGATTTTTTTCAAACATAATATCAAGATTCTTTTTCCCGATGTTCTTTATTTTTCCACGAAGAGAAACTGCAATTTTATCTTTTGTTGCAGATATTGCCACATACTGCTGCTCCATTAATTGGTCATAAAATGCTTTTCCCTTTGCTGTAAGGAAATACACACCTTCTTCATCATAGTACATCATATCTATGATTCTTGTCTGAGGATGTCCATCTGAACCTATCGTTGCAACTGTTGTTGAATGAATTTCATCCACAAGAAGTTTGAGATAATCCATTTTTGTCATTTCAAAGTCTCCCCTTCAGTCTTCTCTCATTCGAACTTTACCGTCGGTTATGGAATTGCACCATATCAGCTTTTTGCTCGCAGACTATACTGCCGGTCAGGAATTACACCTTGCCCCGAAGACTGTAATTTTTTCTGTTAACTGTCTTTAAAATTCATAAGGTGGATTTCCGGAGAAATCTGCGATTACACCATGAGGATTTTCGAGATAGAATACCTCAAAAATAGGATTATCTGCTGTCTGGTACTGTCCCTTAACGATTGGATTATTCATGCATCCTTCCTTTACGCTCTTGTTGTCCTCAAATACTGCTTTGCCATGAAGACGAATCCATGCGTATTCAGGCGAAGAAACAGAAACCTCTACCTCAGGATTTGCTAACATATCCTTGTAAACATCCTTTGTGTTGTTTGTACAAAACCAAAGCTTTCCATCCTGCTCGAAACAGAACATGAATGGACGGCATTTTGCCTTTCCGTCTCTTCCGACTGTTGCTAAATACTGAACCGGATTTTTCTGTAAAAATTCTACTACTTTCTGCATTTTAAATTACCTCCTTAGTTTGTTGTAACTTTGTTTGTTACATCTTGTATTTGTACTATAGCATTTGTTTGATGTAATGTCAATAGTTACATCAAACTTTTTGTAACATTGTTTGTTACAACTTTCTTTAAAGGTTTTGCATTGATTACAACAAATGAAAAAGGCTCCGGAAATTGTGATGATATAATCACGCATCCGAAGCCTTCTGTATGCTACTCTTTCTCTGTATACACTGCAATATCTTTTTTCACATCAGCAAGTGTCATTTCTGAAAGTTTTTCCTCCATTGCCCTCTGTACCTCTAACAGCCTCTTATCAAGAACATGGTGAATATTCTTTCCTACCGGACATTTCTGATTGGGATTCTCATGAAAATGAAACAATTCTTCATCCGGTGCACATTCCACTGCTTTATACACATCAAGGAATGTAATCTGCTCCAATGGTCTGGTAATTGTTACACCGCCTGTTCCTCTTGCAACTTCAATAAGGCCGGCAGCCTTTAATTGTTGCAATATTTTACGGACAATCACCGGATTGGTTCCAATGCTTGCTGCCATAAAGTCACTGGTCATCTTCTGATCCGAAAATGTATCTATACAGGCAAACATATGGATTGCCATTGTAAATCTGCTTGAAATCTGCATTATAAACACCTCTCTTCGACAGTAATCATATCAAAAAACAGATGTAATTTCAATGGTTACATTGTAGGATTTATTATAATCCTGTATCGGTGTTATTAATTGTAATTGTGGTATTTTCTAATAATAAAATAACTGATTGTCACTTCCATAAACTTGAAGTTATTTTTTGCTCATATAAAATATATCAATGGCTTTACTTGCAAACTCCGCAGTGCCTGTACCACCAACATTGTCAATATTTTCCGTAAGTTCTCCTCCACCAGCATACATTCTTCCAAGACCACATAAAATCTTATCAGAACATGTATAAAAATGATTCGTAATGTAATCCTGAAGTTTCCTTACCTGCAACTGCACCTGTTCATCTTCTGGGTCCATTTCTTTCATTTGTCCGAATTCAACAAATAATTGCATAAACTCATTTGCAGCAGTAGCTTCATCGTCTTTCGTCCAGTTCTTTGTTTTCTCTTCAAACTCCTTATACTCAGAGGTTTGTCCCCATTGTTCTTTTGCTCGTTTAGAATACTCATCAATCTTTCTTGTATCAAATACTTTAAAATCCATATATTTCACTCCTATTCCTTTTATTCCTCGAGCGAAACTAATAAGATTTTCAAGATGCTCTTTTTTCATAGTAAGCAATTCAATCTGCTGCTCTAATGCTTTGTTCCTGTCAAAGTTAGGGGCATCAATTATCTTTTTAATCTCCTTAAGCGGAAATTCCAATTCTTTAAACAGTAAAATTTGTTGCAGCCTTTCCAAGGATGTATCGTCATACAACCTATAACCTGACTCTGTATATTCAATAGGTTTTAAGAGACCAATGGTATCATAATACTGCAGAGTGCGTATACTCACTCCTGTTAATTTACTTACCTCATTCACTGTCATCATTGTCATTTCCTCCTCTCGATAAACATATCGTAAACTATTACGTTGCGTAGGAGTCAATAGTTTTTCAAAGAAATTTTCAAAATTAACAGCTTGATAAATCCCGAGTTGTTTAACTGATTCTATAATGTCCTATGATATCATCACGATGTTCCAGTATATCCTCTTCATAATATATTTGATATGGATTTGCATGATGGATAACAAAACATATACCTTTTCGATTTCTCTTGTCAGATATAATTCCGATATGTTTTTTAAATACAACAATATCTCCACCTTGCCATTCCTCTATTTTATTTATATCTGTAGTAAGACTTATTGCATTATTATCGAAATATACTTTTAAGTTTTTAACTCTTCTAAAATCTATATTTTTATCAACGGCATCTATATCATATAATTCTTTATTGTTTTTTATATCCTCATTTACTAATACCATCAAATCATATCCTGCATCTTTTAAAGCAAAAGCTACTACATCAGTACAAACCCCATATTCATCATTTGGATAACCTGTGTTGTAATATTTGCTTTTATATTTTGGATTAGTTTTTATGTAATTATTTGCATTATTTAATATATCTGTTTGGTCATCTATACTATCATTGTCTTTATCAATATTGCTCTTGTAAGCTTCTATATTGAAATCTGCATTTGTATATTTTTTATGTGGAATATAATTAAAACAATACAACACATATAAAGCAGCAATTATTAGCACCGAAAAAACAATAAGCGTTATTCTCTTCTTCATACATTCTCCATTAAACAACTTGCGAGTTGTTATTCTTTATTATTTTTGAAAACCATTATAAGTCCAACAATTCCAACAATTATCCCGATAAGAGCAAATGGGAAATCGCTAAAACTTGCCAATACAGTTCTATTCATTTCTTCACCACTTGCACTTAAGAGTATTCCAAATAGAATAACTGCTATACCATTAAATAAAAATTTATTGAGTTAAACAATAAATCATAATTGCTTGCTGAACACTAAGTAAATGCTGTTTAAACTTGTATCCAACAAAATAATCTGAATCGATTACATCAGCTGAAACTTCTTCGCCACGATAAAACGGCGGGCAAGGATTTAACACTGCTCCTTTATTAGCTTTTTTCATAGCTTCTAATGTAACCATACACTCTTTAGAGTCATTTAGAATATGAGCTGGTAACGAATCGGTACACACAATGTCTTTTCCAATAATCGCGTCATAAATATTACTATACGATACTAAACCTTCGATTTCATAACCATTTCCACAACACTGCTCCAAGCTAAATCCCATAACAGTTGCTGCTTCTTTCCACGCCAAACCAATATTTCCCTTACTACCACAAAATAAGAACTTGTCATTTACAAAATTCTTTCGAATTTTCGAAAGTGCATACATATCTGCAAGCACTTCACATGGATGGTTTATGTCTGTCATTGCATTAATAATAGGCACAGATAAATATTGTGCCATTTTCTCAATTACATTTATATATCTATGTCTCACAATTACCATATCCGCCCAGTTATTCAAATAGCCACAAACATCTTTTAAATCTTCTTTTTTATCAAGCGTTTCTGTAGGAAATAGAATTGGTTGTCCCCCCAACAGATATATACCCTTCTCGAAAGTAACCCGTGTTCGAATACTGGAATTAGGAAAAAACAAAACTACACTTTTACCTTTTAAAATATTCTTGTAATTATCTAGCGCAACTTCATCTGCTATGTTAAAAATATCAGCAATATCCTTTTCATGATAATCCGTTAATCTTATAAGATTTTTCAATTTTGTTCTCCTCCGCAAATACCGATCTGTCAATTTCATTAAATAATAAATTAGCTACTTTTTCCTCTAATGACGGATATACATCTCCACCAAACAGACTCTGATAAACTGCTGCCAAATTACCTTCAACATTGGTCTAAAAGCATCTTTGTTTGAATATCATCAACATCTAATCCACCGTATAGTCCCATATATCCTGCATTTTGAAAAATCGCAAATTCCTCATTCGTAATAACTCCTGCATTATGTGCTGTCTCTGCCAACATTTGATTCCACTGTTTGATGTCTCCCCTGACAACAAGTCTTCTGTTATCTTCGTCCAGTTCATTAAAATGGTGAGCAACCTCCTACCTGTATGTCTGGATTGCAAAATAATATCGACCACAAATAAAAATAACAACAATTGTAGATACTATTATGAAAAACCAAAAAGTGTTCAGAAATTGAATACATTAAGTCCTGTTTCTTCATCATAAACTCTATCAACTTTTCCATCAATTACCGTAATAACGAGCTCGCAAGTTGCACTCACAACAGCTCTGTTCAGATGTCCTCCAAACACTTCACCTTTTTCATTACCGGCACTCAAATGAAGATGTGCATAATATTCTCCATCCATTGTATTGATTGTACCTGTCAGCGATGTAATTTCATAATATCCCTTAAAACTGTTTGAGTAATATTTCTTCTCATCTGTCTTGTATACTCCGACTGTGAAATCATTGATGGCTCCAAGAGCATTAATACTGGCAAGCTTTATATTCTCAGTTATGGCAATTGCTTTCAGTTGCTCCAAAATCTCCTCCCCTTTGTCAATTCTCGCTATTATTATATTATCAAATTTTCTGTATTCCATTATGTTTCCTCCGTAACTTTCGAATTGTTATTCTTTATTATTTTTGAAAACCATTATAAGTCCAACTATTCCAAATAGAATAACTGAAATACTTTATTCGTGAATTTCCAAGGGTAGATTGTCAGGATCATGAAAGAATGTCATTCTTTTGCCTGTGTAAGTATCGAGTCTAATCGGCTCAGTTATGATGCCCATTTTATTCAATTCTCTTACAGTATCATCGACCGAGTCTACAGCAAAGGCAAGATGCCTGAGACCGTAAGCCTCCGGATAACTGGGACGCTTCGGACAATTTTTAATGATAAAAAGTTCCAATTCTATCTCATCGAGTTGAAGATCAATTTTATAATCATCACGTTCCGGTCTGTAATTTTCTCGAATAATAGAAAAACCTAACAGATCCACATAAAAGTGCTTTGATTTCTCATAGTTGCTCCCAATAATAGCAATATGATGAACTTTTTTTAAATTCATGGTGTATTTACCTCTCTGCTACTTTGTTTGAATACATAAAATAATGTATCACAATGATACTATTTTGTAATATATTTTTTCAAAAGCTTATAAGTATTCTCCACGCCATCCATATGTGAGCGCTCATAGTTATGCGATGCATAAACTCCTGCACCGATAAGCCCATGACGGATATCATATCCGCTATGCAATGTAGCCTCGACATCTGAGCCGTAGTGCGGATAAACATCAATTGCATAGTCAAGCCCCTCGCTCTTTGCCAGATTTGAAAGCTCTGTAACAAGCTCGTAGTTGTAAGGTCCGCCTGAGTCCTTCGCACAGATTGAAACCATATGCTCTGTACAGCCTAGGTCTGCTCCAACGCAGCCCATGTCTACGGAAATCATCTCCTCCGTATCAGCCTGTACAAAGCTTCCGCCATGGCCTACCTCCTCATAAACCGTAAAGAGCAGTGTGACCTTGCGGTTTAGCTTCCAGCCCTCCTCCTTTACGGCATGAGCCACACCGAGTAAGATGGCGGCTGACAGCTTATCATCAAGGAAACGGCTCTTGATATAGCCGCTCTCCGTGATGACTGTACGTGGATCCATAGCTATGATGTCGCCTGTCTGGATGCCAAGTGCCGCTACGCCCTGCTTGTCATTTACATTTTCATCGAGCAGGATTTCCATATTTTCTTCCTTTGTCTCAACCTTTTCATCTGCCACATGTGCCGATGGCTCTGTATTTAGCACCACGCCTGTGTACATTCTGCCATCACGCGTAAAAACCATGCAGTTTTCTCCATCTGCTGTGCTCCACTGATGACCACCGATAGTTGTCGGGCGCAAACGTCCGTTATCCTTTATTGAGCGTACCATGGCTCCAAGTGTGTCCACATGCGCTGCCAATACCAGAGGTGCTCCCTCTCCACCAATTTCTACGCTAACATTTCCTTTATTTGAAAGCTGTGGCGCATATCCCATAGCCTCAAGCTGCTTCATCAGATAGTCTGTGGCATTTTTTGTGAAGCCTGTAGGGCTTGCTATTGATGTGAGCGCTTTGAGCTGTGTTCCGATATATTCTTTAATCTCTTCTGTTGACATAATTGTTATCTCCCATTTTGTTGTCTTTATTAATTCAAATGCATTATAACATCTCATATTTGCGCATGCAATCCGTATTAACCGTTGTTTGTAGTATTCTATTCGCAAGCCGCGGGTACACTGGAGCACACACTATCCCATGTAAGCGAATAGCGAAGCTGCTTAGAGACTGTAGAATTGTGCTATGTAACACAGAAATGCCGAGGCATGGACGCCGAGGCAAGGAGAAATCGAGCCATGGATGGCGAGTTTCGACGGTTTCGTCAAGTTAAGAAAACCTTTGGCACAATTCGTACAGTCTCTTAGCTGCGTAGCGTAGCGAACGTGGGATAGTGTGTGCGCCATGGTATCCGCGACTTGCGAACAACAGCCAACAATTTATGGTCAATCCACTTGCGATTAACCTGCAACAATGCTATTCTTAGGATATGAATACACTGAATATATATAATAGCAATAGAGATAAAGATATAAATTTAGATACAAATTCCAACACCAAAGTAAAAATCTGCGGTCTGACTTCACCTGCTGAAGCCCGGTATCTCAACGAAAATCACGTTGATTTTGCGGGTATGGTGTTATTTTTTCCAAAGAGTAAGAGAAATATATCCATCGAACAGGCAAGGGAGATTATGGCCGCCCTTGATGCTTCCATCAAAAGAGTCGCCGTTGTAGTTTCGCCATCCATAGAGCAGGTCAGACAGATTGAGGCTACAGGCTTTGACTATATCCAGATACATGGGGAAATCCCGGAGACAGAGGCGGAGGCAGCGATAGCTATCCCGATTCTTAAAGCCTTCAATGTCTCTGATATGGGCAGCTATGAAAAGTATCACAACGATTCACGTATCGCAGGCTATGTGTTTGATGCCATCGAGCCCGGCAGTGGAAAAACCTTTGACTGGAAGCTGGTTGACAATATCCCCCGTGATGAAAAGCTGCTGTTGCTTGCAGGAGGCTTAAATCCCGACAATGTGCGCATGGCAATTGAAGCCGTACATCCTGACGGAGTCGATGTATCCTCAGGTGTGGAAAATGATAACGGAGCGGGTAAGAATCCAGAAAAGATACATGATTTTGTTGCGGCAATAAAATCATAAAAAAACCCACATACATCTCTTTCAACATGATGTATGTGGATTTTTTTATGAAATTATGTAACTATTATTTTTCTTTGCCAATCTTGAAAAACAGATTTGCCTTGATGAGCACCGGTCTCAGTGCCATATACACGATTGTCGCAGCAATCACAGATATCACTGCATTGACTCCTGTTGTGGTCACGCTCCATGCGATTTTGAGCTGTGCCATCGGCTTTCCGAGGATAAGCATATCGTAGAAATAGCTTATAATCGGATCAAAAATAAAATTGAAGAGCATTCCTGCACATGCTGCAAGGACTGTCCATTTAAATACATGCTTCTTGTCGGTTGAATATGTAATCTTTCCGAGCTTGTGTGCTACAAGACCTGTGATAATACCAATCATAAACTTGAGAAAAAATGTCTTTGGTGCTCCGGTGATATATATCGGGTCAAGTAAATCACCGATTGTCATTCCGATTGCTCCACCGATTCCTCCATATACTCCGCCTAAGAGCAAAGCTGCAAGTACTACGACTGCGTTGCCAAGGTGAAAGGATGTGGCGCTGCCACCCGGTAATGTGACCTTAATCTGTAAAAATGTGAATATGACATATGATAAAGCTGCCATAAGTGCTGTAAGTGTGAGTTTTTGAACTTTTTCGTTTCTCATAAAATGCCTCCATTTGATTATATGTAACTATTCAAAATCTGCTGCTTACATCCAAGCATGATGCATCAGTTTTTTTCTCAGTAGTTCTTAATAGTTACGATTAAAGTATATAATACTCTTATGTGGCATCAAGTATATATCCAATTTTATATAAATTTATATATCCAGTTTATCTAAAGTCCATTTACTCCTGTGGTTTAATTCTTCCATAATGTTTTTTCAGCATTTCTATTATCACCTGCTGACTCTGCTTCGAATGGGTGATAGCATAATAGCTTCCACCAAATTTTGCCTTGCGCTCTTCCTCATCTATTCCTACGCTTCGTCCCTTTTCGGTGACACGCTTTATCTTGTTCTCTCCTTCTGTAACTTCCTCCAGATATCCCTCCGCAATGAGAAGCTCGTTTATAAACGAGGCTGCAAGCTTTTTGTGCTCCTTATCAGCAGGGCACAGCTCATTTATTTTGTTCGTAAGCTCTGTAAGCCTGCTTTTGTCAGTGAGCTCTACCTCATCAAGCCTCTGTGGCTCGATGTAAAACGGAAGCTTCTTTTTTCTCGTGCTGCCGGTTTCAGCAGCCTCCTCATCGCTTAAAACAGTCTGTGGTCTTTCGCCGGACGTACTGCCTGATGGATTTGGGTTATCTGCAACAAATGAATTTACCGCCGTCACAAATGCTTCACCATAATTTTGTATCTTCTGCTCACCCATTCCGTACACATCGGCAAGCTGTTCCTTATCCCGCGGCAGCTTTGCGCACATATCCTTTAAGGTCTTGTCGGAGCAGATGATATACGGTGGCACCGACTTTTCTGCAGCAAGCTCTGTACGCACGCTGCGCAGCTTTTCAAATAGCGCAGCACCAAGCTCGTTAAGCCCTGCAAGCTGTACTGCCTTCTTGCGCTTTTTGCCGGTTTCAACGTATGTCTCCTCCTCTTCATCCTCCACAACAACACAGTTGCTGCATTTGTTGCAGATGCATGGCGTTGTATCTCCGAAATATGAAAGTATAAACTCTCTCAGGCATTTGTCCGTCTCGCAGTAATTTATCATCTGCTGCAGCTTTCTTTGGTCATTGGCTGTCTTTTGCATGTCGGATGCCACATCACCAGCTGAAGCCTTATTCTGCAGAAGGAACTTGTTTATCATGATATCCTGCTTTGAGAAAAACAGCACACATTCCGCTTCCTCACCATCTCGTCCCGCTCTTCCGGCCTCCTGATAGTAATACTCGATGCTCTGCGGCATGTTGTAATGCAGCACATATCTCACATTTGACTTGTCGATTCCCATTCCAAATGCGTTTGTAGCAACCATCACACGGATTCTGTCGTATATAAAATCCTCCTGATTCTGCTTGCGCTCCTCGTTGGAAAGCCCTGCATGGTAACGCCCTGCGAGAATGCCATGCTCATTCAAAAGCGCATATAGGTTATCCACATTCTTTTTTGTTGCGCAGTATATTATTCCACTTTCATCCTCATGCTTTTTCACATAATTGATGATGCTGTTGTCCTTCTGTCTGCCACCCTTTCTTGTGACAACTCTGAAAAACAGGTTAGGTCTGTCAAACCCTGTCACCATAGTAACCGGATTGTTAAGTCCAAGTGAAGCCACTATATCATTTTTCACGCGCTCCGTGGCGGTCGCAGTAAATGCGCTCACTATCGGTCGCCTTGGAAGTCTCGCTAAAAATCCGGCTATTTCCAGATAGCTCGGCCTGAAATCCTGTCCCCACTGCGATATACAGTGTGCCTCATCTACGGTCAGCATCGAGATGTCCGCGTTGCAGGCGAAATCCAGAAAACGAGGTGTGTTAAGACGCTCCGGAGCAACATAGATTATCTTGTAACGCCCCTGTGAGGCATACGAAAGTGCCATCCTTATCTGATTTTCGGTCAGTGAGCTGTTGATATAGGCGGCATGCACTCCTGCCTGGTTTAAAGCCTTGACCTGGTCTGACATGAGCGAAATAAGTGGCGAAATGACAAGCGTAATTCCATTAAGCATAAGCGCCGGAAGCTGGTAGCACAGCGATTTTCCTGCGCCTGTCGGCATGATACCGAGCACATCGTGCCCTGCAAGTATGCCGTTTATGAGCTCCTCTTGCCCTGTTCTAAGACTGTCGTAGCCAAAGTATTGTTTGAGTGTCTGGTTTATGTTCATTTATGCTTGTTGTCCTCCATAAGCTGCTTAATTATCCTGTATAGTCTCAGATCATTGTTTTATATATGATATTATGATTAAAGGGTCAAAAGGTAGCATCGATGCATGCTTGCATGCAATTCGATGTATACCTTAGTGACCCGCACTACACCGAGAAAGTAGCAATTTGCTGC
>OIYQ01000151.1_pt1 | contig 27366 bp, 25 predicted proteins | sample 1588311 | NCBI WGS metagenome assembly OIYQ01 (sample SAMN03283244) | human gut metagenome | biome: human-associated habitat; material: feces | host: Homo sapiens | place: Peru | collected 2012
GCTTCACCACCACTATTTATTGAATGCCCAAAATTAGCCTCAAGGGTATTGTCAAGGTTATCAATCCATAGGTTGTTTTCCCTTGCCCAATTCTCTAATCTTTTTGTTTTTCTCTTTCTGTTTCCTCTCTTCCTCCATTCTCTTCTCCAATTCTTCCCTTGCTATTCTCATATGCTCCATTACTTCTTCCCTGGAATAGATTGGCTGCTTCAAGTATGCTTCTCTCACTTTTTGATCGTTTTACCAACAATAGTCGTTGAAGGGATAATCCTTTGGCTTTGAAGGAATCTTGCTTTCCGTTTTTGTCATTGTCTTTTTTATTTATTTGTGAATTATTATCTACCATTTGTTGCAGTCCTGCTATGTTATGAGTCTTCAAGAACTCTTCCATGGCATTTCTGCCGAAGACCTTGATGCCTGGAATGCTCTTTAAATGACCAACTACCTGCTTGGTAATCTCATTATCAGAATGCTGGGGAGTTAGGATTTATTGTATTGTCTTTTGGATTAACTAATGATTTATGTTCATCAGCCTTAGAAAATTGATTGGCTTCATGATTCAATGGAGAGTCTTCCACCTTTGCCAATATCAGTGATGACAGTGGCAGTGTCAGTGTCAGTGGCTCTTGATACAGCAACATACTCAAGTTGCCTTACAGTGTCCATAGGGTAGAATCATTAGTGACGTGGGAAGTCGGTAGATGAAAATAGGAGGTAAATGTCCTTATGAATAATATTTACCTCCTATCTAATTATAATTTCACGACGCCGATACCGGGACGGTCTGGCAACGTTATCTTGCCCTTCACGACCTCCATGCCCTTGAACCTGTCGTTGGAGATGAGGAGATTTCCATCAAGGTCGGCGAAATCAACGGCAGGCGACAATTGAGCAGCCGCACTTACCGCGCAAGACGTTTCCGTCATGCAGCCCACCATGACCTTCATGCCTATGGCACGAGCGTAGTTGAGCATCTTCCAAGCCTCGTGCATGCCGGTGCACTTCATCAACTTGATGTTGATTCCAGAGTAAGCGCCAGCCACGTTCTTGATATCTTTCAATCGTTGTATTGCCTCATCGGCGAAGATAGGCAGTGGGCTCTTCTCTGTCAGCCATGCTATGTCGTCTCTCATTTCCTTTGGCATTGGCTGCTCAACCATCACTATGCCATGCTCTTTCAGCCAGAATATCTCGTCGATGGCTTTCTCCTTGTCTTTCCATCCCTGGTTAATGTCGACGGCAATAGGCAAGTCCGTGACGCTTCTTATGGTCTCGATCATCTCTTTGTCGTTTTCGCGGCCAAGCTTCACCTTTAAGATGTTGAACTGGTTTGCGCACTCCCTTGTCTTTTGTTTCACCACGTCAGCCGTGTCAATGCCTATGGTGAATGTTGTGGAAGGAGCCTTATCCTTGTTCAAGCCCCAAATCTTATACCATGGAGCACCAAGAAGCTTGCCCACAAGATCGTGTAGGGCAATGTCGACAGCGGCTTTTGCCGCCGTGTCGCCAGGAGAAAGACTGTCAACATAAGCCAAGATGTCTTCCAACTGGAACGGATCGTTAAACTGGCTCAGGTCCACCTTTTGCAAGAACGCCGTGACACTCTGAACTGTCTGACCAAGATACTGAGGCATGGATGCCTCGCCATATCCTGTCACGCCGTCGTAGGTGATTTCTACTTGCACGTCAGGGGTCGTAGTGCGCGAATATGTGGCTACGGTGAAGACATGACGCAGTTTCAACTCATAAGGAAAGAATTTCATCTCCAGTTTATGGGATGTGCCTTTCCGGTTGATGTTCACGTTCTTGGTTTTAGAGCCGATGACGTTGAGTGCGTCGATGTTTGACAAAGCCAACGCAGAACCAACTGTTGTCAACGTAGCTTTCTTGATAAAATCTCTTCTTGTTGTCATATCGTAGATGTTTTTTCCGGTTTATGAATGCAACGGTTTATAAGGAAGGAATCTACTTATAAAACTCGTTTTTATCTGTCGTGGTTAAACCCTCTTCCTTGTTTATGTAAGGCAAGACCCTTTGCGCCCACAACAATCGGTTGTAGTCATACTCATCGTATTCAGGGTCTGACGGGTTAAAGCTGCTCACGTGAACCCACCCAAGAGAATGTATGAATTTCTTGTTACCGATATACATGCCCACATGAGACACGTGGGCAGGCTTGTCTACCGTGGCCTTCCTGCCAAAGAACACGAGGTCGCCGGGTATGAGATTGCTGAAGTCTGGCTTAATGTCCAGATGCAAGCCTTTCTTGGCTTGCTGGGAGGCATTGCGTGGAATTATAATGTCGTGCTGAAACAAGATGGCGCGAATGAAACCGCTGCAATCCAATCCCTTAGTACTCATTCCGCCCCACATGTATGGCACGCCATTGAGCTTCATGCCTGTCGCTATGATGCTTGCGGCATCCCGCTTTAGGCTTTTTCTCCACTCGGTTACCTTCTTGGCGTCTTTCATGGAAATGTACCCTTGACGGCCATCCGGATATTCCACCTTGTAAAAGGCTTTGGTTTGTCCCAACAGCTTCAAGCGGTTACTTGCCACGACATCGCTGACATGTTGTGAAAGCGTGCTTGGCTTTTCGTAAACGAAGCCATAGATTGAGGTCACTACGACTTGTGGCGCCTGGTTCCATGCTTCCAACTGTTTCTTATTGACCACGACAAGCGACGACTTCAGCACCCAGGCCGGATATTCGTCGGGTGTCTCAATCTTCATCCATTTCCCGCCCTCGATTATTTTCGCGGGCATGCCGAGCAACGCTTGCGACTCCATGCCAGCATCATAATCGCCAGTAGCGCGAAGGTTGCAACAAGAAACATTGATAATTGCCCATTTCGTGCTGTCACTCTCTGTCAACGACTGTGCCGCGACCGAGGTAAAAGCCAAGACGAACGTCAAGATTAAAACAATTCCCTTTTTCATATCATTCATATCGTTACTGTTTTCATGCCATTATTTATTGTATATTGAGCCGATAGCTTTCATTGCTTTCTTCTCACTCCCTGTAAAGGTAACCCAACAAGGTGTTTACCCACGGTATGTTGACGCGAAACCATCTGTATTTACCGACAGGCTTGCCTCCAAACGACAGTATGAATTCGCGGAAAGGATTCTTGTGGAAAGGCAGCCCCACGTCAAGGAAATTGATATGGGCGTAGTCGTGTTTCCATGACCAATAGATGGCTTGCCACACCGTCATGAGATTTGGGTGGAGTAGGGCATAGCGCTTACGCTTTGAGGCGAGATACCACAGGTATGAGTTGCCGTTGCTGAACACGCATACACAACCGCCAATGACCTTTCCCTTGAACAATGTTATGAAAATCCTGCCATTGTCGCTATCGTATAGCTGCCGTATGTGGTTCTCATCAGGTATTATCCTTCGCAACTTCAGGCGATAGAAGCCGTGCATGAGCTTGTAGAAGCTGTGAACTTCCTTGTCGGTCTTCGCCTCACGTGTTTCCACGCCAGCACGATAACTCTTTCTTATGCGCTCCTTCATCTTTTCCGACAGTCGCTCAATGGGAGGCAAGGAGTGGAGCGAATTATGCACCTCTTGCCAATTCACGGGAAAGTAATTCTCCTTGCGGAAATATTTGTAGCCAAACATCTTCATGGAGAGGTCGCTGAACTCTATATACAAGCAAAGCCGCCTGCGAAGTTTGCGAGTAATTTCGTGTAGCATCAAGCTGAACAACAGTTCCTTGTCGGTGTCGTCATCATATTCTCCCTCTCCATAAATTCTGCCTTGCGAGTAGACAAATGGTGGCAACCACGTCTTGCGATAACGGATAAAAGCCAGCATATGGGCCACAACATCACCGCTCTCGGTAAAGGCAACGGCCATGAAAGGTCTCTGCCCCTGAGATTTCTCCACGATATGGAACAGCTCGGTGGAGTGGAAGAACTTGTCGCAATGCAGTTGTGGCAACTCGTTTCCCTTGGTGAATATGCGTATCTTATACTCGCTCATGCTTGCCTTCTTACTCTTTATACAAGAGGTATTTGCGCCGTTGCTTCTTAAACTTCTCAACGTCGCCTTGCCACATCCTGCTAATTTCGGCGGCGTTCTTGCCTTGCTCTATCATCTTGCGCACGTAGCCTACGCCAATAAGCTTTTCAAAGAATGAGGAGAAAAAGCTGTCGCCCTTGTTCACGGCCTTGTATGCCTCGATGAGATAGCTGAGGTCTATCTTCCGCGCCCAGATGTCGGAATCTCTCAATTGGCTGAGGTCTTTCCCATAGCATGTCTTGCCCATCTGTGGCGGATTCTTCGCCCCAGGACGGCTCTCCGGCGTGAAATGGAAATCATAGATTTTCATGTCGGGATGCCCGAATATCTGAAAAGGCTTGTCGGTGCCACGCCCTAAGCTCACGGGGGTCGCCTCGAAATAGCACAACGACGGGTAGAGATACACCGATTTCATGTTGGGCAGATTGGGCGACGGAGCTACCGGCAGGTCATATCTTGTTTGGTGAGTGTAGTTCTTGCAGGGTATGATGGTAAGCTTGCAGGTCTTCCCCGACTTGAGCCAGCGTTCTCCGTTTATCATCCTTGCCAACTCTCCGAGAGTCATGCCATGCACGACGGGAATGGGAAGCGCCCCAACGCCTGAGGCATATTTCATGTCAAGCAGTGGGCCATCCACATAGAAGCCGTTAGGGTTGGGCCTATCGAGGATAACCATGCGTTTGCCATATTCCGCGCAGCGATCCATCAGCCGCATCATCGTGATATAATAGGTGTAGAACCGGAGGCCGACGTCTTGGATGTCGGTGACGAGAATGTCGAACTTCGCCATCTCTTCCTTGTCGGGAGCGTCTTTTGGCGCGCCATACAGGGAAAACACGTGAACGCCAGTCTTGCTGTCTACTGATGAACTGACCTTCTCGCCGGCGTCTGCCTTGCCACGAAAGCCATGTTCGGGAGAGAATATCTCCACCACGTCGACATGATTTTCCAGCAAGACATCCAATGTCAACTTATCCCCCACCACTCCCGACTGGTTGGAGAAAAGCGCCACACGCTTGCCTTTCAGCAACTTGAGGTAAGCGTTGGTTTGCTCCGCGCCAGTAACAACGGCTGCCCGTAGGCTTCCAATGAAAAATGGAAATATAAGGGTTAAGATTGTCAGGGGCAACGCATATTTCTTGTTTTTCATTTCATACCTTTCTATTATTTATCTTTTAATTTGTTGCAAATATAAACATATTTAACTATAAATCATTAAAAGATAGTTATAAAAAGTATTAAATGGCGAAAATGCGAGCTGATTATTTGTTTACAGCCTTTGGCGTCCAATTGTTAAGGAAACGCAGCACCTTATCCTTGTTGTAGCCTTGTCCTTCCTCCAGGAAGCTGGAGTCTTGGACATGGAGCACCTTGCCGTTTTCGTCAAGCACGACAAACACGGGGAAGCCAAACCGCTGCGGGTTGCCAAGACGTTTCATCAAAGCCTCAGCCGTTGCGTCGTTGCCCTTCCGTGGGTTATAGTTGACATGAAGGTACACGAAGTTGTCGTTCACCACTTTCATTATATCTGCGTCTTTGCTGATGAAGTCGGCGAAGCGAAGGCACCAAGGGCACCAGTTGCCACCCACCTGGCAAATAATGTACTTCTTTTCCGTTTGCGCCTTTACCGTTTCGAGAGCCTTGTCTATTTGCTCCATTGGGTTGATGGTCTCGTCGTAAACCTTCTTCAACCGCGTTTGTGCGCTGACCATCATGCTGACGACAGCTAATATCAATGCTAATGTAAGTTTCTTCATATCGCTTTGTGTGTTAAGAATTCCCATTTGTTAAGTTGGCAACGTTGGCTTAGATTGAAGCCAACGTTGCGTATATCCTCTCGAACGTCTGCCTCAACATGGCTTTGTTGGCGATTATCTCACGCACCCGCTTGAGTCTTGCCTCATTTGGCGAACCGTTTATCCAAAGGTGTATGTAGCCATTCGCGCTGTATTTCTCTTCCATGTGTTCGCAGAACCTTCGCCATTGCTGTTCCTTGCTAAGTGCCGACTCGTGCTCCAGTCCAAACTCAATGGCACGCGTGAATATTACCTCCGGCTCAAGGTCGCGGTCAGCCTCAGCCACTATCTTCCCATATATGGAGCGAGGCGCATGCGACGACGACGCGCGATGGTCCTCCACGGCCTCCTTCATTATCTTTATTTGCTCTGGCGTGAACCACTTGCGAAGGCGCACGTCGGCAACGAGGATCTTGCCTCCCGTGATGTGATGTATGGCGCGCGGACCTTCCATGCCGAGGTCATGATAGGCCGCTATGACATAGGCCATGTCAACATCGGCACCAAGCATGTTGGCAAGCTCAAGCGAATTCTTGATCACTCGCTGCGCGTGGGTGATGCCATGAGAACGTCCAAAGGCATTGTAACGAGGCAATATCTGCTGTTCCACAAAACTCATTATGTCAAGACTGACATTCATAGGCGAAATCTTATTTATAAAGTCGTGGCGTCATAAAATAGTGGCGTCATAAAGATGAAAGGTAGGTTGCCACCACGGTCATCAAGCCATAGACAAACATGTCGCGAGCCGTCATGCCAAGCACCTTGTTCAGTTCTCGGCCCTTCCATATCTCACGCAACTTGGCGTTGCTCTGGGAATGTTTGTAGACATAGACAAGGAACGGGAAGACGCACACTGCCGCCAATTGAGCGTGGCGCGCCTGTGTCATTATTACGACCATGGTTATGGCCGCACCTAATGAGCCTACCACATTGTAAAGCGTCGCTCCTCGCTTTTCTCCTAATCTCACTATGAGTGTGCGTTTTCCGTCTTTCATGTCGTTTTCGCGGTCACGGAAGTTGTTGACGCACAACAACGTGTCTATTACCAAGCCGCACCCGATGGAGATGGCTACAACTTGCCAGGTTATGACGCGCGCCACTTCGGGGATTATCACATAATAGGTAAAGCAGACGGGCACGATGCCGAAAAAGACCAACACGAGCACGTCGCCCAGACCTTGATATGAGAAAAACGTGGTATAAAGAAAGGCGAAAAGCACACAGGCCGCGCCAACGATTATCATCTGCCATCCTCCATACCATACGAGCGGCAGCCCTACGGCGCAAGCCAAGACAGAAACTAAGGCAAGGCCCGCCACCATGGCGCGAGGCGTTATCCAACCTTCCGAGCATGCACGCTTGGGCCCAAGACGTGTGGCAGGGTCGTCGTTGCCATGACGGAAGTCGAAATAATCGTTTATGAGGTTGGAGTCAACCTGCATGAGGAAAGCAAACAAGAAGCACAATATCGCGGGCACAAAGCGGAAGTGTTGCCAGCCTGTCGTCCTCAGCGCGAGCGCCACGCCAATCATCACTGGCACCGCTGCCCCGGCGAGAGTCTTGGGGCGTGTGGCAAGCAGCCACGCCTTCCATGAATTTGTCTTTATCTTCTTGTTTTCTGTCATTATCTATATTTGGAAAGGTCAGTTGGCGAAATCCCAGCTGATGCCGAACCTGAACACGCGTCCGTTAAGCGGATAGTTTGGCGTGAAGAAATATTCCTTGTTGCCTGACCCACAGTTTACGTGGCTCATCATCACGAAGAAGCGCGCGCGGCTCAGCTTGAAGTTGAAATAAGCGTTTATCACGGGATAGCCGCCGATTTTCTGCTTGTTCTCATTCTCCTGCACCGTGTATTGGCCGAGTGATGGGAAATAGTCGGGCGCGGCGTATTTGGTGAAGAATCTCGCGTCAGCGCCGAAGTCGCAATTTAGCACGCGAGCTATCTTGAAGCGCAGATACAGGTTGGTATAAGCGTTGATGGCTGGCAATGGCAGCACGTCCTGGTTTGTTGACTTCTGCCATGTCAGGGTTGTCTCCCAATGGAGCGGGCCGAAAGCCAAGTTTTGAGCTACCTCGGCCGTAAGCACGGTTATCGGACTGCTTGCCTGACGTGAATACGCCATGTTGTAGAGACGTCCATTGTCGTCGGAGTTGGTGAAAGAACTGGCAAAGTAGGCATAATTCTTTATTTCATCAAAGGCGAACCGGAATCGCGTGCGCGTCTTGGCATAGTTCAACACGCCTTGGGCGCGTAGATGGTCTATCATGGACAGGTCGTCGGAGTCCCACCAGAGATGGCGCGACTGGTAATGGCGGAAATAGAACGAGGGCTTCACGTGATGGTAAAATCCCGAGGCGGCAAGCGTCATGGTGTCGCCAAGGAGGGGGAAGTTGAGGTCCACACCTCCGTCAATCTTTATCTCGCCGACATTATATCCCACCACTGCCACGTCGCCTGTGACATTGAAGTGCAGGCTCTTGCCTTGCGTCTTGCTAAGTTGCGCGCCCACGGCAACGCTGTGTTCGTTCCACGACGTGGTGCCAACGGAATCGGGCAGCACATAGTGGCTGAGCGTGTGCGTGGCAAAGACCTTGGCGCCAGTCTTTATCCATTTGTTGAATCCTTCGAGCAAGGCTATGGCGAAGGTGTTGCGAAGGTTCCAGTTGCTTGTCTTGTCGTAGATGGAATCGCCAGCGAGCCGTTCTTTCACCTTGTAGGTGTCGAGATAATAGTTCTCTGGAGTGGCATAAGCCTCGTATATGCGTCGGTATGTGGTAAAGTCGGCAGTGTGGATGAAACTTGTCACCGGCACATACTCGTCTTTAAGCCACGACGTGTCCTCTTTAGCCTTGTTGCTTGCCGCCAAGAGGCTGTCGGCCATGTTCTTGCCGTTAACTTTCACCCTGCCCGACGCGATGGCGGCAGAGTCGGCAGGAGCCGTCTTGGTGACCACTTTGGCATTGTCGGGACGACCGGAATATGACTTATGCAACTTTGCGTTCTTCTTGTCAAATTCCACGCCGGCGTCCATAGCCTCTTTCTCGGCCTTTGCCCTTGCCTTTTTCTCGTCTTGCTCTTTTTGCGACTCTATGGCAAACTTCCTGGCCTTTATTTCCTCCGGCGTCATTGGCACCTTACGGTTGAAGCCAACGCTGTAACGCTGGGTGAAGAAGATGTGCTGGTTGTCGTTGCGGTTCCAGTTTTGCTCCAGCATCGTGGGTATCTCCGACGTGGCGAAATTCTCGTTGAACGACTCTGGATGCGTGATATAGAGTTCGCTTGTTATGCCGCCATTCTCCGTAACCTTCTCGTGCAGCGTGTTGAACAGCAAGTGGGCTTGATAGCGTTCGCCCATGTAGCTGCCATAAAGCGCGGCCTTGAAGTGGGAGGTGGACTGGGCGTTGTAGTATCCGCGGCCATAGATATAGTCTATGAGGAAGCCGATGCCCAAGCGCTTGCCGGCATTCACGGCGAATTTCGTCTTGAAGTGATCCTCGCCGTTAGTGCGGTTGCCGCAGTTGTTGTATGAGATGTTCGTGAGTGGCGACAGGGTATTGGTGAACTGGAATTTCTCCACTGGGGTCACCACGTAATCGTATGGATTGACGAAGATGAAGTTGTTGTTCTCCATCCTGTCGATGAAGAGCCTGGCCTGCCGAGGCGCTCCAAGGTTGCCGGTGCTGTTATACTCTGAGCGCATGCCGGTGGTGAAAATGGAGTTCATGAACATGTGGGAAGCCGTGTCTGGCTTAGCCTCGACACGGTCGCCGAATCGCGGATCGACAGTCCACACGTGTATGCCTTCAGGTATCTCCTTGTCGGTTCCGAGCGAGTCGGCCCCCTGACGGTTGCGCTGATTGTTGACTACACCGTCAGGACCCATGGAATTGTAATCGCCAGTATCGAATTGCGCCCACAAGGGAGACGCCGACAAGAAAGCGAGGATGATGAAGGAAAGGATTTTCTTCATTTAATAAAGCGTAAAGCGCATTCTATGATTTTGAAGACCATGGAAGCGAGTATTATTATTATTCCCAGGGTCTGCGGAGTGTGAAACAGGTATGTCAGGACACCGACGATGGCACCCAACATGAATATTATGTTCAGCCATTGTCGCACGTTGCGGAAGTGGTCTTCCTTGGGCAGTTGCGGCTTGTCCCTGTATGATGTGCTTCTTGTTAGCATGATTTTTTTGTTTTTCGATTTCTAACAGCCTTAATATTTCACGTTAATGGCTTGGCAGACGCGCTGGAAGATATTGTCCTTGCGGTCAATGGTCTTGCGCCTGAACTTCCCGCTTAAAGGCGAGAGCTTGGTTTGCTTCTTGTTGAGCGCGTGCTTGTCGGTAATCCAGTCTTCCGCCTTCTCTTTCATGCCCGCCGCGTCCTTGCGGTTCATTTCGTAAGCATAGCTGATGCGCTCCATCTTCACGCTGACATGCCCGTCTTTGGCCCTTGCTATGAGCGTGTAGTTGAACTCCGTCCTGTCGAGGGAGATGAAGTTGGACGTGAACACAAGCCATTCCTTCACTCGTGCGGCTATGGTGTGCTCAGCCTTGTTGACAGCGGCTATGCGTGCCTGTGGTTGCAAGCCGGAGCCTTTGCCTTCATCCACTATTTCCGAGATGACGGCGTATACCTTGTCGTAGATGCTGTCGGCAGACATGCCCGGCACGTCCTTGTCGAGGGTGAAGACTACCTCGCCATTGACCTCGGGCACGGCACCAGCGAGATATTTCGGGTCAACCTTTGGCGCGGCCTCTTTTTTCTTTACCACTTTGGCTTGTTGCTGTGGCTGGTCGGGTATCTCCCACACGTTGCTTTGCGCCATTCCCAACATTGGAACGAGCGCGAGGGCAAAGGCTATCAGCTTCTTCATATTCATGGTGTTTTCAATTTGTTGCTAAAATGCCGTTTTATAAAAAGCAAAATTACAAATTAACATTGTGAATCCGTAGACATCACCACTATTTAACTTTTTTTGAGTTCAAGCATCTTCTGCAGCCTGAGCATCTCGTCGCGATATTGTGCGGCCTGGATGAAGTCAAGTTTCTTGGCCGCCTCTTCCATGAGGCGCTTGGTATTGTCGATGCTTTTCTCCAGTTCGGGGCGTGTCATTTCCTTTATTATCGGGTCGGCAGCGAAGGCGGCCTTGTCGGGCTCCACGTAGCTGTATGCCGTTCCCGTTTTCGCCTTTTGCCTCTGCGAGGCGTCCGACTCCGGCAGCGTGCCCTTGATGGCCTTTACTATTTGCCTTGGCGTGACGTGATGATCCTCGTTGTATTTCATCTGTATCGTCCTTCTCCTTGCCGTTTCGTCTATCGTCTTTTGCATGCTCTCCGTTATGGTGTCGGCATACATTATCACCTTGCCATTGACGTTTCTCGCCGCGCGTCCCGCGGTCTGCGTCAGGCTACGGTGACTTCGCAAGAACCCTTCCTTGTCGGCGTCGAGTATGGCGACGAGCGACACCTCCGGCAGGTCGAGACCCTCGCGAAGGAGGTTGACGCCCACCAAGACATCGTACACGCCCGCCCTGAGATCGTTCATTATCTTCACCCTGTCGAGAGTGGCCACGTCGCTGTGTATGTAGTTGGCCTTCACGTTGTGGTTGAGCAGATATTCCGTCAGTTCCTCGGCCATGCGCTTCGTGAGCGTGGTAACCAAGACGCGCTCGTGCTTATGGCTGCGCGTGAGTATCTCGTCGAGCAAGTCGTCTATCTGGTTTTCCGAGGGTCTTACCTCTATCTCAGGGTCAAGCAACCCCGTGGGACGGATAAGCTGCTCCACGACGACGCCCTCCGACTCTTGAAGCTCATAGTTGGCAGGCGTGGCCGAGACGTAAATCACTTGATGGAGCATGTCGTGAAACTCATCAAAACGCAAAGGACGGTTGTCGAAAGCCGCGGGCAAGCGGAAACCGTATTCCACGAGGTTTTGTTTGCGGGCGCGGTCGCCGCCGAACATGGCATTGATTTGCGGCACGGTGACGTGGCTCTCGTCAATGACCATCAAGTAGTCCTTGGGGAAGAAGTCGAGCAGGCAATATGGTTTCTCGCCGGGCTGCCTGCCATCGAAATAGCGCGAGTAGTTCTCTATGCCGGAGCAGTGGCCAAGCTCTTTTATCATTTCCACGTCGTATTCCACGCGTTCCTTTATTCTCTGTGCCTTGATGTCGTCGCCAATCTCGTGGAAGTAGGTTTCTTGCTTCATGAGGTCATCTTGAATCATGCGGATGGCATTGTCTGTCTGCTCCTTTGACGTGACGAACAGGTTGGCAGGGTAGAGGTCGTATTCCGCGAAACTCTGTATGGTGTGCATCGTCACGGCGTCCACTTCGTCGATGCTGTCGATCTCGTCGTCCCACCATGTCACCCTGAGCAGGGAATCGGAATATGCCATGGCTATGGTGACTGTGTCGCCCTTGACCGAGAAGCAGCCTCGTTGCAAGTCGATGTCATTTCTGACGTATAAGGAACTGACGAGTTTACGCAAGAACTCGTTGCGGTCCAGCGTCTGTCCTCGCTTTACCTTTATTATGTTCTCCTGCATCGCCACCGGAGCGCCCATGCCGTAGATGCACGACACCGACGACACTATTACCACGTCGTTCCTGCCAGAGAGCAAGTCGCTGACGGCGGCAAGCCTCAGCTTGTCTATCTCATCGTTTATGGCGAGGTCTTTCTCGATGTAGGTGTCGGTGGACGGCAGGTAAGCCTCGGGCTGATAATAGTCGTAATAGCTGACGTAGTAGTCGACGGCGTTGTTGGGGAAAAAGCCTTTCATCTCCTCGTACAACTGTGCCGCCAGCGTCTTGTTGTGGCTCAACACGAGCGTGGGCTTGTTGACGTTGGCAATGACGTTGGCCACGGTAAACGTCTTGCCGGACCCGGTCACGCCCAACAACACTTGCGCCGGATCGCCTCTCTTCACGCCCTCAGTGAGCTGCGCGATGGCCTGCGGCTGGTCGCCCGTGGGTTTATACTTGGATGATATTTGAAACTTCATGACTGACAAAGTTAGTTATTTTATGTCAGTCGCATACACTTAATCACGAAATTTTACTAAAAAAATCAATACATGTTTGGTTTACCAGATAAATGTGTGTAAATTTGCAATTCATATTTTAAGGCTCATTAAAAAGAGGACATGATAAAACAAGCTTTAACAGCGTTTATCTCATTGATGCTGCTCAGCGGTTGCGCCAAGGAATTCAACAGCGTGTACAAGTCGGGCGACATCAAATATAGATACGAGTATGCCAAAGAGAGCTTCGCGTTGGGCAAATACCAGCGTGCGGCAACTCTCCTCCAAGACTTGATAGTGCCGGAAAAGGGCACGCAAGACGCGCAGGAGTGTCTATACATGCTTGGCATGGCCGAGTATAAGAACATGGACTACCAGACGGCATCTGAGACCTTCAAGAAGTATGTGAAGTCTTATCCACGTGGCGACTATTCCGAGATGGCGAAATATTATGTAGGCCAAAGCCTCTTCATGAGCACTCCTGAGCCACGCCTTGACCAAACGGAGACCGTGGCCGCCATCAACGCCTTTCAGGAATACATGGATCTTTATCCCGACGCCAAGCACAAGGAGGACGCGCAGAACAAGCTCTTTGAGTTGCAAGACAAGCTCGTGCAAAAGGAACTATACTCAGCTGAGCTGTACTACAACCTTGGCACGTATTTCGGCAACAACAGTGGGGGAGACGATGGCGGAAACAACTACCAGGCTTGCATCGTTACATCGCAAAACGCGCTAAAGGATTATCCTTACACTAAAAAGCGCGAGGAGTTTGCCACGCTCATCATGAAAAGCAAGTTTCACCTCGCAGAACAGAGCGTCGAAGAGAAGAAGCTCGAGCGCTACCAGGACGCTGAGGATGAATGCTATGGCTTCTTGAACGAATTCCCCGACTCAAAGGAAAAGAAGACGGCGGAGCGCTTCATAGAGAAATGCAAGGAAGTGACCGCTAACGCAAAAGATTAACAATAATATATTATTATAATATACTGTACAAAGATGGATTACAGAAAATCAAAGGCTCCAGTAAACACCGTCACACGCAATATCATGGACTTGTGCACGGAGACAGGCAACATTTATGAAAGCGTGGTGATTATTGGCAAACGCGCTAACCAAATCTCCGTTGAAATCAAGTCTGACTTGAGCAAGAAGCTTCAAGAGTTCGCTTCATACAACGACTCGCTTGATGAAGTGTTCGAGAACCGCGAGCAGATTGAAATCAGCCGTTACTACGAAAAGCTTCCAAAGCCAACTCTTCTCGCGACACAGGAGTTTGTAGAGGGCAACATCTATTGGAGAGACCCTTCAAAGACTACAGACGAGATTGCCGATACCGATTTGTAAACCATGATACAGCGTAAACAAACCATCTATTTGCTCCTCGCTTTGGCCGCGCTTATCGTCTGCCTTTGCCTGCCGATAGGCAAACTGACAAGCAATGCCATGCAAGGGGCCGAGGTGGCAGTATATAATATTGGCCTTTACACAAGCACGGGTCTCGACGCTCATCCTGTATTGTTTACCGACATTGTAGTGGTGGCCACGCTTTCGTTCATCAACATTTTTCTCTACAACAAACGCAAGTTGCAGATGAAAATATGTGTAGTGAATATCGTGCTTTGCCTTGTTTGGTACGCTTATTACGCGTTCATGGCCCTTTCCATGTTTAAGGGCATTGGATCATTCTCCATGAGCTTTGCGGTATGCTTGCCTCTGGTGGCAATGATATTGCTGATTCTCGCACACGCGGGTATCAAGGCCGACGAGGAGCTAATAAGGTCCATGTCAAGAATCAGGTAATAAGGAAAAGACATCTTTTTATTAATCTATATAAATGGCAACCATTGAGAAAGTCCGATGGTTGCCATTTTTCATTGGAATAAACACTGAAACATAACTAAGCAGCCGCCTTGCATTTAACCCCTTTGCATGAAAAGACATGTTCTTTTTAACCCAAATCGGTCGTTAGGGCTTGCTTGGATTTTGGATTTTTAGAAGAATGGATTTTGTTTGGCTTTTAATGAGTAATAGCGAGCTATTGCGAATTAAAAACAAGCAAAAGACAACTTATAAAAACCAAAAGACTGCAAGCAGTTATAATATAATACATAAAACGGCCTAATGACCGATTTGGGTTTAAGGGTTTATCAGGATTTGGAGTGAAGACATACCCTACCGTAGCGCTTTGCAAGATGCGGCCCCTGCAAAGCGCCAAATGCAGACCTGTTAAATTAGGTAATAATAGTTTACAAATGGTCGCCTGAGAATCGATTTTTTTCAACCAAGCGGTCTCATGGCTGTAAATGACGCAATTATGAGCCGTTTTGATAAAAGCCTAATTATCAACAAGTTATACTTTTTGTGGTTTTCAAACAATACCGATACGCTGATTTCGCGTCGCCGTTACGGTGTAATCGCGTCGCCGTTACGGTGTAATCGCGTTGCCATTACGGTGTAATCGCGTTGCCATTACAGTGTAACGGCAACGCGATTACACCGTAACGGCAAATCTTTTTGGCCGAAATGCCACTGACAGTGCTGTAAAGGGGCACCTCGAAGCCATTTTTCCGCTCTAAAAACACCTGTTCCCAAGTGTTAAATATTGGCAATAATATTTTACAATTCAATGTGTGCCGCATGGTATCTGTCATTAAAAAAGAGGATAAGCCACCACGCCTTGGTTTATCCTCATGACTTTTGCAAAAGACTCAAAAAAATCAATCAATCCAACAACTATCGTCAAATCACTGTTGCAAAGATAGTCATAAAGCATTTATCCAATATTCTCATAAAAGACTTGCTTGGCAAATCTCAAGAAAGCATCAAGGAAAGCCATGCCCATCTATTCTTTTTATACATATAACAAGGCAAGCGTAACCATGTAGTTAACATGGCTTTAGAGCTTGCCTGAAAGCGAGTCTTGGATGAATTTACCTCTAAAACTCCTTATGACAGAAAGAGGTAAATGAGCAAATATCATTTCAAGAAGGTGATGACACGGAGAATAGGTATGCCAAAGTTGAAGTTGTCGCTGCCGTTGGCCCCCGCGAAGTTCACCGCCACGAGGTTGCCATCATCGTCAACTACGGGTGAGCCGCTTGATCCATGCATGGCCGGAATGCTGTAGACTATGCGGTTGCCGTCGGGAGCCTGCGAGATAGTTCCCATGGTAAACTGAGCGTTTATGCCATTGTTTGTCTTGGCGAGCGACACGCCCTGGTTATAGCCAATCATGTAGAGCTGCTGTGTTATCTTCACGTTCTCCTTGTCGGGGTCGAACTTGGTATAATAGAATATGTACTTGTCTGGTGGAGTCTGCTTGCTCTTGAGCTGAAGCAGGGCGAGGTCTGAGTTGGCGTCTTGCGAAGTCTTAAGTAAGGCACATGGCCGTTTCATGAAGTCGTCCCAACTGTTCACGTTGCTTCCGTCGTAGGCGATGCCAAACTGCGAATGCAACTGTATGGAGAAGTTGTAGCCGAGGATATTGCTCCTCACCCTGTCCTTAACGTTCTCTGCCTGGGCGTATTGCTGTCTAAGGTTCTCAAGCTCCGTGTTGAGCTGGTCCACTTCGTCTTGGCTCATGTATAGCTGGCTCTCGCCATACTCATCCTCATACACTCTCGACTGCGCATACTGCTGTATGGCCTGGTAACGCTGATCCATCGAGTCTTGCAGAGCCTGTATGTATTGCGCGTAGCCTTCCATGATGGAGTTCATGTTCTGCCTAACCTGTTCCTTGTCAATCTCCGGCGCCACGACATGCCTGTTTGTCAATATGCGTCCGGTGCCGTCGATGAAGAAGCCCGTGCCATTGAGTATGGCCGGCGACCTCTGGATGTCGGCAAGGCTCGACGTGAGCCCTTGCAGGGAGCCGTCGTCGGCTATGCCCGTGAAATAGAAATGCTCACCGTCGGTCAGGGTGACGTCATAATAAAACTCATTGCAAATGAGCACCACCCCTGCCACTATAAAGAGAAGCAAGAATGAAAACAAAATGATACGGCTCTGTTTCATAAACACGGTTTTATAAGGGTTGACTTTGTTACTCAAACATGGCTTTCCATTCGAGGAAGCGTCGCAGTCCGTCCTCGCCGAAGCGTGCTATGCTCTTCTTAGCCTGCTCAAACGTCTTCTCGCGGTCGGGATGCGACTTAGAGTAGAACTTGTCGGCATAGCACACGAGTTTCTCCTCCAGTGTCTCAGGAAGGAAGTCTTGATGTGGCAAAGGCAAGTCTTGATTTATTATCTCCTCCCTTGTCAGTCCTGCCCCGGTGTGTCGCTCGCAGACCCTCGCATGGCGTGGGAAGCCCTCACTTCTCATTATCTCCCCGCCAATCAAGCCATGACGCAGATACGGCTCCGTGCCATGACAGCATATCCCCGGAGCGTCGCAGCGCACGATGCCTATGTCGTGGAGCATGGCCGCCTCCTCCACAAACTGGCGGTCGAGATGAAGCTCAGGGTGGGCGTCGCAGATGGCGAGTGCCCTCTTGGCGACGAGTGTGGAGTGGGTAAAGAAAATATCCCGAAGCTGGTTGGCCTCGGGATAATATTTGTCAATGATCTTGTTGTAGTCCATATATAAAAAAGGTGTGTGCCATCTTTTACGATGGCACACACGCCATGTGTCGTTTTATTTCTCGTCGCGCTTGATATAGGCAATCACGCTGCCCTTCTGCACCTTGGAACCTTGCTTCGCGTTTATCTCCACGAGTTTGCCTCCGAGGTCGGCCTTTACCTCCACGAACTCGCCCCAAGGAGCCTGAATCCAGCAGAAAGCGTCGCCCTCCTTGTATTCCTTGCCGATAAACGGCTCAAGGGCAGGCTCCGCCTCTCCGTCGCCTTGGAAGTCCCAGAAGATTTGACCACGCACAGGAGCCACGATGGCGTCGGCCTGGGCGTGCTTATAAGCCGCAGCCTCCTCGGGCGACACCTTTGCGCCCAGCTTTGCGTCCTTGGCCTTCTGCAAGTCGGCAAGGAAGTTTTTCTTGGCCTGTCCACTCTTGTAGTTGCGATACTGCTCCGGGTGCATGGCGAGTTCGAAGAGCTCCTCGTCGTCTTCGCCATATTCCCAACCGTTCTCGTCCATCTCCTTGCGGAAGTCGTCGAGGGCGGGCTTCAGCAGCGTGTGAGGGTCAACGTCGGTAAACTCACGGCCCTGCTTCTTGGCCAGCTCCACGAGCTCAGGATCAATCTGTCCGGGCACCTTTCCGCTCTTGCCGAGAATCATGCCCCACATGTTGTCGTCCATCATCACGAAGCGGCCCTTGCCCTGCTCCATGGTGAGGAGGTTCATCAACGCGATGTTCTTGGTATACTGAGAGAATGGGGTCACGAGTGGTGGATAGCCAACGCGAGGCCATACATAAGCCACCTCGTCGAAAAGCTTTATGAGCAAGTCGTCCATGGAAAGCTCAGGCTCACCCTTCTTCTTGCGCAGGTTGTTGATGGTGGTGCGCATGCCACCGAGGTCGGCCATCATTGATCCCATCATGCCGCCAGGAAGGCCGCAGGTGAGAAGGAGCGACGACATTACCTTGTTGCCAGGGTTGATGAAATAGCCAAGCCATTCGTCGATGAACTCCTGAGTCATGGCACGCGCCTTCATGTAAGCGCCCATGTTGATTTCAGGCACGTCGAAACCGGCGTGCTTGAGCATGCTCTGCACTGAGATAACATCGGGATGCACCTTACCCCATGACAGGGGTTCGATGGCGGTGTCGATGATGTCGGCACCATTCTCGCAAACCTCAAGGATGGAAGCCATCGACAAGCCTGGGCCAGAGTGGCCGTGATATTCGATCACGATGTCGGGATGCTTGGTCTTGATGCGCTTCGTAAGCTGGCCAAGGAACGCGGGCTGACCGATTCCGGCCATGTCTTTCAAGCAAATCTCCTCTGCACCGGCTGCTATCTCCTCGTCGGCGAGCTTCTCATAATAGTCGAGAGTGTGCACTGGTGAGGTGGTGATGCAAAGGGTGCCCTGGGGAGTCATTCCGCCCTCTTTCGCCCACTTGATGGATGGGGCGATATTGCGTATGTCGTTCAAGCCGTCGAAGATACGGGTGATGTCGGTGCCTTGAGCGTGCTTCACGCGGTACATCATGGCGCGCACGTCGTCGGGCACGGGATACATGCGGAGCGCGTTGAGGCCACGGTCAAGCATATGCGTCTTGATGCCTGCCTTGTGGAGAGGGGCCGTGAAAGCGCGAACCGCCTTGTTAGGGTTCTCGCCGGCAAGCAGTTGCACTTGCTCGAATGCGCCACCATTGGTCTCGACGCGCGAGAAGCAACCCATCTCAACAAACACGGGTGCTATCTTGGCAAGTTGGTCGGCGCGCGGCTGAAACTTGCCGCTGCTCTGCCACATGTCACGATAGACAAGACTGAACTGAATCTTTTTCTTCATTATATTCCTTAATCTTTACGTTGTGCTAAAAATATACTTATCCCCCATTCGACGTGCAAAATTAGATAAAAATCATCAAAATGGAGATATGCTGTCGCATTTTTTATAATTAATAACTAACTTTGTAGACTGAAAGCAATAATGTGAATAAAAGACCAAGCTAAATAATAATATTTATTTAAAAGATGTCGCATAAACTTGTCTTTATCTTTTGCCTGTTTTTCAGCTCTCTTGCCGCCCTTGTATCGTGCAACACAAAGGAGATGAAAGACGCCGAGAAGCCAGCTTACACGGTAAGGCTGCAAGGCGACAGTGCCGTGTACGGCCTTGCATGTGATGGTTGCAACGACACGATCGTCGTGGTATTGCCGGAGGACAACAGCGACCCCGTGACATACAACATCATGGAAGCCAAGCGGAGGAAACGCGTCTTGGGCAAGGTGCAGATTGGCGACCGCCTTTGCATAGTGTTGAACAAGAAAAACAAGAAGAAGGCCGATGTAGTGGTCGACATCGACAAGCTCGCGGGCATTTGGTGCTATATCGTGATGCCAAAGATGCGCGACGCCGGGCAAATGAGCGCCAAGGCACAGGTGCGCATGATGAACAACATGAGCGACTCGCTCAAGGAAACCTACCTCATACCGCGAGAATATGGTTTCTACCTCAAGCGCGACTGGATAGCGTCGAGCGTAGGCTATGTGGACGACAACAACGCCCTGGCCCAGGAAAGCCCGGTGGAATATCCTCCCTTGGGATTTTTCACAGCTTGGCACCTGTGGAATGGCATGCTCGTGATTACGAGCGGTACGCCTTCGTCAAAAAACAACGGACAAATAGACGTGAAGAGCCTTCAAAACGACACTTGCTCGATAGACTATCTTTATGGCGACTCCTTGGTGTTGTCGAGCGATGGCATATCGAGAAGCTATTACAGGAAGGAAAACATCAATGACGTGAACCGCAGGGCACAGGCCGTGGCAAACGAGCTGAAGAAAAAGGCCCTGAAGGAAACCGTGAACTAAACAGGCTAAGATGGAAAAGAAAATGAACATAGCTGTGGCCGGCACAGGCTACGTAGGGTTAAGCATCGCCACCTTGCTTGCCCAGCACCAACATGTCACGGCGGTAGACGTGGTAAAGGAGAAGGTAGAGATGCTCAAGAATCACATATCGCCAATAAAGGATGAATATGTGGAGCGTTACCTTAAAGATAAGCCTCTCGACATAGACTTTACCACTGATGGCGAGGCGGCTTATCGCGATGCCGATTTCGTGGTCATCGCCACGCCAACCAACTACGACAGCGTGAAGAACTTCTTTGACACGAGCCATGTGGAAGAAGTGATAGAACTCGTATGCAAGATTAACCCCAATGCCATAATGGTGATAAAATCGACCATCCCCGTGGGTTACACTTCGATGGTAAGGGAGAAATTCCACTCCGAGAACATCATCTTCGCCCCGGAGTTCCTGCGCGAGTCAAAGGCCCTTTACGACAACCTCTACCCGTCGCGTATCATCGTGGGCAGGCCAGAGGGCGACGCACGCCTCGACCAGGCCGCACACGTCTTCGCCTCACTGCTTCAGCAAGGGGCCATAAAGCAAGACATTCCAACGCTCTTCATGGGCACCACGGAGGCAGAGGCGGTAAAGCTCTTCGCAAACACTTACCTCGCCCTCAGGGTGAGCTATTTCAACGAGCTTGACACATACGCCGAGGTGAAAGGCTTGTCGAGCCAGAACATCATAAACGGTGTTTGCCTTGACCCACGCATAGGCTCATTCTATAACAACCCATCGTTCGGTTATGGCGGCTATTGCTTGCCAAAAGACACCAAACAACTACTTGCCAACTATAAGGACGTGCCAGAGAACCTCATACAGGCCATCGTGGAGAGCAACCGCACGCGCAAGGACTTCGTGGCCGACCAAGTGCTTCGCAAGGCCGGATATTACAGCTACAACGACCAAAACGCATACAACGCAGCCGGTGAGCACCCTTGCGTGATAGGCGTGTACAGGCTGACCATGAAGTCAAACTCCGACAACTTCCGCCAATCAAGCATACAAGGCGTGATGAAGCGAGTGAAAGCCAAAGGCGCAACGGTGATAATATATGAGCCGACGCTCAAGGACGGCTCCACGTTCTTCGGGTCGAAGGTCGTCAACGACCTTGACGCGTTCAAGGCGCAAGCACAAGCCATCATCGCCAACCGCTACGACAAGGCTCTTGACGACGTGAAACAGAAAGTTTATACCCGCGACTTATTCTTCAGGGACTAAACACCTTACAACCAAAGACATATTTTTCAAACCAAATGAAGACAGATATAGAAATTGCACAGGAAACGACCTTGCGACGTATAGACGACATCGCCAAGGAGCTTGGAATCGACGAGAACCATATTGAGCCTTATGGCCGCTACATCGCCAAGGTATCGCTTGATGCCATCGACGAGGAACGCATGAAGCGTCATAACCTCATCTTGGTGACAGCCATCTCGCCGACAAAAGCCGGCATTGGCAAGACAACGGTATCGGTGGGCCTCGCGCTCGGCTTGAACAAGATAGGCAAGAAGGCCGTAGTGGCCTTGCGCGAGCCTTCGCTCGGCCCTTGCTTCGGCATGAAGGGCGGAGCTTGCGGTGGCGGCTACGCGCAACTGCTGCCAATGGACAAGATAAACCTACACTTCACGGGTGACTTCCATGCCATAACAACGGCAAACAACATGATTGCGGCCCTGCTCGACAACTATCTCTACCAGCACGCCAAAGACGGGTTCCGCCTGAAGACAATACTCTGGAAGAGGGTGCTCGACGTGAACGACAGGTCGCTCAGGCAGATAATAACAGGTCTCGGTCCGCTCACCAACGGCATACCAACGCAAACAGGTTTCGACATTACGCCCGCGTCGGAGATAATGGGCATAATGTGCTTTGCCAAGGACATCGACGACCTGAAGAGGCGCGTCGGCAACATCCTGTTGGGCTTCGATTACCAAGAAAAGCCGTTCTACGTGCGCGACATGGGCGTTGAGGGCTCTATCGCCGTACTGCTGAAGGATGCCCTGAAGCCAAACCTCGTGCAGACAACCGAGGGTACGCCGGCAATAGTGCATTGCGGGCCTTTCGCCAATATAGCGCATGGATGCAACTCGGTCGTCGCTACGAAGATGGCCCTCACGCTTGGCGACTACGCCATAACGGAGGCCGGCTTCGGTGCCGATCTCGGCGCAGAAAAGTTCTACGACATCAAGTGCCGCACAGCGGGGTTGCAACCTGCATTGACAGTGCTGGTGGTGACGCTTCAAGCCTTGAAGATGCATGGCGGCGTTGCCTATCAAGACATTAAGGAGCCCAACATTGAGGCTGTCAAACAGGGCTTCTGGAACCTTGACAAGCATGTGGAAAACATCAAGCGTTTCGGGCAAAAGATCGTGGTGGCATTCAACCGCTACAACAACGACACGGAGGAAGAGATTGAAGCCGTGAGAGCTCATTGCCAAGAATTAGGCGTGGGCTTCGCCGTCAACAACGCGTTTGCCGAAGGCGGAAAAGGCGCCGAAGAACTGGCCAACACCGTGGTAAAGACCATAGAAGACACGCCTTCGCCAAAGCTGCAATATCTTTATAAGGACGATGACAGCGTAAAGGACAAGATAGAGGCTGTCGCGAAGAAGATATATGGCGCTGGCAGCGTTAGCTTCGCGCGCAAGGCTGAAACGCAACTCAAGCATATCTACGACTTGGGCCTGTCCGGCCTTCCCGTGTGCGTCGCCAAGACTCAATACAGCTTCTCGGTTGACCCCAAGGCTTATGGCAAGACCGACGGCTTCCATCTCGACGTTGCCGACATCGTGATAAACTCCGGTTCTGGAATGATCGTGGCCATAGCCGGCAGCATTCTGCGCATGCCTGGACTTCCTGCCACGCCGCAAGCCAACAACATTGACATTGTGGATGGCAAAATCGTTGGATTAAGCTGATGAGCTCGCGACATTTCCTTTTCATCGTTGTCGCCGTGTGGTCGCTGTTGCTGTCATCATGCTATGAGCACCCCACGGGGCAACGTCCAATGCGCAAGAAGGCCATATCAGAGCGCACCATGGACTCGCTGTCGTTTTTCCAGAAGCACCATTACACTAACAACTACAACTTCGTGGTGCGTGCCGACTCACTTACCCTCCTAAGGCAACTGCCCGAAGAGGAAGCGGCCGGGATGGAGACCGACTCATTCAGCGTGCGCAAAGGTGATCATTTGGCTGTGGCTGACATCAAGATGATGCCTGCCGACTCCATAGACTCCGTATGGGTGCAATTGGCTAACGACACCTCAGCCTTCGGTTGGACACGGGAAAAGGAAATGTTGCCTCGGGTGATGCCCGACGACCCCATATCGCAATTCATATCTGCTTTTTCCGACTCCCACTTCATCGTGTTTCTAATCGTAGTAGCGGTTTTTGGCACAAGCTACACGCTGTGGAAACTATTCAAGAAGAAGGCATATATCGTTCACTTCCACGACATTGACTCTGTTTATCCCACGATGCTTTCCCTTATCGTGGCAAGCGCGGCCACATTTTATGCCACTATCCAGCTTTTCGCACCACAACTGTGGCAGCACTTCTACTTCCACCCAACGCTGAACCCATTCTCTGTGCCGCCTGTGCTGATGTTGTTCCTGCTTTCCGTATGGGCAATCTTGATAGTTGGCATAGCTTGTGTTGATGACGTGTGCCACAAACTCACGGGAACGCAAGCGGTGCTATACCTCGGAGGACTGGCGGCAGTGTGCGCCATTGACTATATCGTCTTCAGCGTCACCACATTGTATTTTATCGGCTATCCATTGTTAGGCGCCTATATTGCCTTCGCATTGTATCGCCATTGGCGAAACCGCACTATATATATATGTGGCAACTGTGGAAAGCCTATCAAGCACAAGGGGAAATGCCCTTATTGTGGCGCGATAAACGACTGAACTTATTTCTAAAGATTAAAACAATTCACACAGCATGAGCAAGACAGACTTGATGAGGCAACTCGTGTCTGAACTAAACGCGGCTTCTGATGCCTACTATAACGGGCGTGGGGAGTTGATGACTGACCATGAGTGGGACGCCAGATTTGATGAGCTGCGCCAACTTGAGCAAGAGACTGGTGTCGTCTTGCCCGACTCGCCTACGCATAAAGTGTCGGCTGATTCGACCGTTGGGCAAAAGGAGGCTCATGAATATCCCGCGCTCTCGCTTGCCAAGACGAAGAAAACAGAAGACCTCGTGAAATGGGCGGAAGACAGGCCTATATGGTTGTCGTGGAAACTTGACGGACTGACCCTCGTGGTAACTTACGACAACGGCAGGCTGACAAAAGTGGTGACTCGTGGCGACGGACATGTTGGCACAAACATAACATACCTGGCACCGGCCATAAACGGCATACAGCCAACGGTGAAATCACGTGGGCATATTGTCGTAAGGGGTGAGGCGGTCATTTCATATGCCGACTTTGAGCAATTCAACCTTGAGAGCGACGAGGAATATGCCAACCCCAGGAACCTTGCCTCTGGCTCGATGACGCTGAAAGACCCCAAGGAAGTAGCCAAACGGCACATTCGTTGGATTCCGTTCACGCTCGTCCATACCGACGAGGACATAACCTCGTGGGGCAAGCGCATGGATTGGCTCAAGGAGATAGGCCTCGACTGTGTGGACCATGAGCTGATAGAACATCCCACATTTAATAATGTGAACGAAGCGGTAAACAGATGGTCGCTCAAAGTGACAAACAAGGAAAATCCATATCCAGTGGATGGTCTCGTGATAGCGTACGACGACACCGATTATGCCGCCACGGGATCTGTCACGGGGCATCACGCCACGCGTGCCGGCTTCGCCTTTAAGTGGGCCGACGAGAGTGTCATAACGGAGCTTGACCACATTGAATGGAGTTGCGCGGCGTCTACCATTTCCCCGGTTGCGGTGTTTAAGCCAGTTGAGCTTGAAGGCACTACCGTGAAACGCGCGTCGCTGTGCAACATCAGTGAGTGTGAACGACTGGGCATTGGCGGAAAAGGCACGGAACTGGAGGTAATCAAGGCAAACAAGATAATACCGAAGGTCATAAGCATACGCCAGACGCAAGGTGTGCTTGACATACCAAAGACCTGTCCTGTATGTGGCTCGCCAACCGTAGTGGTTGAGAGCGAGGCAAGCAGCACCAAGACCCTTCATTGCACTAACCACGAATGTCCTGCCAAACAGTTGAGGAAGTTCGCCCGATTCGTTTCCAAGCCTGGCGTAAATATAGACGGCATATCCGAACAGACGCTTCAGCGGTTCATAAACCTTGGCTGGATAAAAGATTTCTCCGACATATACAGCATACCAGACCATGCTGCCGAGATAGCGCGCCTTGACGGTTTCGGCGACAAGTCGGCAAACAACATCGTGGAATCCGTGTCAAAGGCCCGCGACGTAGACGCTCAACGCCTGCTTTACGCCCTTTGCATCCCACTTTGCGGTCAAGACGTGTGCAAGCGGTTGTTGGCTGCACATAAGCTCGAAGACCTCATGAAGATAGTAAGAGGGGAAGACAACGCCGGCTCTTTGTTCGCGCCGGACAAAGTAGCCATACTGTCAGCGATACCGGGTATCGGCCCAGAGAAAGCAAGGCAATTCGTAGCGTGGTTTGAGAACGAGGCTAACATTAAGGTCTACGACAAGCTAATGAGTGAAGTCAACATTAAGCAAGCGCAACCTGCTTCTGTAGGGGAGTTGTGCAAGGGGTTGACATTCGTTATCACGGGCGACGTGAACCATTACAAGAATCGCAACGACTTGAAGGCCTATATAGAGAGTGAAGGTGGCAAGGTGACAGGATCGGTCAGCAAGTCAACGTCGTACCTTATCAATAATGACATTAACTCCACAAGCACGAAAAACAAGAAAGCCAACCAGCTCGGCATCCCCATCATATCTGAGGATGATTTCATAGATAGATTTACACAAAAAGCATAAACAACATATAAGACAAAAATGAGAATAGATATAATTACCGTCTTGCCCGAAATGATAGAGGGGTTCATAAACGAGAGCATACTCGCGCGTGCGCAAAAGAAAGGCCTCGCCGAGATTCACTTACATAACTTGCGAGATTATACTAACGATAAATGGCGACGTGTGGATGACTATCCCTATGGAGGCTTCGCGGGAATGGTAATGCAGTGCGAACCTATTGACAATGCCATATCAGCCCTGAAGAAAGAGCGCGACTACGACGATGTAATCTACGTCTCGCCAGACGGTGAACGTTTCGACCAGAAAATCGCCAACGACATGAGCCTACAAGAAAACCTGATTATCCTGTGCGGGCACTACAAAGGCATTGACCAGCGTGTAAGAGACCATTTGATAACACGTGAGATAAGCGTTGGCGACTTTGTGCTTACCGGTGGCGAGCTCGCTGCCGCGGTAATTGCCGATGCCGTGGTCAGACTTGTGCCTGGCGTGATAAGCGATGACCAAAGCGCACTTTCAGATTGCTTTCAAGATGATTTGCTTGCTGCTCCAATCTACACTCGCCCTGCCGACTACAAAGGATGGAAGGTGCCAGACATACTGCTGTCGGGTAACGAGGCAAAGATAAAACAGTGGGAAATGGATCAAGCTCTTGAGCGTACCAAGAGGTTGAGACCCGACCTGCTGAAATAATAATGGCTGAATATCCACGGTCGTTCAATAACGGACAATTCAGGTATAATCATTGTTAATTATTGGGATTGCACGCACCATTTACAATTTTTATGATTAACTTTGCGTGCATAAAAGGAAGGTTGGCAGAGTGACCGAATGCGCTAGACTCGAAATCTGGTATACCCATTACGTGGTATCGGGGGTTTGAATCCCTCACCTTCCGCCAAATGTATTTTTAGGGAAGTCCGAATAGGGCTTCCCTATTTTGTTCCATGCGAGCGAGATGGATAACATAAGCCTTCTAAGTTGTTAATTATTAGGAATATATAGGGAAGGGGTTAGTATTTTTGTGACGTAGCAATATGCAAGAACATGGATAAACACATACTTACATAACGA
>OIYQ01000159.1_pt1 | contig 26517 bp, 23 predicted proteins | sample 1588311 | NCBI WGS metagenome assembly OIYQ01 (sample SAMN03283244) | human gut metagenome | biome: human-associated habitat; material: feces | host: Homo sapiens | place: Peru | collected 2012
AGTGGTGGGTCTCACGGTGATAACCAACCACTTTCTGTGGCTGTGTTCAAAATGAACACGACCACATCTTGTGGATGGCTTGTAACCAATCCACAAAATCAGTGGGACTTTCGGAAATAATAGCATATTCTCTGCAAGGTGTCAACACTTTAGGAGAATGAATACATGAAATAGGCAAAACATACACAGTACAAGTGGAAAGCAACACTGTGTTTTAGAAAAACTCTTAATTTTCGCAGTTCAATCGAACTTTCACGGTAAAAGTTCCATTCTTCTTTTCGGCATAAAAATCGCCATCGCTTTCCCGTACCACACGTTTTACATTTTTCAGCCCATATCCATGGTGGCTGCCAACCCGAAGGCTGCGCGAGATATCACTGTATGGATTGTCAAGGCGGTAGAAAAGGCTTCGATACTGTTTGCGCAGCTGCAAATGGATCTTTCGTTGTTCTGGCGGCAAGCCACAACAAGCTTCAATTGCATTGTCGAATGTGTTTCCAATCAGGATGCTTAAAGATAACGGAGATATAGATAGAACTTCTGGAATCGTTACGTCCAGAGTGACTTTGATGCCGTTTTCTTCTGCTGTATGTAAATACTGATTCAACAGTGCGTCCACAACTGGATTTCCAATCGTAGAAATATTTTTGGAACGTTCAAAGGCATCTGTTGCGTCTTGTACGATTTTGTGAAGTTCTTCGGAATTCCCGCGTTCCGCAACTGCCTGCATTGCCAGAATATATTTTTTGATGTCGTGCCAAAGGGCTCTTGTTTCTTCTTGCCGTTCCTTTAGCTGCTGGTAATACTCCATCTGCAAGCGATATTGCTGCTCGTTAAATTCCGCTCTGAATTTTTCCTGCTCATTTTTTCGGAGAGCTTCTACATAGAAAACAATCAGGATATTCATTAAGAGGAGCACTACCATCAAGCCAATCAGGTAGTCTGGAAAATTTTCATCCGCTGCATGGTACTGTACCACATAACAAACTGCGATACTGGCAATTTGGATAGCGATGATCGGCAGCAGCCAAAGAATACGAAGAACATTTTCTTTTCGACTGAAAAAATGCGAGATTAAAACAACCAATGGAATCTGTATCAGATTTGAGAACACCACATAAATCAGTCTGGCTGCTCCCGCTTGCATTAGGATCTCTGTATCTGGGATGCGCAGCCCGATAAGGAGCATTGCAAGAACTTCAACCACTGCAATCAACGTAAAAAACGCAGCACTTGCAAAGATGGCTTGCCACAATTGTACTTCATAAAACAGCATCGCAAGAAGAAACCCTCCCAGAAGGAGGTAAATCGTTCGCGGCATTACCCAAGTGGGAAACAGGCTCAATATACATTGCCCAGCCATTAGAAGCGCAATATAAAGATAGAACCATCGTGAAGATAAATCTTTTTTCTGGAATAAACGGTCAACGAAAAGTACAAGCAGTGCGATGTTGGCAAAGCTCCCGGCAAATTCAACAAAATAATATATCATCTTCCCAAATAAGCGTTAAAGTTCTGATTGAACTCCTGACGCTTCCTCCGACTGATTGGCAATTGATTTCCGCTGGACAGAACAACTGTCGTTCCAGTGGCATAGACAATATGCTCCATGTTGACAAGATAGCTTTTATGGGGTGAAGCAAAGCACCTTTTCGGCAACTGTTCTAAGGCTTCTGGAATCGTCATTCGCAGAGTGAGGTCTTGACCTTTACAATGAATCAAGACTTTATGCCCATGGCTTTCCAGATAATAAATGTCCGATGTTTCCAATGAGAGTGTGACTCCTTCATATTCAACGGTAAAGTGTTTGGAATCCAATTCTTGAACGACTGCATCCATTGCAGCAGTAAAAAGCGATTCATCAAGTGGTTTCACCAGATAACGGAATGCAATGCCATACCCCTGCACAGCGTATTCATGCTGCTTTGTAACAAAGATCACCAACGGATGTTTTTCCATCTGTGTTAAGGTTTGTGCCATCTGAAATCCGTTTGAAGGCATTTCGATGTCGAGCAGCAGAAGATTGAAGAACTTCTTTTTTAGCTGCAAATCACTTAAAAGCATTGCACCGTCTGTGTAATTCTCGATGTCAAAGTCGCCATGGACATCATATCGCCGAACGATTTGAACAATATCTTCAAGTTCTGACGGTTCATCATCGCAGACTGCAATTCGATACCTTGCCATTTTGTCGTCCTCCACAAAGTAATGTTTCTGGCACTATTATAAACTGTGCATTTGCGCCTGACAAGTGGCTTGACATACCACTTTTGCCACCATAACGACCAGTTTTGCCAAAAGTCTTGATTTCAGAAAATTCCATGGTACATTGAAGCTGCAAGTTATATTATCTGTATGTGTCTTTACAATGTTGAACATAACTTTCAAGAGTCAAGAAAGGGTGCTTCCAATGCAGAACTCATAACATTAATTGAATCCAATAACATTAAAAGGACAATTTCTGTAGAAAGAGGTGCAAAAAATGACATTCACAAAAAGATTCATTGCAATTTTGCTTTCGTTTGCGTTGGCGTTTACAGCTCTTTCATCGACAGCTTTCGCATCAAATGGAATAGCCTCAAAAGGTAAAAGAATCCCATATTCCGAACTGCCAGAGGGATATAAAAGCGTAATTAGCTCTGATGCTATTATATATCAGCAAACAGACGGCTCCTATGATATTTATCAAAGCAGCCCTGTACTCAAACAAACGGGAGCCAAAGCATCTCAGAGATACGCGCCTAAAGGCGGCTCATACAGTGATCTTAAAAACGGTTGGATCACATCTTTGACCTGCGTGGTATACCAGACCTATTTGCCAAGAAATAACGTAAATATATGGATTTCAGAACAGGTTCCCGATATTCGAAGCTATATCATCGACAAGATAAGTTCAATGGGAACGGGTGCTATTGTTAAATACATTTCCGAAAAATGGGGATATGCCTTTCTTGCATCTGCCGTTGTTGAAATTGCAAATGGTGCAAAATTTGTTTTAAGCTGGCTCAATTTCAACCAAGTTGATACTGCAAGCAATCATGGTCAAAATGGAATATTGATTGAGTATCTTACAAATATTGGATCAGGGAATGCTAGAGTATATTCTGCATGGACAAGTTCTTATGTTCCTATGGAACCATATGGTGGTAGCGCAACGTGGCATGCAGAAGATTATTATGTGATGCCGTAAATCTTTGATGACACAAGGATAAATCAATAAGGATATCAGTAATTAATGAAAAAAGCGTACTATGGACTTCTTACATTTTCAATAATGAGTTTATCCTATGATTTGTACTATTGGAAAATGAGGAGTGCCGTTGGAGCATTGCGAACAGTGGATAAGGTTCTTTGCCTATCAAGCGGAAGTATTTGTGTACTCATAATAATGTATATTGTCATAAAGAGCATAAAAGGTCACAAGAAAAAATAGAATCTCGTATTAGTTCTATCTTGATTCATCAAACCGGAAAGCTTGCTCCCCAAAAGTAAAACTAATAGCCATCCATCTGCATTAATTGCAAGTGGATGGCTATTACTCTGCCTGCTTTAATTAGAACTCGGCTTACCACTTTTGCCGCCAAAACGACCAGTTTTGCCAAAAGTCTTGATTTCAAAAAAATCTATGGTACATTGAAGCTGAAAATCTCCAAACTGGGAGTGACATTACAATGTGGGAACGGACACTTTCTCAGAAAATTGTAAATAAGCTATGTGAGCAAGATGTAATTGACACCTGCGATGCAGCTGCTTATGTCTATGGATATGAATTACTTATTTCATCTGTTATAAGCGTCCTGATTGTTGTACTTGTTTCCATTATATGTGGTGACTTTCGTTATTCGCTTTCCTTTTTGCTTGGATTTGTTCTCCAACGGATCTATATTGGTGGATACCATGCGACATCACACATACGCTGCTATTTTGCGTTCTCTGGGATGTTTTTGATTTGTGTTTTGCTGAGCAAATTGATTGTAGTCACTTATATTTTCCGCATTATGACAACAGCACTTCTCTTGAGCATTTCGATTCTTTTCGCACCCGTTGAAGCGAAAAACAAGCCTTTGAACGAAAAGAAACGTCTGAAATATAAGATAATCGCATCGACACTCTCCGCAGTGGATTTTATAATTACGCTTCTAAATATGCTTCCAAATAACCGTATTGTAACTTGTTATTATCTCTCCAAATGGGTTCTAGTTATATTTGCAGTAGGTCCACTCTATCAAAAAATAAAACCAGCTCGTACTATATAATTGTCGAAAGGGGCTTCATTCATAATGTTATGATGATTGCCTTGATTATACAAATTAAAATTTGGGAAGGTGAAAATCATGAAAACGCACAATAAAAAATGGATGTTGATTTTTGGTAAATTCACTTGTGTGATGGCCATGGCACTCGCTATCTTGAGTGTTAACAGCACTTGCGGATTTACGGCATACCAACCGGATGTTCCCGAATCTCTTAACAACGAATAATATCAGACAACAAAATATTGATAAAGGAAGTGATTCCAGTGCACAAAGTTGTAAGTGTAACAGTATTGGCTACAAAGGAGATACCATGAATTCAGAAAGTTCCATACGGTTTCCTGCTGATTTTTCATATATTACAGCAGAAGAAGAACTTACAATTCAAGGCGGAACTGAAATCGAAGCAATTGATAGCATCGTTTCAAATATCACAAAAATAAGCAGAGTCTTAAATTACTTAGCAAGAATTTTTGCGGCATCAAGAAAGATATAGAATAGGATTTAATCAGGAAAAGAATAGAGAGAACGATGAAGAAAATGAAGGTGTTTTCGTATTTGGCTTTAGGTTTGGGCGTGGCTCAAATCCTGCTGATGCTGACTTCGTGGCTGTTGACGGCTGCGATGCCGGAGGACTATAACCGTTCGCTCTTGAGTTCTGAGGGCATCCGCTGGTTCTTCGGTCAGTTCCAGGATCATTTAGCTTCGCCCGTATTAGTATGGCTGGTGTTGGGTGGTATCGCCTATGGAGCTTTCTGTAGAAGTGGTATTGTCCATTATAAGCCAGACGAGTATCGTCAGCGCTTTGCAATGGGCGTGGCAAGTTTCGAGTTGGGGGTATTTGTGATTATCATGCTGGCACTCACCCTGCTGCCTCATGCCATCCTTCTGAATGTGATGGGCGGTCTCTTTCCAAGCAGTTTTACGCAGAGCATCATACCTTATACTGCTTTTGCCGTAACCGTAGTCTGCTGCAGTTTCGGTGTTATCAGTGATAACCTGAAAGGAGTGGAGGATATTTTCCGCTGTATGTCGTATGGTATTTCTAAGGTTTCTCCTCTCATCGTGCTCTATGTATTCGCCGCCCAGTTGTTCTATTCAGTTCTGTATCTGATATAAGAACAGTTTCTTGAACGAATCATCATACGTGTTTTTATCATCTTGAAAGAAACGTTTGATGAATATAAAAAAAATGAGGCTTCCCGTATTCTCCGTTGCAGGAGAAAGGGGAAGCCTCTGTAAATAACTCTCTATTGGTCCTTTTACCTATGTTGAACCTATTGAACTTTCATCTTTTACTATACTTAATTATTCAGCATGGTAAATGTTATGCATATAAATGGTCTGTTCTTTAACTTATTATCAGCGTATTGTATAACTCTCTTTTGTTTTTACTTGAGTTTTATAACTTTCTTATTTGTTATCCTTGATTTTTATAACTCTTTTATTTTTTCTTATATCTTATGAATTTCTGTTTTCAAAATTATCTGCGTCCTCCGAAACTTCCGTGAGAACCACCACCATTACTTCTTGTAGGTCCACCTATAGAACGGTTGCCACCACCGAAGGAGCGAGAACTGTTTCCGAAAGAAGCACCACCGTTTCCTGGATTAGAGCGAGGAGTGAAACTCTTGGATGGGCTGGTAGTATTGCCACTGCCAAAGCTGCGCATCATAGAAGAACCATTACCGAAGCTGCCTCCACGGTTGCCACCGAAAGAGCCACCAGGTCTGCTGTTGTTTGATGGATTCTCGCGGGTAACAGTGGTACGGGTACTGCTCTGGCGATTACCAAACTGACGGTTCTGGTTGCCGAAACTGCTGCTCTGGTTGCCGAAACCACCATTATTCTGTGGTCTGTTCATGCTCTGAGGGCGGTTGTCATTGCCACGGCTCATATTTCCGAAGCTCTGTCCGTTGTTGCGGTTTGAGTTTCCATTATTTCGGTTCATATTTCCGAAACTCTGTCCACGACCGAAATCTCCTCTGTTGAATCCGTCACGCATACCCACTCTTGGATGACCGCCAGGACGTGGACCGCCGAAATTACGTCCGTGATACCAGCTTCTACCACCATTCATTCTCCAGCTGTGTCCTCCACAATAGGAAACGTAGAAGTGAGGGCGACCGAAGTAGAAGTAGTCGCGGTGAGGATATCTGGCGTAGATGCCGAAATGCCAGTAACCAGCGTCCCAGTAGAGAGGGCGATAGAAATATGAGGCATTGATGAATGTACGATATTGCCAGTCCAGGAGGATATAGCTCAAGTCCATATTGCGCTGTCTCCAGTAGATTCCGTAGAGGTCATCCACTGTATTGACACTCATCAGATAATCGAGGTTGGTTTCGTAAGCAGCCTCATACTGATCGTCTGTGAGGTTCAGCTCGTATGCCATTTTATCTGTCAAGAAGAGAGCTTGCTGGCGAGCCTGCTCGTAACTCATTGCAGATGCAGTAGTGAAGGTCATTGTGACCATTGCTACAAGGGCTAATATAAACTTCTTCATAATCATATCTCTTTATAAGTTAGACTTCTTGTTTTATTTCTGCTGCAAAGATACGACGAAATATCTGGCAAAGGAAAGGTTTTTCCCTAAAGAGGTGGGGGAAATTCCCTAAAGGTCATTATCTTAATGCAATAACTTATCCCTTATATATAATAAAAGGTGAAAAATTCCGTTATTATTAAAACTTTCGAAAGTAATTATAGATGAAATTTTATCAGACTAATAAGAAAAAAGCGTTTGTCTTTAGTGCATTCCTGCTTTTACCTCTCTCAGTTTCTGCCCAGTATCTTTGGCAGGAGGATGTAGATCCGGGTAAGTTGGATTTGGGCAAGGACATTCATTACAATGTGGAGATGCAGGGTTCTTTCTCCAAGGGTAAGACTCCGCTTTGGCTCAATGCCAATAAGCATGGACTCAGTTCGCTGGAGAAGAATAATGGTTATCTCCGTGGTAGTGTCATCCGTCCGTTGGGTACAGATTCCGCCCGTCGTTGGGGCATCGGTTATGGTTTGGATGTAGCAGCACCGATTCATTATACGAGTAATGTAGTAGTTCAGCAGGCTTTTGTGGAAGCTCGCTGGTTGCATGGTGTGCTGAGTATCGGTGCCAAGGAGTATCCGATGGAACTGAAGAATCAGACTTTGAGTAGTGGTAGCCAGGCTTTGGGTATCAATGCTCGTCCTGTTCCTCAGGTTCGCCTGGCTTTACCTGAGTATTGGACCCTTCCTTTTGCCAATCATTGGTTAGCTATTAAGGGACATATTGCCTATGGTAAGATGACCGATGAGAACTGGCAGCACGATTTTACCCAGCGCCAGTCCAAGTATGCTGATGGTGTGCTTTATCATAGCAAGGCGGGATATCTGAAGATAGGTAATGAAGGTTATTTCTTCCCGCTGAGCGTGGAGTTGGGACTGGAAATGGCAGCTGAGTTTGGAGGAACGCCCTATACTTATGTAGATGGGGAGATGAAAGCTATTCCTGCAGAGGGTGGTCTGAAAGGTATGTGGCATGCATTTATACCAGGAGGTTCTGATTCTACAGATGGTGCTTATGGCAATATTGCTGGTAATGTGTTGGGAAGTTGGGTGTTCCGAATTAATTATGATGCCGATTCCTGGAAACTTGGAGTTTATGGTGATCATTTCTTTGAAGATGATAGTCAGTTGTTCTTTCTTGATTATGATGGTTATGGGGAAGGTGACGAATGGCTTGTAGAAAAGAAGCGCAAATACTATCGTTATAAACTCAAGGATTTCATGCTTGGTGCAGAGTTAAACCTGAAGTATGGCACTTGGTTGCGCAACATCGTTTTCGAGTACATTTATACCAAATATCAGAGTGGTCCGATTTATCACGACCATACCACAGAGATTTCTGACCATTTAGGAGGTATTGATGATTATTATAATCATGGTTCATATCCTGGTTGGCAGCATTGGGGACAGGTGATGGGTAATCCGCTTTATCGTTCTCCTTTGTATAACGAAGATGGGCAGCTATATATCGAAAATAATCGCTTTGTTGCTTATCACCTTGGTTTTGATGGTCAACCGTCTGATCGTTTGAGCTATCGAGTGCTTGCAACTTACCAAAAAGGGTGGGGAACATATAATATGCCGTTCAATAAGATGCATCATAATGTGAGTTTCTTGGTTGAGGGTGCATATCATTTTAACCATGATTGGAGGGTAAGAGGTGCTTATGGAATGGATTTCGGAAGCAACCAGATGTTGGGGCATAATGCTGGTTTCCAACTCACTGTCAGTAAATCTGGTATTTTCAAACTTTAATCGAATTAAATGAATATGTTTATGAAAAGATATAGAGTCCTTCATATTGCTTTTGTGGCTCTCATCGGTACATTTGTGATGGTTTTCTCTTCTTGCGAAATGGAAACCAGCAAAAATGGTGATTTGGATGGGTACTGGCATTTGGAAAGCATCGACACGTTGGAGAATGGCGGGACCTGTGATTTCTCTGCTCGCAAGGTGTTCTGGGGAATAGAGCATAAATTGATTCTCATTAAGGATTTGGAAGTAGGTCCTTTTGATGGCTTTTATATGAGATTCGATCAGACTGGCGATAGTTTGTTGATTCCTAAGGCTTATCGCAAGAACCAGAATTATGGTGAGGGCGATGATGATGCTCCTATCTCGGCTGATGATATGGAAGATTTGCGTAAATATGGAATCAACAATCTTCCGGAGGGTTTCGCTAAGGAGGCACTCTGCGGTAGTAAGATGATTCTTCGTTCGAAGACCTTGAGATTGAAATTCAAGAAGTTCTAAATGGCTTCTTGTTTCTAAGATATTCAAAAGTCGGATTGATGTCAAAATCAGTTCGGCTTTTTTGTTGCTTTCTGAAAGTGTTATTTGCTTTTCCATTTTTTCAATTTTTTGTTTGTTATACCAAATTCTGCCACTTCAAGTTCTGAAGGACGCTGCAAAGTTACAGTTTCTCCGGCACTCACTTATCCCTTTTGATGCTTTTCTATCCCTTTTGATGCTTTTCTATGCTTTTCTATCCCTTTTGATGCTTTTCTCCTTTGTATTCGTTTTCTCAAACAAGTCATTTCGCACCTGTAATCAAGTCATTTAGGACAGCAAAACAAGTCATTTAGGAGCTGTAAACAAGTCATTTTGGAGCTGTAATCAAGTCATTTAGGACAGCTAATTAAGTCATTTCCTCATCGTAAACAAGTCATTTAGCACTCGTAAACAAGTCATTTCCTTCTTTCAAATGACTTGTTTCAGAAAAGCGTAAAGTTTTACAAAAAATCTCAAGGGTGTCGGTGACACCTACTTTTCATCTTTTTTTTTATGCATTGGAGCCACTACCCTCCAATTTGGATGTCTCCCTCTGATTATCAATCTTTTATCTATTTTCGCGCGGTAAGTCATAAAAAAAAGAGTATATAAAAGTGTCACCTGTCACCGTTTTCTGTCAAGCCCTTTATTGGAGCCAGTTTGTTGGGTGACACCAGTGACACGAGTTTCCTGTTTTTTTGTGGAGGGGTCTGTCACCCCTGTCACCCATCGGTATTGCGAAAATATTTGTCGTTATTAAATAAATAGCTATAATCATTTGGCAGTTTCGTGGAAAAAATGTAACTTTGCGGAAAAATGTGAGCAATATGAAATATCCTATAGGAATCCAGACATTTGAACAAATCATAGAAGAGGGCTACTCTTATGTTGATAAGACAACCCTGGTCTATCAGTTGGCACATTATGCCAAAAATCAATTTCTGAGTCGTCCTCGTCGATTCGGAAAGTCATTGCTTGTCTCTACACTTCAAGCTTATTTTGAGGGACGTAAAGAATTGTTTAAGGGTTTGGAGATAGAAAAGTTAGAGCAACAATGGGAATCATATCCTGTTGTTCATATTGATTTGAGTGCTGGTAAATATTATCAATTGGACAATCTGCATGTAACTCTTGATTATATTCTTTCTCAGTATGAAAGAAAATATCATATTGAGGTGAGTGCTGACGCTTGTAAAGTCTATAATGTGCGATTAGCCAATATCATATCTACAGCTCGCGAACAAACAGGCAAGAGAGTTGTTGTGCTCATTGATGAATATGATGCTCCTATGCATGACTCTGTAAAAGACAAAAAGATACAGGATGAAATTCGAGAGGTCATTCGTGATTTTCTGAGTCCTTTGAAGCAACAGGATTCTAATTTGAGATTTGTTTTTATCACAGGTATTTCAAAATTTAGTCAGGTCAGTATTTTCAGTGAATTAAATAATCTGAAGATATTGACGATGAAGGATGAGTTTTCTGCAGTATGTGGTTTTACCGAAAAGGAATTGCTCACAGAATTTAATGATGGAATCTACGCTTTTGCTCAAGAAAACGGTTTGTCTTTTGACGATGCAGTCACTACATTACGTAAGCATTATGATGGTTATCATTTTTCTGGAAAATCTGTAGGCGTATATAATCCGTATAGCATTATTAATGCTTTGGATGACAAATCATTAAATAACTATTGGTTCTCTTCTGGTACACCAACATTTCTTGTAGAATTGTTACAGAAGAAGGGATATGATATGCTTCAATTAGATCAGATTTGGGCTTCTGAAAGTCGCTTTGATGTACCTACGGAAAACATCTCTGATCCAGTGCCTGTATTGTATCAAAGTGGTTATTTGACCATTAAAGAATATGATAAAGACCGCAGACAATATCTCCTGAGTTTTCCTAATGAGGAAGTTCGTCAGGGATTTTCAGAAAGCCTTTTCCGTTACTATTCTCCTGATGGGATGGGTAGCTATGATGCTTTATGCGGTGCATATTTTCAGCATGTAAAAAAAGAAGGTAATATGAGTGCATTTTTGCCTCATTTGAAAACCTTTTATGATAAATTCCCTTATACATTAATTAATAATAATGAGCGTCATTATCAAGCAGTAATGTACACTATTTTTGCCATGTTAGGAGCAGATGTTTCTCCAGAACTTCCAACTTCTGATGGTAGAATTGATTTAGTTTTGAAGACTGTTGATTGTATCTTTATTTTTGAATTAAAGTATGGAAAGGATGCGATAACTGCAATCAATCAAATAGAGGAAAAAAAGTATTTTTCTGCTTTTGCAGATGATAAGCGCAAAAAGTTCCTTGTGGGTATTAATTTCTCAGATGATAGTCGAACTATTGATGATTGGACTGTGATAGGAGGGTAGTTATTCCTATGGCGCTGAGGATGATGAAGATGCTATAAAAGCAATTAGGGCAAGCAACCGGGATAGTTGCTTGCCCTAATTTCTTAAGATTATTCTTAGAATTTCTTTCCAAAAACGATATTGATGAAAGTCTTGATGAGAATCTTAGCATCAAACCACCATGATCGATTCTCTAAGTAGTAGAGATCTAAATCCAGACGTCGCAGCATCTTCTCCATGGTGTCAGTATAACCATTGTAGAGCGTAGCGTAGGAGGTGACTCCTGGGCGAATCTGATAGAGATACTCATAGCGAGGATCATGTTCCATAATCTGATCAATATAGAACTTGCGCTCAGGGCGAGGACCAATAAACGCCATATCACCCTTGAAAACATTCCAGAGCTGAGGAAGTTCATCGAGGTGATGGTCGCGAAGGAAAACTCCAATATTTGTCATACGAGTATCCTTTTTGTGCCCGAAAAGCTGAGGACCATTCTTCTCTGCATCCACTCTCATCGAACGGAATTTATAGATATAGAAAGGTCGTCCAAAGCGCCCGATGCGTTCTTGCTTGAAGATAGCAGGACCTCCATCCTCTCTTTTCACCAGAATGTAACAGATGACAAATAGAGGTGAAAATATGATGAGACTTATTCCTGAAAGCAAAAAGTCACCGATGCGCTTGATATTGCGCTCAAACTCATTCATGCCATCAGCAATGAATCGAGGATTGTTTACATCGGAATTCATCTTGATATAAGATGGTATTTGAGATGTTTCTTCTATTGGAAACTCAACTTCTTCGTAGGAAGTGAGCTTATTTATAGGCATTGTGTTCATTTTTTAACTTTTACATTTATTTTATTAACGATAGAGTAATATGAATATTGTATGAAATTACTTTTTTTTTCAATTTTTCTCTCTATTTTTTTTAGACTACTACATATTGATATTAGAAAATAGGTAGTTTCCTTAAAAATATGAGTAAAATTTTGGAAAATCCGTAGAAAACCCTTATCTTTGCAGAAAACTGAGTATTATGGCAAAAATAGTTAATTTCTATCCTGTAGGAATACAGACTTTTGAGAATATTCGTGAGGGTAATTATCTCTATGTAGATAAGACAAAATATATCGTGAATTTTCGAGAGAGAAAGATGAAGTATATCTTTCTGAATCGTCCCAGACGATATGGAAAGTCTCTCTTTGCATCTACCCTTCAGGCTTATTTCGAAGGAAGAAAAGAACTTTTTGAAGGACTTGCCATTGCTGATTATGAGAAGGAATGGGTGAAATATCCAGTCTTTCATTTTGACATGAGTGGTGCTAAGCACATGGATGCAGAAACATTGGTCAGTTATCTTAATCTGGAACTTTTACCTTACGAAAAACTTTATGGTAAAGGGGAAGGTGAGACTTATCCTAATGAAAGACTGGAAGGTATCGTAAAGCGCGCTTACAAGCAGACAGGTCAGAAGGCTGTAGTTATCATTGATGAATATGATGCTCCGTTGTTAGATGTAGTGCATGAGAAAGACAACCTTCAACAACTCCGTCGTATCATGCTAAACTTCTATAGCCCTCTGAAAAAGCTTGACCCATACTTGGAATTCGTTTTCATTACAGGAATTACCAAGTTCTCTCAGCTCAGTATCTTTAGTGAGTTGAACAATCTGGAAAATATCAGTATGTTCGATCAATATTCCGCCATTTGCGGTATAAGTATGACGGAACTTACTTCTGTAATGAAGCCTGATGTTGAAGGGTTGGGTGATGCTCTTGGATTAACCTATGATGAATGTTTAGAAGAACTTCGCTTATATTATGATGGTTATCACTTCAGCAAGCATTCCGAGGATATTTTCAATCCTTTCAGCTTGATTCGCGCCATGAATGGTCAAGCCATAGAATCCTATTGGTTTGGTTTTGGTACGCCAAGTTATCTGATAAAGAGTTTGCAGAAATACCATGTTAACGTGATGGATATAGAGACAAAAGGAGTTACTATTGATGATTTCGATGTTTCTCCCGAGCAGATGACTTCTGCCTTACCTTTGCTCTATCAGAGTGGCTATCTTACAATCAAGAGCTACAAGCCCCTTACCAAGAGCTATCAGTTGGGTTATCCTAACAAGGAGGTGAGGATAGGAATGTTGCGAAGTCTGTCTCCTAACTATCTGTCTCCAGTTTCAATAGACAACAATGGTTTGGTGACAGAGTTCATAGATTATCTTTATGATGAGAATATTGAAGGAGCTATGAATCGTCTGAAGGCTTATCTCTCAAGTATTTCTAACCGCTTAAGCAATAAGAATGAGCGTGATTTTCAAACGGTTTTTTATCTGATATTCAACCTGATGGGAGCGTTCATTAAGGTGGAAGAGGAGAGTGCTATCGGTAGGGCTGATGCCGTACTACAGTTGCCTAATACGATTTATGTGTTTGAACTTAAGTATGATGGATCTGCAGAAGATGCATTGCGACAGATTGATGACAAGGGTTATTTAATACCTTATACTGCAAGTGGTAAGAAACTTGTGAAAGTAGGTGTGAACTATGACAGTACCCTGCGCACGATAGGAGAATGGATAATTAGAAAAGGTTAGCATAATTCTAAAAATGTTCAATAAGGGCAAGCAATGATTTCGTTGTTTGCCCTTATTGATACAGGTTCTTTCAAAGAGTTCTGTCTATATTGCGTATTTATTTTTGTGTAAAACTACTATGTTTCTTAAGATATTTATAGCTGTCAATTCTTCTTTTTATGATTTTTTTGAAATATGATGGTATGAAGCCTAATAAGAATGTAGTATAGGCTTTTATTGGATTATAACCTAATATTTCCTGATATACTGCTAAATTGTATTTTATCATTGAAAGTTTATTGCTTGATAAGGATTCGCTTCTCCGACAATAGTAGGCAAGTGGTTCCTCTGTATAGGCATAGCAGTCCTTACATGCTTTTATTATTTGTAAGAATAAAGCCCAATCTTCACTTTTATATAATTTTGGCATGAAGTATTTCTTACCTAATCTTTTAATATCATATATCGCAGTAGTGCAGCCAATCTTATTATCATATTTCATTTGATTTAATGTAATGTGCTTAGGAGGGATGTTTATGCCAACGATATTGTTATGAATATCACAGATACAGTAGGCACTGCAGCATAGTGCGCAATTCTTTTTCTCCATTAAATCAATTTGTTTTTCGATTTTTTCGGGATGCCATTTGTCGTCACTGTCACAAAATGCAATGTATCGCCCTGTGGCTTTTTCTATTGCAATATTACGGGCATAACTTGGTCCGTGATTACTTTTCAGATAGGTAACATTTACTCGACAATCTTTCAGTGAAAAATCATTAAGAATTCTTTTTGTTTCCTCGTCTGATGAGCAATCATCTACAATGAGCAATTCTATATTAGAATATGTTTGGTTCAGTACGCTATTGATGCTACCAAATAGTAATTTGCCAGTATTATATGTAGGCATAATTACAGAAACGATATTATTTGCCATTTTTATTATTTTAATTGCAAAGGTACTATAAAAATATTATTAAATGTTATTTTTGGTTCAAAAAAATCATAAAATATTTATTTTGTGTGTTCTGAATTAATATGATGAAGAAATATGTGATTGAAAGAAACGTGAATAGTGGTTGGTTTTGAATTTTCTGGGTTTAAAAACAATATCAAAAAAAAACTAATTTTTATTGAATAGACCAAACGATATTTGTGTGTTTCAAATAAAAATCGTATATTTGTATTGATTTAGAATCAAATTTAATTTTGGAAGATAATACAAATTTTAAGAAGCATATTAAGTTTGCTTTTAGAATTATCCATATAAATAACATACCTCATGTTATGAAATATGGTTTGGTACATAATAATTCACCTTTTGCAAGTGATAGCTATGTACCTATAGGAGATATGTCGGTTATGGATGCCCGCTCAACGAAGCTGCTGCCAGATGGATCTTTACTATCCGAATATATTCCTTTCTATTTTGGACCAAGATCCCCTATGTTATATAATATTCAGAATGGTAATGGTATTTTGACAAAGAAAGCCCCAGATGAGATAGTCTATTGTGTAATACGTATAGAGGATGTAATTTGTAGTGATTTGCATTGCGTTTTTACAGATGGACATGCATTAAATAATATGAGTAAATTCTATTCTAAGTCAGATTTGCAACGATTGGATAGTTTTGTAAAACAGGAGGATGTATATGCAACATATTGGTTCAATCAATCGCCTTGGGACGATAGGAAACGGAAAAAAGAGGCTGAATTGTTATTTAAGGATGAGATTCCACCTCAATTTATAGTAGGATTCCTTGTTTATAGTGAGAAAGCTTTAGAAAAAATGATTTCTTTTGGGATTCCTAAAGAAAAAATTATTGTTAAACCAGAATATTATTATTAGATATGATTAGATTTGTAAAAGGCAATTTATTGGAAAGTTCTGCTCAAGCACTTGTCAATACAGTAAATACTGTGGGAGTGATGGGTAAAGGTATAGCTTTGCAATTTAAGGAGGCTTACCCTAATAATTATATTCTATACAGAAAGGCATGTAAAGATAAACTTGTTCGGGTTGGTTCTATGTTCATAACTCATGAACAAAATGTATATGGAATAAATAAAATCATAGTAAATTTTCCTACAAAAACGACCTGGAGAAAGCCCTCTGAGTATTCCTATATAGAGATGGGACTTAAAGATTTGAAAGATAAGATTCTTGAATATCATATCGAGTCTATAGCAATACCTCCTTTAGGCAGTCATAATGGTGGCTTGGATTGGAATGTTGTAAAACAGATGATTATTAACCAATTGTCTGAGCTGAATTGTGACATTATACTTTATGAACCAAATGAAGCAATTATAGAGTTGATGAAATCTGAACGAGTGAAATTGACTCCAGCAAGAGCTATGTTGCTATATATGCTCTGTTCCTTGGTTTCTGAAGGTGAATTTGCGTCTGAATTTGCTGCAGAAAAGCTGGCATATTTTCTGCAAAAATTTGGAGCAAAGGATAGTTTTAAATTACAGTTTAGACAGTATTATTATGGTCCTTATTCCGGTAAGGTAAGATTTGTTCTTCATTACTTAAACGGAAGTTATCTAAAAGGTGTAGGACAGATGGAACAAAAACCATTTGATCCTATTTGGTTGTCACCAGATACTTTCAAAGATGTCCAGGACTTCTTTGCAAAAGAAGAGAATAGGCATTATGAGGATATTTGTAAGAAAACAGCAAGTTTTCTCTCTGGCTTTTATTCCAATTATCTTTTGGAGTTATTGTCAACTGTTGATTTTATCTTGCATAACAATGCAGATCTTAAGGAGTGGCTGATAATGAAACCTCAAAAAGTATATGAACTGGTGATTTTGCATATTAATCAATGGAGTGAACGCAAAAAGTATTTATTCAATAATGAAGAGTATGTTCGTCTGGTGTTAAATCATCTGTATCAGTTCGAAAAACAGAATACTGGATTATTATATGTGTGAGTACATGTTATACATGGATTTCTTGCATGACTTTAAGGACGTCATACAAATATAAAAATATTATTAAAAGTTATTTTTTTTATTCAAAAAAATGAGTTTTTTGTGTTAACATTGTAAGAAAAAGATATGAAAGTTAATTGTATTAGGTTATTTTTATTGCTTTTATGTGGATTATTAATTTCTGACTCTATTCCTGTTCAGGCTAAAGAAAAAAGTTGGAAATTGATTTTTTATGATGATTTTAATTCTATAGGAAAGGAACGTTTTGATACGACAAAATGGATAGTCCCAGATCGAGAACCTTATAAGTGGTCAAGATGGATATCTGATTCTAAATCAGTTGTTCTTAGGAGAAATGGTAAATTGATATGTCGGGCTATACCAAATACTGCTTTTGCTGATTCTGCGAAAATGTTAACTGGCGCAATTTGTACTAAAGGTAAGTTTTCTTTCAAATATGGAAAATTAGAGGTGAAAATGAAAACCAATTTTTTGCCGGGTAATTTCCCTGCTGTATGGTTGTTGCCAGAGAATCATGGAAATCCTTATAGATATGGTGAGATTGATGTTGTAGAATTTTTTGGTACTGACCAGAAATCCCATCAAACAGTACATTCTCATAGTTCTTTTATATTAGGTAAAACTGAACAGCAAAATTCTTTTGCTCAGAAAGTGACACCTAATCAGTGGCATATCTATGGAATGGAGTGGACTCCTGCTTATATAACTATGTATGTTGATGGAAAAATAACAGGAACGTTTCTTAAATCAAATGACTCCGAAGAGGTCGAAGAAGGACAATGGACATTTGATCGCCCATATTATATTATCCTTAATCAGAGTGTAGGGGATGAAGGCTGGAATACTCCTATGTTGAATACAATTTATGAAACAGAAATAGATTGGATAAAAGTTTATCAATAAGTTACATTAAGAAAGCTGCTATTCTAATAGTAGCTTTCTTAATGTTGCTATGATTCTAGTCACTGTAAATAAGAAGTTGTATCGAAACGGATGAGAAAAATATGTAGAAGAGTATAAATACAACATTTTTCGTTCCATCTTTTTCTTCTTATTTCTTATTTGAGTATTCCTTGATGCAGAATCCTGTCTTTCTCTCACATAATAAATTGCCTTTTCGGAAGTCGTCTTAATCTTTTTAATGCGATATGAAATCTTATACATGAAAAAGGCATCTTCACCATGTGTGATTCCTTCTACAAAACGTTCTTTACCGATAGAATTTATGTCTATTAGTTTACAGCAAGAACTGGAGAAAAAACTACGAGAATTCAGAATATTATGTTTCTTGTGCTTTTGGCTATTTTTAAAAGCAATACCAAGAAAATGTTCTTTTTCTTCTTTTTTACGTTCATCTACAGATTTTGCATAAGTTTCTACGATAGCATCGTTTTCTGCTTGTGCCAACATTTCTTCCAAATAGCAAGAACTAATCCAGTCATCATCATCAATAAATGTGATGTATCTCGATTTTACAGCTTCAATTCCAATATTTCTTGCTTGTGATACTCCCTTTGCTTTTGAGTATAGCAAAGTGGAATTGAATGTATATGATTTGAGATGTTCTTCTATTTTTGACCAATATGGTTCTTTTTCTCCATTTAATACAATGATGACTTGAAATTTGTCTTTATCTAAGGATTGCTTTTCTATACTATCCAAACAATCCCATAGATATTCTTTGGGAATATATGTTGGTATAATAACGGTCAAACCATTATTCTCAGGTTCTTTATATTTTTGCATATTCAATTTCAATATTTCCTAATTCTGCTGCAATTTGTGAGTAAGATGAAAAAACACTTCCTATAATTTTTTGTGTTTTGCTTAAACAAAAAAGGTCCACAACCGCAAATTTCATACCTTCTAATGTGTTGCGATCTACATCTTCTCTAATAGTTATTATGGAATCTGGAAATTTTTCCTCCAATATATCCTTTACATGATCATCATCGCTGGCGAGATAAAATTTAGTATTTGCATCTTTCTTCAATTCTGCATTGATAGAATTAATAAAAGCTTCCAGAGGTGATGATTTTATAGACTCAATGTTGTCTGTTCTGCGAATATGGATTCCAATTGTTCTTTTTGTGAAATTTTGAACAACTTTGTCGATTCTTTTCTGTATATCGAGTTGAGGTACAAATATATTCTTTAGCTCATATTCCTTACACATCGGGTAGCAGGATATCAACAAAAGAGTATTTTTATACTGCTTTTTCAATTTCTCGTAAATATCACTATTGCTTCTGTATATGCTATAGTTGAATATACACTGCTCACTTAAAAGATGTAGAAGTAACGCTCTTTTCAGATAGTCCTTTGTACCATCAATTTTGTATATCCATTTCTGGTTTTCTTTCAACGTAATATGTTTATTATTTATTGGTTGAAACAGGTCTTTGAAATCAGCTTTTAAGCCGATACTGTTATTCCAATATATGATAGCTTCAGATTGATAGCGCTCCGCAACAGCTATTCCTGTTGCGATGGCTCTCAATCTATTGCATAATCCACCTGTTGGTATAATTTTTACTTCCATAAATTAATCAATAATTGTATTTTTAATTGCGTCTAAATAACCATGACCATATTTAATATCTGGTTCAACGTAATTTCCTTCACCCCATTCGTTCCAAGATCTTAAGAATATGATTTTATGTTCATTTTGTTTATCTTCTACAATCTTTAGAGCATCTTTGATGTGATTCTCAAAATTTTGAGGTGTGGAGTTAACGTAAATGCCCTCATTCTTACCAACTCTTGGAGTTCGATCCCAGTTAGAGATAATGGTTGGAAATACGTTTTCCCAATTGTCTTCTGGAGAGAAGAATTTTTTCACGACTTTTGGATAGTCGTATTTTAAAGCTGGCAAGAAAGGAAATCTTTCCTGAATAGCTTTTCTAATTATTCTCTTGTATTTACCTTGATAAAGCATTTCTGCACGGTTCTTTCCAATTGGGTTGATACCATCGAATCCTAAATCTAAGAAGCTGTTATAGACATCGGCACTACTTTGCAAATTTGGCAATACTCGTGTTATACTTCCATCCGCATTTCTTTTTATAGTTGTAGTGGAAGCACACATTGCAACAAAATATATACCTTTTAGCCCATTATCTTTTGCAAGTTTTCTCCAAAGCTCAATGAAATGAGTTACTTCTGCAAAGTGGTAAGGGTCAAAAATTAAAAATAGAGGTTTACCATCTATTGTTATATATCTGTGATCTTTAAATGCTGGCAAGAGATGGTTGAAATGATTGATGTAGTCTTCATCACCTGGATAAAGTTGCTCACAAATCATTTTGTTTCCACCCTTGTTTTTCCACGTGTTGGTTTTCCAATCATGATTAGCCCATGCAAGGCAAAAAGGAAAATCAGGCTTTCCTGAACTTAGTACCTCTTCGAAAGGACGTTGTAAAAGTTGTTTGCCATTTCCCATCCAATAATGCCAATAACAAAAGCCTTCAATTCCTGCTTCTTTTGCTAATTGCGCTTGTTGTATGCGTGTCTCTTCTAATCGTAAATCATAGAATCCCAAGTCTGCAGGAATCTTTGGTTGATAATGGTTATGGAATACAGGACGGGCTTTGGCAACATTAGTCCATTCAGTAAACCCCGGTCCCCATACATTATCATTTTCTGGAATTGGGTGAAATTGAGGTAAATAATATGCAATAACTCTTGCTTTCATGTTGTTATATTTTTATATTTTTTATATTTTTGTTGTCGTTTAATCGGGCATGATTATATTTCCCAATCCATAATGCGGTATGCTTACATAGAGCAGAATGAGAGATATTATAACTACTATGGTGATACCTATCCACTTCTGTTTGATGGTGTATATAAGATAGGTATAAAGCAGTATATTCACGATACAATATAACTGGCTTGTTCGCAAAGCCAAAACTGGCAAAAAGGAAAGTGCTGAATACAGAGACAATCCTATTGCTGATGTTTTAAGTAATATCGGGAAATTACTGCATAGTTTTGTCAGCGTATCCTTAAAAAGGAAGAGGTAATAAAACAGCAATATCGACATGATATGTAGCGGATCAAAAATATTGATTGCTACTGTTACTTTTCCCTTCTCTACTGCAGTCTGGTAAATTGCCAGTTTGTTACCGATAAATGGAATTGATGGATTCATCAGAATACTACCCCCTGCATAGAATACTACATATCCCAACGGAATAGCGCATAGAAATAGAATAGTTGTCTTTTTGTTGAAAGGTTTGTTGTTCAGAAATATGATAGGAAGGAGTGTTAATGATGAATAATGTATTAAAGATCCTCCAAGCAAAAGCAAGAAGGCTATTTTCTTTTTGTTCTCTGTTATGAGATGAAGTGCAATAAGGAATATTCCCGATACGACTCCTGCTCTTATCTGTGTAAGATCATGCAGTACATAGTAGAAGCTAATGTAACATAACAGTGGAATAAAATAGAATTCGGTCAATTTCCTAAATGCAAACATTTTTAAAGACACTCCGAATAGTGCGTAAAACAAAAACAAAATGTGTACATTGTCTGTAAAGCATCTCAAAATGTATGATATGAGCAGAAATGAAGGCTCAACCATCTCGTCTGTTCTATTCTTGAAATAATTCAAGAATGTTTTTTCGTAATTTTCAGAGTCTGGATCCAAGCCGATTTCTCGAAATCCAGCAACAATTATCAGTACAAGACCTATCAGAAAAAATAATGGCTTCTGATATTTCTTGATATATTCTTCTAAGTAACAAAGTATAGCAATGATAATAAACATTGCCAATAAGATGTAACCCATATTGCTTTATTTTTTTATTTTTCTATTAACTAACTCTTTGATAAGTTTCCGTTCCGTTTTTGAAATGCCAACAGTATATAATAGGATGGATATGCTTATTGCAGAAACGGCAAACGACAAGATGAGTTGAAGTATCCTGTTTGTATTCAACGTCTCTACGCAATATACAATCAGCGTTGTTGCAGAAATAATCAGGATGCCCGGTAAAACCAGTCGTGCCATATATTTAAAGATGGTTAAGTAGGATATACTTTTCTGCAGCATGAGTAATCTGATGATATGTGCCAAAATGCAAAGTCCAATCATGGTGATGAACACATAATAGGATGGCATGCCTAACTTGAATAGGATCCAGCAGATAGGCAGGCACAGTATCGTCATACTTTCCACATACATACTGTATTTGCGTATGTTGCCTGTTGCCTGTATGATAGTGGTAATCGGATTATGTAATGCCAAGCATATAGTATAAACCGCATAGAGTCTAGAATACAAAACCATGGTAGGTGTATACTTTCCTAGCCAAAGTTTAAGTAAATTCTCTGCTTCGAAGATGAAGGGGATAAGTACCATCGTCAGCAGATAGAGTATGGCCTTGCTGCTTGCGAAGAAAAGCTGTTCTAAATATCCATTCTCCTTTGCAGAATATGATTTAATCATTGCTGGTCGGAATGCAATGACGATACTGTTGGTGAGAGTATTGATTGCATTGTATATTTGATTGGCAATACCAAAAGCAGCATTGATAATAGGGCCAAAAAATATGTTTAGGATGATGGTGCTTCCCTGAGTCATGCCTACACCAGCCAATGCTCCATAGAAAGACCAGCCAGAGAAGGAAAATAATTCCTTGTATAGGCTTTTTTTTCTTACTATGGTATATTTACATTCCGAATATTTTTTCTTTGCAATTATGATATAAAGTATCATCACCATTAACGCCTCAAACATCAGGGCTGCTCCGTAAAATAACAGATTATCACCACCTGTCATACCAATACAATAGGCTATTAGAAGTTTTACGATGCAATCAATTGTAGATATCAAGGCATAATATCCCATGTTCTCATTGGCAAAGATTGCACCGATGAATGGTATCTGAAGAAGTGTAAATATGAAAGAGCAAAGGGAAAATTGAAAAATCCATTGAGCTACTTCCAAACGTTCTTGCGGAATGGTAAGTTGGGTAGAAATTAGCCATGGTCCAATCAGCTCGATAATGATAAACAAAATGAGAGCTGTCAGCATAACGATGTTGAGGCTAACCGAGAAAATCTCCTTCAATCGTTCTGTATCTCCTTTACCCATTGCGAAAGAATAAAAACGTTGCGTAGACAAAGCAAGTACGTTACTGAAGCATGTGCTTGCAGTTACTACTCCTGCTACGGCATTGAAGATTCCATAATCTTCAGTGCCAAGTCCTGCCAATACCCAACGTATTGTGTAGAGATTGACGAAGGTTATAATAAGCATTCTGGCGAATAGCACTAATGTATTGGATGCTATTCGCTTAGAACGGTTTTGTATGTTTTTACTACTTGCATACATATTTAATCTATTTCTCCAAATATGACTTTTCTAACAGAAAAAAATGTAATGATTATGAAAGCTAATAAAGTCATTCCTAAAGCAAAAATCATTCTTTTTGGTCCTGTTGGCTTCAAAGGAACTGAGGCATTTTGTAATGTTGTAAATGCCGGAGTTTGCATTAATAATTTTGCTTGTGCTTGTTGAACTTGTGTTGTCAATGCAGTATAATTATTATATAATAACTGCATTTCGTTCTCTAAGTCATTTTCTTTCAGTTTAAATGACTCTAAGACAACGTCCTGGTTAGCGTCGGAATAACTTCCATAAGTACGACGTACCTTTTCATATTTCTCTTTAGCATCTTTGCACATCTTCTGATAATATTCCAGGTCTGTACGAGCTTTACTTGTACGATAGTCTGTAATAAACTGCTGGAGTCTTGCTCTTACTGTGTCAGCTATTGTTGCGCAGATCAAAGGATCTTGGTCATCGACAGATATTGAGATGACATAGTCTTTCTTATCAACGCTACATTTTATCAGAGTACCCATGCTTTTTGCTACTTCATCTTGTTTTTTAGTCAACATAAAAGGATTAATTTTTTGCTGACTAATGCCTGAAGCCTCTTTGCTTGCAAATATGTTTTTGATGGCTTCAATGGCTTGTGTCCACCATGGTGCTTTTTGCATCGTTGATAAATAATTGTAGTATGTTGTATTTATCTTACCATCTTTAGATTTTACTTTCACATCAAAAAGACTGGTTATAAAATCATTAGATTGAATCAGATCAGGATACAATTCAGGAAAAAGAGCATCACCACCACCCTTAGATGTTCCCATATCAAATCCAAAGGAGGATGCAATGTCGCTTAAAGAACTTGAATTAAAACTGGAAAGTTCAGGTGCTAATTTTACAGTAGATGTATATGTTCTTGGTACACAAACTATGAGTAAATAGGATACAACTGCGACTACTGGTAGTGCAATTATGTATGCCTTTTTATGTTGCCACATTGTTTTGGCAATAGCAACTACATCTATTTGCTTTGTTTTTTCTTCTTTATATTCCATGTTATTTTTGTTTGCTTATTTTATATATAATGCAAAATTACTAAATTTATTTTGTTTGAGCAAAGATATTTTTCATTTTATCCCTCTTTTAGTTGAAAAATGCAATGAATGGAAGAAAAATAAGATGAAGTGATGGTCTTATTTACATTTGGACATCCTCTTGGATAACAATGAATACATCGCATAGCAACTGTTGCAATAAGATTTTTTCCTTTTTTCTCTTTTTGAGTGCTGATATTTTGAAAAATATCTTTTGAAAATATTTGGTGATTTTCTTTTTTATATGTATATTTGCAAAATATATTATGAGCTATATTTAATTTCCTTAGGAATATTGACACTATTGTATATGTTTGTCTTTAGTGGCGATTTCCTACTGATGTTGACAGTAGATAGATTAGGGATAAAATAAAGATTCAAAATGATGAAACAAAAAAGAAAAATGCCTTTGGGCATACAGGACTTTGAAGAAATGCGTAGGGGTGATTATCTCTATGTGGATAAGACGGATATTGTATGGCAGTTGGCTAACGGCGTTAAGTACAATTTCCTAAGTCGTCCTCGTCGTTTTGGTAAGTCCCTGTTGTGCTCTACCCTCAAGTGTTATTTTGAAGGAAGAAAAGAACTCTTTGAAGGATTGAAAATCATGCAGATGGAGGAAGACTGGGTCAAACGTCCGGTCATCTATCTAAGTATGAGTTTGGGTGGCTCTTCTGCTCAGGAACTTAAGGAATATTTGCATTATGTGCTCTCTACATACGAAAAGTTTTATGGGAAGAATCCTAATGAACGGTCTTTGGGCAATCGTCTAAATGGTATCATTCAGAGGGCTTATGAGCAGTCTGGAGTAAAGATTGCCGTCATTGTAGATGAGTATGATGTGCCTTTGCAGCATACCTATGAGACGAATCAGCATGATGAATGTAGGGAAATCTATCGTAATTTCTTTACGGGACTAAAGGATTATGGTTATTGTATTAAATGTGTGTTTATCACTGGCATCACGAAGTTTACACAGATTAGTCTGTTTAGTATGCTCAATACTTTGACTAATATAAGCTTTGACGAGCAATATGCTGCTATTTGTGGATTGACCCATGAGGAATTGGCTCAATACTATTCTGAGGAGATTGAAAGGTTAGCTTTGCGCTATGCCTTAGATGTGCCACAAGTGCTTTCTGAACTTAAAGCTACTTATGATGGTTATCATTTTTCACGTAATTTGCAAAATGTCTATAACCCATTTAGTGTGTTAAACGCATTGAGTCGTTCTCAGTTGAATTCTTATTGGATAGCTACTGGTTCTAATGAAATGCTTAATAAACTTTTAAAAAAGTATGTGGATGATATACCTTCACTTGATGGTAGTCTCATAGATACTGATTATTTGGAGATGAGTGATGTCAATATGGACGAGCCGAAACTCTTTCTCTATCAGTCTGGTTATCTTACCATTAAGGTTGTGAAAGGTGATTGTTACTTGTTAGGTTATCCAAATAGGGAAGTGAAGAAGGCTATGTATGAAATGGTTTTGCCTATGATGACAGACAAGCCTTCTTCTGAAGTGACTACTCTGGTTCAAAAGTTGAAAATGAACTTGTCTATGGGGAATGTAGATGATGCTATGCTTTGTCTCAAAGGGTTGGTAGCAGGTACTCCTTATAGTATTCAAAAGAAAGAGCAATTTGTGTTTGAGGAGCATTTCCGTTTTATTTTGAAAAATATATTTTACTTGTGCGGATTTGAGGCTAAGGAGGAAATTGAAATGGCTTCAGGTCGAATTGATTTGATAGCTCAGAATGATTCTTATGTTTATGTCATGGAGTTGAAAATGGACGATAATGGCGGGATTAATGCGGCTATTAGTCAGATGAAGTCTCGTCATTATGCTGATATTTATGCGGCAAGTGAAAAGAAAATAATCTGTTTAGCTCTTGAATTTTCTAAAGAAAGCAGAGGACTGAAAGAGTGGCAGGTTCTTGATTAGTCCAATAAAAACGAGCGGAAGAAATCAAAATCTTCCGCTCGTTTTGCTAATGTTTATATCTCTCCAATCTCTGCTGTCTTACCTTGTTGGAATATTAGATATATTCCGTGTAGTTGTGTTCCTACAGATAGACTTTGTATATTCGAGTCTGT
>OIYQ01000168.1_pt1 | contig 26071 bp, 26 predicted proteins | sample 1588311 | NCBI WGS metagenome assembly OIYQ01 (sample SAMN03283244) | human gut metagenome | biome: human-associated habitat; material: feces | host: Homo sapiens | place: Peru | collected 2012
TTTCTCTTGTATCAAGACCCCAGATTCCTGACTTTTCCTTATACTGTTCAATGTATGGGCGACCATTTGTTGCGTAAACAAATGGGACAAAATATTCCGCATACTTCTTAATAATATATCTATGATCCTGTTCACGGATATTTTTTGCATAATCTTTTGCCTGCGCATTCAATGCACCAAAAACATCAGTATCAATCTTCTTTGCTTCTATAATACCAACCATATGCTCACCTATAAACAAAGCATAATCAGCATATCCTTTATTTCCAAGACTACTGTCTGTCGGCCATTCTGCAATTGCTTTGAAGGTTCCCTTTTCAGGTCTGCTTCCTTTAGAATATCGTATATTCGACGTATCAGCTTCCCATCCAGCATGACGAAGTTGATCATCAATCAGCTCACGAGTCTGAGCCTCAGATAAATGCACTGATTGCGCATTTTTAAAGCCTGTACTCCTTCTCTTCTGATCTACCTTGCCATTCCTTCTTATATTTTCTATCTCAGATTCAAGAGCTTTGAATTTTTCTTCAAGCTCAGCGTTTTCTCTAGCAAGTTGCTCTTCCTTTACCGAAGTTTCTACCGGTTCCACATATGGTTCAGGCTCGAAATTATAGTTCCCATATGTTTGCATGAACCATACACCTAGATCAAATGTAAGACGTAGATTATCCTTCGCACGTTTTTGATCGTCATCTCCTGCGTGAGTAGCATCATTTCGCATTTTTCTAATCACATACAGTGTGTCATCTATATCTCTAGGCAACAAATCATTCTTTTTAAGTAGCTTAATTCGGTTGGAATGAGTATTATCATAACTCGGCTCTTCTATGCCATCATATGCAAGCATATATTGCACTAGACGTTCAGCAAACATCCCCTGCTTAATCATGGATGTATTAGGATCTGAGAACACATAGTTCTCGGCTAATTCACCGGTATTCGATAAATCTTCCCAATGAGATTTTAAAAATATAAAGTTGCCCATTTGCATCGCTCCTTCTCATAATTTTTTATTATGCGAACATAACAAGAAAAAAATAATTTACCACAAGTACCCATATGTATCCGGTAGTTCACGATTTACTACTACCTCAATCGTTGCCAGAATTTGATTCTCAAAATGCAGGGTAAAATGATACAACTATATTATATTCATAAAGCCAAACATTATCAAGAGACCGATATTCATATTTTGCGAAAATGACTGCTTTAAGGCATTTATAACAGATGTTGATTTTATCTGGATTTCGACTTTCTGTACGAAAGTGGCAAAAAATACCTGGCTACGAATTCCTTCGCTTAAGGCAAATCTGAAATCCTGAACACTTTTATTTCTGTAGCCGGCAAATTTGTCATCGACATAAGGCAAAAGCTTCATTGAGAAATAGCTGATATTTATCAGATTGATCAGCATTTCGATTCCTTTGCGGCTGCGCACCATGTAACTGCATAAAAACCAGAATGTTTTCTGCTCATAGTAACTTATAACATCAGACTTACAAAACAGTATCCATTAAGATAATTACAGCCATTATGCGCTGCATGATCAAACAACTTTGATATATTTTCAAATTTTGTACCAAATTTAGAGATCATTGTATCATCAATGCAATGTTTTGTTGCAAATTCATTATACATCAGAAAGCCCTGTACGATTTCTTTTTCTTTTGAAAAAGTCTGTTCGTATGAATCTTTCTGAACTTCATCATACCTCAACTTAGATGGTTCTATCTTATCAAGCGGAATATCTCCACTTTCAAAAAAATCATGCACTTCTTTCCACTGCTTCAGTGAAAATTCACCTGTTGATGTAGGCATTTTATTAGCTAGACTATTTTTGGCATTAAAAAAGAGCCACCCTGTTAAGAGTAGCTCCTTCAATCTTATGAAATATCTATACCACATTTTGCTAAATGGATTTTATGTATCTCATAATTCACATCAGCTTTTGACGCATTTGGATTTGTTTCAAAAAACTCTAGTATCTTATTGAAATCGTCTTCAGTAGATAAATTATCTAAGTAACTATTTCTTATAGCGTTTGGACTACGACCCTTTCGATGTGAATATTTATTGTCAAAATATATATCGAATCGGGGTAAGTTGTTTTTTATATGCTCCGCAACATCAGTAAAAGCAAGGTCTATGAATTATGAAATTTCTTCAAATATGTATTCATATCCAAGTTTTTGTTTCTCTATCCCATTTTTTCTCAAAAGGCTCAGCCTTATGAATTGCATCCACAATCGGAAGCAGCAGCACCTTTAACAACTGCATTGTCTCCGCAAATTCAACCTTTACAAGAGCCTTCTTCTTTTTGATAAAGGAATTCCACCTTCCTTGCCTTGTCGCATCCTCCGTGAAATCATCTTCAAAAGCCGCAATATCATCAAAGCCCGTACCACGATGAGTAAAGGTTTCTACAATGGCATTCTTAAGTTCAGTTCCATCAAGCTCATATCTATCAGCCAACACATAGATATCATAGAAATCCTTATATCTTCCGTTTGCAAGTCCTAGAGAAACAATTGCCTCAAACTTTTCTGCTATCACTGAGTAAATTGAATAAGCATATACTTCCGGGACTTCCATATCCAACAATACAGGGAACTCCATTTTCATTCTCTCTGGATATATAACATCTCCAAATCCAATATCTATCGACACCGGAACTTTGGTTCTATCTAAGTATCCTGTAATTGATACATTTACGCCATGGTACTCCTTGAATTCAGTTATATTGGTAACCTCAAGCGTATTTAAATCAAATCGAAGTGCATCGTCACATTCAATTGAAAAAATGTCGTTAAATACCTTTTTCATTTTTTCAGCATCATTTGGGATGCGCTGTGCCAGCAAATCAATATCCATTGTGGCACGTGCATATTCTCCATCAAATAATGCGTATAGGAAAATACCACCTTTCAAGGTAAATCTCTCTGCATACTGAGATACGGATAACCTATATATGGTTCTTTCAAGCCCATATGTGACTAATTTATCCTGCATGGTTTTTCCATCTTCCATCGCTTGTTTCTTTAATCTATCCTTTACAGATATTGCCCTTATCATACCAGCACCTCCAGATATTTCTTCATTACATCCCCGCACTTGAGCATTTCTGCATATCTAATAAGCCGATTCAGATTACGGTCGCTTCGGTGCAGATAGTTTATGAGAACTTCCTTTGTTTCTTCGATTCCAATTCGTTCCCTATAGAATACAATATCAACAACAGTTTTCTCGATATCGTAGATCCGAAATTTATTCTTTCCTTCTTCTATAGTCTCAATCCCGACATCGAATCGATCATCCGTGAAATAACACACATTCAATTCTGGCCAGTCTGGAAGAGTTGAAACCTTAGCTTTTCTGGGAATGGCTACATCAATAGCATCTGGACGATATGTTGATATATTATAATAAACAGCCGCACTCAGCAGACAAACCACTCCATCTGGCACAAATGCGTATGCATAATAGAAATCTGATTCCTCTCCATCAAAATTTGCATTCTCGTAATACCTTTTATTTAGTTTTATCAAAATTCCCTGTTCAACCATCTGATTAATTTTATAATATGAAAATCCTTTTTCTTTCAGTTCCTGAACTGAAAAAATCATTTGGTCATTGGAAATCTTTGCAGTCGTTGTCATTTTAGCTCACCTCAATTCCAGTATATCCAAATTCGCAATAATTATTTAAATATATTTCGGCACTTTGTCGTTTTGCCGAATTTCATTTAAATTATAGTAATTATATCACGATTTGTCAATGGATTATTATGAGCTAACCCCCCGTCTTTCATTTCGCCATCATTATACCACCATTTGCATCGCTTCAACAAACACAATGCCATGGATTTTAAGATCTCTACTCTGCACTTTGTAATTCTAATGTTCCAACATAGTCTCCATTATTATATACAAACGGTCCAGCCTCTTTCTCATCTCCGAAATACTCAGGTCTTAGTGAAAGAATACTTAATAATTCATCCATATTATTCACCTTTGTCGCCTGATATGGCTGCTCAAATGCTATTTTTTCTACAAACAGATAATAGTCACTGTACTTTATCAATAAACCTGTATGTCCAACGAACATAGCATCAGAATCCGGATCGTATATTGCTATACTAATAAGTGAAATACGATCACTGTCTATTTGAAATCCATACTTTTTCCAGTTGTCAGAGAATGTCTTTTCAGGATGTTTATCGTCCGTAATACTCTTTTCTCCGTATAATGTAGTAAACATGTCCTTATTCTGCCTTATGATTTCATACCTGTCTACATTATCTATTGCTTCCGTATCAAACATTAAATATGTGCCACTATAGCTATCTTCCGTTGACTGTGCGTGAAGCAGCCCATCCAGCAAAAGAAAAGCTGTCATTCTGCAATCTGCATCTGAATAGTCATGCTTTTTCTCCCAGCCATCCATACATTTAACAGTATCTGCTTTCATTTTATATGCATCTGACCAGGTATCCTTCAGCTTTGCATTCTTCCCGGCTGAATCCGCAAAATCGGTCACCCATTCTTTAAAGGTATCTACATGCGATGCCCCGGCTGAACCAAGCTCATCGCACACCTCAGTAATGGTATTGCTTCCACCCATATATGTTGCAGTTGGCAGCTCCTGTTTTTTATCCGAATCATGCTGTTTCGACTCCTCGGCAGTATCCGTGGTAATATTATCCTTGTTTATATTTTTATTACCACAACCGCCCAACAGTTCTGCACAAAGCATCATTCCAACTATTATTGTGATTAATTTCTTCTTCATGATTATCATATCTCTTTCTGATTATTTGTACTGTCCTGTACTTTTCTAAAGTACATTACTATTTGTACTATGTAAATAGTATGCTGACAAAATTAAAGAAATATTAATCACTAAAGCTTCCCACATGTCAAATGTTGATTGTGTCGCACGGTGTGCAGGCTCACATATCTTCCGATAGCAGAACTCGTCAGGATTATCCTCCTTTAACGCATCTTACACATGTTTTTTCGCCACTTACATCCAAATGCGAGACATTATGTATGAAATATTGTATGATTAACTCACCAAAAAGAAAGGAGGATTTTACATGAAGGTAAGTATTGAACTTTCACCAGAATACAGCGTACCATATGCCATCATATATGCAGATAAAATCACTGACAGTATCCAGCGTACCCTTGATATATTCGGTTCAAATGAAAGCCCAATTACAGCTTTACAAAACGAAAATGATATTGTCATTTTACAGCCAAAAGATATATACATGGTAAGGGTCGAAAACAAGGATACTATTATTTATGGCAAAGAACACAGCTACCGTTCCCGAAAAAGACTGTACGAAATGCAACAGCAGCTTGGTGCCGGATTTATGCAAATTTCAAAATCAACTTTGGTCAATCTGTCTTATATGAGCAATGTCGAGGCGGGTTTTAGCGGCACTCTTCTTTTGAAACTAAAAAACGGATGTAAGGATTACGTATCAAGAAAATATCTGCCTGAGTTTAAAAAATATCTGGGATTATAGGAGGACAAAAATGAGAGAAACTATGAAAGATTTGATTAAAAGCACTATAACAAGCATTGGTATAGCATTAACCATTTTCTGCATTACAGGAATGGTATTTGACATCGCCTATGACGGTAATTTCAGTTTAGATAATTACCAATTTTCCAAAATGGTTATCGGATGCATAATTGTAGGTCTGGGTTTTGGACTTCCGACCATGATTTATCACAAAGACAATCTTCCAATGCCTTTTAAGGTAATTATCCACATGGGAACAGGCTGTGTTATTTATACAATCGTCGCATATACTGTCGGATGGATAGGAGGAACAAGTTCTGTCCTTCACGGAATTATTGCAGCCATATTTCAAATAGCTTTGGCATTTATAATTTGGGGAGGCTTCATGCTTCACTATCGCAATGATGCCAGAAAAATGAATGAAAAAATCAAGAAATTATAGACTTGTTCATACTGCGTGTCTGTAGAGTGACGCTCTGCAATATTGATGTAAAAAACGAGGGCAAATCAAACCGCTTTATACCGAATTTGATTTGCCCCGTAATAAGTAAAAAATTGTCCGATAGTGTTCAACAATAATCAATACTGTTATTCCTAAATCAGATATTACATTCCTCTGCGAATCAACGAATTGTAATGCTTTTTGAAATAATAGAGTTGAACACCTACAAACTCGTCTCTTTCTTCTCTGTTATATAGTTCATCCATTATCTTTTTAAGCGTTGCTGATGTACATTTTCCTTTTATATTCAAGGCAACCATCATCTTCCTTGCTCTGTCATAGGCGTCTTTTCTGCCCTTTAACAGCTCTGTAGATGTATCTCTTACCGTACCATCCTTTTTCTGAATACCATTCAACAAGAGAACTTCATTTATATCCCTTTCCATATCTTCATCTTTCGGTTTCGTATAGATTTTGCCTTCAGAATCGTATGCAATCTTATTCATCTGTACCTTATTAAGAGGACTAATCATGATCTCAGTCTCTTTCTTATGTGCATCACAGCAAAGAATATGCCCTTGATTCCCAGTTACTTTCTCACCACCATCGCATACTCCAAGCATATTATTATAATCAATTGCCATGTCCTTGTTTTTGCTCAATGGTACAAGATGCTCCACTCTGGAATGATTGTCCATACGGATACGTCTCATACAATAAGCACAGATTCCATGCTGTTCATGAAGTAAAATCTCTTTCACTTCATTCTTAGAGAAATCATTGTCGAAGGCATTACGAATTGCTGTTGTGTCTTCTTCGCTAATGCTTTTCCATTTGCCACTTTTGCTCAACTCTATGATTTTACTGTTTATATCATTTGGCAAACCTTCTTTTTTTATATACAGCATATCAGCACTCCTCTATAAACTTCGCATCTGAAATACATCCTGCCATCTTCTTGTACTCTGAATTATCTTCACCAAGCACATCTTTTAATCTTTCCAATGCAGCATCAGCTTTATCAAATTCAATATCATCGATTGCATTCTCTATCTCATCGACAAGCATTTTCACCTTCTTTGGTCTTGATACACTCTCCTGACGATAACGCAGTACATCCTCTACTTCATATCCATAACAATCCGGTAGATAGCTTATATCCTGTGAATCATCCAACAGAATCAGATTTGCTTGTTTTGATGCAGATATAACAATTGGAGAATGGGTTGCAATGATAAATTGAACACCTGCAAATGTTTTTTGCAATGCGTCAATTACATTCCACTGCCATTTTGGATGAAGATGTAAATCAATTTCATCTATAAGCACAATACCCGTAATCTGTTCTCTACTTTCTAATTCCGGATTAAGCATACATACCCGATACGCCAGATCCATAACCATCCACAATAGAGACTGATAGCCGGCACTCAGTTTTGAAAGAGGCATCTCTGTCTTATCATTCTTGTAAACCAGCTCTGTAAACTGCAGAGAATAGTAAATTGAAGGTGCCTCGTTCAGTTCATTAATTTCTTTCATAAACGAAGCCACAATATTCTTAAACATTTCATATTCGCGCACTGTTCCTTTATTTGAGCGCACCACTTCCTGTTTTAGACACCACTGCTGAATAGATTTTACATCCATAGAAGAATCAAGGCATCCGATATACCCACATCTTCTATCGTCTATTTTCTTCTTTAGCTCGTTTCCAAAGTCTCCTCTTCTTACTCTCCATGCTCTGGCAGCACTTTGAAAACTAATCAATGGCAAAACAGAATCTGAATTATTTGTAAGCTTTTTCATCCATACACACACGTTCTTATCGTCAATCTTGGTATGGGTGGCAGATACTTCTTCCTTGATTCTGTTCCACGTAAAATTCTGTTCTTCCGTTATATGAAGTGTACAGCCAGCTAATACAGGTTCATAGTATTCAATCGCAGTTGAAGAATCCCCTATAGGCTTTATACTCATACGTACATCATCTTTTACAATATTCTTAGTACTAACACCTGCTACGTTGACAAACAAACCTCCAAGAGCTACCGCAATACCCTCAAGGACAGACGTTTTTCCTGCTCCATTATCGCCAATAATCAGATTCACTCCTGGTTTTAAGTCTATATCCATTTTTTCAATTGCTTTATAATTCTCTATATAAATCTTTTCTAAATACAAATATCACACCCTCCTTCCTTGTATAGACATGTTATATTTGTCAAAATAAAGTAAAAATTTGCTTTTCTCATTATATTACAAACCACTTTTTCTTGCAATTAGAATTATCCCTTTTTTAATCCATCTCTCTTCTCAATCAACTGACTGTAAAATAAATAATTTCTTGTAAAAATAATTCCCGCTGATGCCATTGCCAGCCCTAAATAAAAAATGTAATAAATATCATTGTGCCTTGTGCTCTGCCTGATGAAAATCGTCAAAGTAAATTTTATATGAAGCATGTTCTCCATATTTATCACGCAATCCCTGTTCAATCGTTTCCAAACTGTTCATTAAATGATCTTTTTCTGTATCTGAAAGCTTTTTTATCCGATAATCATATGCTTTGATATCTATATAAAAATCAGCAGTGTCCATTGACAGGTAATGTTCTGCAGAGACTTCGTTGCATTTGAACCAGCTTTCTTTCAACAGTTTATCATAAAATTCAGGCTTGGGATTACCACCCTCGTAGGATATGCCGACTTCTATACAATCCGATTCAGCTTGAGGAAGATATTCTTCTATAATGTCACTTTTTATATTGTCCCCTATTACGTCAAATGAAATGTCCATCAATTCCATTGTCAATGCCTGCTTAGCCGATAATTGATTATGATTGATAATGCTATACTTATCATTGTTTATTTTATAAACATGATCTGTGATATGCCAGATTGATTTATTTTGACCATCATCATACAAAATATACCAATTATGGAATTTTCCCGGAACATTCTCTGACAGCTCCGGATAGATATTGTTTATTTCATATTCATCGTAAATAAGGCTATCCTTTTTCTCTTCATCAATACACTTCCAATTGCCCTTTCCGAAAAATCCGTCAAATACAGAAGCATATCTAATTGTCCAGTTTTGATTTATAAAATAAACTCCAACTATAATCACGGAAACTAAGCAAACAATCAAAACAAATCCACATTTTTTAATTTTTTTCATAAAAGCTCTCCATTTCTTTTTGAATCCATGTCATGATAACATCCACAAAAAAATCCTTCTGCACCATTATTATAATGCAATTTTATAAGTGCTTCAAAGAGCACTATCATATATCTGTCTTACCGTATTTTCGATATTCGTGCCTGCCAGATACCCAAATGGTATCTTCCGTTCTCTGACAGCCGCTATAAACTTTGTGTAGCTGATATGATTCATGTAGTCAGTGAAGAAATATACCATGTCCTTTCCGTCAAGCATTTTTCCATCAACAGTCTTGTATGCATTGGTGTCAATGTACTTCCATTCTGGAAACAGCTTCTTAAGTTTGTTTACCCAGGTGACATGTCCTCCAATTATAACTATTTGCTTCTCCACAAGCGCATCTTTCATTTCATCCAGGCTGATGTCTTCTGTATCATCATCCAAAGTGCTGTTTTCAAGCCTGTATGCGAAATTTCTCAGGGCTATCAGCTCATCCCGTTCTGATTCATACTTTGAAATAAGGCTCTCTGACTGTAACTGTTCTTTTTTAAGCTGGCGGCACTGCTGGACTAGCGCCTTATTCTCCTGCTCTTTTTCGTTCAGTTTTCTGCGCAGCTCAGCTATTTCCTTCAGGTATTCTTCACTACACACATCTCCGGTGCTTACAGGAGCAATATTTGTGATTACATTCTGCTCCTCGTGCTTTTTCTTTGTCTGCCCGTGCAGGACAATATTTTTTGCGTTAAATAAAGTGTCATCAATCATGTCTTCTGACGGATCCTCGCCTGTGAGATATGCCACCTGCTCCTCAAGAACGTCCGCTGCATCGGTGAGTGCTTCTACAAGATTATACACTACCGCATAATGCTGCACTTCCTCATATGTATATTCTCTTTCAGGATTACGAGTCTTAAGCAGCATAAGCGCATCTCGCATCTCAGTTTTTGCATTATAGCCTATTTCATTGCACAGATATGCATAGTCACTCTTATAACCGCTCCTCTGCAGGCACATTTCCACAAAATCATCCACCTCGAAATACGCCTCCAGACCGTTCCTGTGTTTGTCTTCCAAAAGGCAGTCATTATACCATTTGTCTATCTGGGCCGAACATTCCTTAATCAGCTCCTTGTCCATATTCAGTACGTCAATGCCAATGTCATCATCATCTATGTATTGAAGCAAGGTTATTCGGTGTTCATTCAGAGCATGGTATAGTATAATACACATTTCATCCTCTTTTATATTCATGAAATGGCACATGCCAAGTACACGACCAATTGCCGAATCTATTGAACCATCTTCATTGTCATTTACCACATCCAAAATTTCTCTTGCTGAAATCCTGCTGAATCTCTTGATTCTGTTGTACTCCTTCTTGTGGTACAGCTTATAAAGGTACTTAATCAGTGCGAGACAATACTCATCCTTAAGCTTAGCTCCATTGTATATCAGGCGCATTATCCTCTTTTTCACAGAAAGCCCCGGTCCATAGTTAATATGCTCTTCATCACCATACCATCCAACTTTGTTAAGCTCATCAAGTCTTTCCCTGCAGTGCTCTAAAAAGTCCATCTCTATCGCAATAAAGTCATACTCCATTTCATAGGTCATGAACTGGTTAAGGAAAAAATAATCTGCTCCTATAGTGTCCGGAGCCACTTTTCCGGCATTGTAATCATCCATCGCATTCATCAGCAGTCTTGTCATTTCCTTTTTTTGGCTGAATTCTGAATCATCCATCTGATACTTTGCCATCTGCTCATGATAATCCCACTTTTTGTCATTCCCGCTATCTGTTATGTTACCTAAATCCCTGAATGTTGCTGTCATGTGCTCCTCCCCAATCTGCTTTTATATCATGTTTGTATTCTAAAGCTTCTCCGCTACTTGTATGTATAAATATATGATACTGATTTATTTACTTTACTGCAATACTTTTTCTATTACGAATACAAAGAGAAAGCCGGTACATGTGAAGTGTACCAGCCTGGTCTATGAAAAAATTTAGTATGAGAATTTCTTTTGTTTATGATTGTAGTATACAAGCCAATTGTGATTTTGTTTAATTGTGTGGATGGGTTGAATAGTTCGAAGAAATCGCTAAAAATATAATAGCTTTAAATATAAGTGGAAATATTTTTGCTCATATCTCCGCTTATATTTTGCGAAATTTTGTTATCTCTTTCCAGTTACACGGAAATCCCATATATTCAAAAAGAGCATTCAACTTCAAATTTAAATTCTGCTTTTGATATCTGTCAAAAATATGCCATAATTGCTTTTTAAACAGTAAAAAATCAGCCTTTGAAAGTAGATAACGAAAAGTAATGACTACACTAAACAAGTCATTTTTACCATATATATATTTTGAACCGTTTTTAGAAATTCCTAATTTTTTATGTAACAATGTATCTGGAATGTCAATATATGTGTGATATGAAAACAACCTTTCGTTATGAGCACATACATTTCGGTACAGCGTTAATACCTTTAAATATTTTATCATTTCATTTTTCTTGACATTTCCAAAATCCTGGCAAATTGCTCCTTGCATATTTTGAGGTAAGAATTCAAACATTTTGGATATCTGACCAAAAGTAAGGGTATTCATAATCACCCATAACGGAATATTATGATATTTGTTACGTTGATAAACAAGATATTCATGATCCTTATTTTTATTAGCCATCATATCTAGCATTTTGATTAATTTAGTAATTCCATTTTTATTTTTTGTAATATTGCTGTAATTATTGAAGTTAAGATATTCTTCTTGACGTTCTCCATATTTTTTGCAGAAGTGATAAGAAATGGACGAACGCATTTTTCTTTCTACACGACATAAATATTTAAAGAATATTCCACGTAACTCTTCATCAAATTCATAAAGAGCAACTATATCTTCAAAACATGCTTCATTAATGTATTTGCGGGTATGAATATCAATAAAAGGATGTTTGTATCCGCCAATTAGTGCATAGTAACTGATATTTTGCAGGGATTCTACCGCAAAGTCATCATCTGTAATAACTAGATCTTTTTCATTTTTCAGTTTTTCAATCTGTGCGGTATATGTAATAAACGGTTTGCTCATATGTACCTCGCTGCAAAATGTTCCAAATAAAAAAGGAGAGGGGCCTCGGCACCCTCCCCCGATTGCAGGCTTCTCAAGTTTCTGCAATCTGATCACTAAAGATAATATAACTGATATAACTAAGAAAGTCAATCATAAATTATCTTTATTTAGATTGTATTCAATATGGTTATTTTTATGTACTATTCAAATACATTGTTTAATATTCCTTCATCGCTAAATTTGTACCTGTATTACTTTAATATCTTCCTTATCTGCTTATCCGTTGCCTCCGGATACATCTCATGCATATAGTCTGCAAGCTGCTTCCATGAATCCTGTGGATTATCCTTATAACAGTAAGTTACATAATCGTATCCATAGATATGCTCAATAGATGAATACACTGCAACATCCCATCCATATTCAATGCCTTTCTTATTCACTCTCTTCTTAAAATCGCAGTTGCACAGATATGTCTGCATCATAAGATTCGTTATTGCACCATCAAATCCCTTTTCTCCATCCTTGCCAAATCCAGCTTGTTTTTTCAATTCATTGGAATAAATCTCTGAATCAGCATTATCTTCCATTGCAGCAACTAATTGCTCAAATGTAATATTTACATGCCTTATTGGTGTTTTTATTTCACTAATCCTGTCTGTATTATACTTTTTCAAAACAGTGCCAAAACTATCCATCAATGATTCTTTCATAGGTTTTGGATCTAACGTTAATAGCACTTTTATCTCCTCTGTTCCAAACTGAGTAAGATGTTTTTCAAGCTGAGATTGTTGAAATTGATTATGTAATTTTGTCTCAACTACTATTTTAAAACTTTTCTGGCTTATAATCGCATCTGCCCCTCTATCTGTAGGCTGTACATTGGTAAAATCGTAGTGTTTCCTTTTCCCTGTATATTCTACTCCTCAATACGCTCGATTTTAAATACATTAAGTGTATCTACATCCGGGCAGGCAAATACTGCTGTGCCCTCTTCCTGTCCTGGTATATTTCCACCATATCTCAATATGTCAACATACGGAAATGCAACATGCATCGCCATAGGACACAAATTCCCACGTTCTGTGTCAAAATCATATGAATCACCAATCTTATGCCCGCGGTGGCAGCCGACAGTTCCTTTCCGGTCTATTAGCGTGATTCTGATTTTAGGTCTCTTCATCAGTCAATTTCCTCCATACATGTCTCAATAGGTATACCCTTATATTTATCTGCGTTCTGCGCATTACGGCTTATCATGTTTTTTACAGCGGTCATGGCATGAGCTGTAGCATCATTAAGGTTCCATCCATCAAGAATCTTTCCCATAAATATTGCTGAAAAAATATCTCCGGTTCCCGGAAATCTAACCGGGATTTCATCAAAATCAATCTTAAAATACTCTTTTGTCTTATCATCAAATCCGAATACACATTTGCTGTCAGAATCCTTTAATTTTGCGCTTGTAATCACAATTGACTTTGCTCCAAGCTTTCTAAGCTCGACGATGATATTCTTCAGTTCTTTCTCATCAGCTCCGTCTTCATGATACGGAAAACCTGCAAGATATGCTGCCTCTGTATAGTTAGGCACCGTATAATCAGAAACGGAAACCAGCTTTCTCATCAGACTGACAGTTTCCTCTGAAATTCCATTATACAGACTGCCCTCATCTCCCATAATCGGATCTGTGAATACTGTAATACCTTCTGCTGATTTTGCCATACAAAAATCTGTTATCAGTTCTGTCTGCTCTTTTGAAACAATAAATCCCGTTGAAATAGCATCAAATTCAAATTCCAGCTGTTTCCATACATCAAGTGTATTCTTCATATAGTCCGTGGTATCAAGAATATCAAATTTTCCATAATCAAGAGTATTTGAAACAATTGCCGTTGGCAAGCTGAAAATCTCATATTTCATATGTGATAGTACAGGAATCATCGCTGATAATGCAACTTTTCCATATCCTGCGAGGTCATTAATTAATAAAATTTTATTTTTCATATTTAGCCTTTCATCTTTTCTAAAATCTCCTACTATTATAGCAAATTTAATTATTACTTTCCATAGCATCAGAAATCTGTTGTTTATATTTATTTTCTTTAATTATTAATCCTGCTCTTTCTCAATCAACTGACTGTAAAATAAATAATTTCTTGTAAAAATAATTCCCGCTGATGCCAGTGCCAGACCCAGCCCGGAATAAAAAAATGCAATAAATTTCTCCGGGATTATCCCTGCTGCCCTAAATCCGATTCCACCACTCATCATACAGGTCATAATTAAATATGCTTTCCAATCAAAAAAATGCCAGAATGGCCGATAATCCTCGTATCCGAGTATCCTCTTTGTATGCTTCCGGCTCATCTTAAAAAACATTATCCCAAAGAAAAGAAATACAACTATTGACATAATGTACATATACCATTTTCTGTCAATATTCAAATATGACAGCACTCCCAGCCTTGCAACATTAAAACCGGCTATCATCCACACAATGCCTGCAATCAGCAGCAATGTTTTTTTCTTTACACAAAATTTATCTTTCATCTGCGTTCTCCCTATACTCTCTTAAATACTCCATTCACCTGATTCGTTTTCCATAATATAATTATCTTAAGCTATTTCTTTTTTCATTGCCTTGTAGCCAATTAATACTGTCCACACATATGCACAGGTTTTTGGAATCATCAGCATGCCGATCATCGGAATTACATCAGCCAGCAGTACAACCGGAATATAGAATGCAAAGCTCAGGACAATTGTCAGCCACATCCAACGAAAAGAGCTATCGTTATTATCTTTTGCACTTTTATAGAATAAAACGATGATAATTAATCCCATCAGTGCAAACGGAATATTTCGGTAGATTCCCCAGGAAAGCGGAGCTTCTGCACTGAGCCAGGCATTCTGAGGCATCATACACAGAGCAATTCTTAATCCCGCAAGACCATAAACAGCTGCTGTAGTGGCTTTATAGCCTTTAATCTGATAACGCTCTCGCCATATATGATAGAGAACGACATAAAAAATAGTCATAGTGATAGAGGTTATCCACTTGCCTAACCCCAGCTGTACGGTAAAGTTCTCAAGACCGGTTGTACAAAGCGCTGTTGCACGAGGAACCAGATGGAATGCATCTCCACTTCCTAAAAGAACTGCCATAATTCCAAACATGGTAAACTGACGGTTTCCTTTGCTTTTGCGAATCATTAAAATTCCGATTGTGATTACCGAAAACAAATATACGGTATCAAATAAAGTTTCTACAATTGCCTGCATAATAAAAATCCTTTCTTAGATACATCTTTAAACGCGTAGGTGAACAATGTTCATTTTGCTTTAAAAATTTTCCCACACTCAAATGTGGGAGAATTTTAATATAATGTTTTATTAATCAACATCAGTATTGAAGATGGATTATAATCCTGACGAATCATTGATACTAATATTAAAGAAAATAATATATCCGCAAACTGTTTTTCCGTGAATTGTTCATCAAATACATCTGAACGAATCTTAGGATCATTCTTTAATATATCACACAATCCATTAAGAATATGCTCCCAGGTCTGCAGCATTTTCTTCTTTCCATCCGGTTTTTCATCCTTCATAAATCCAAACGAATGCAGAGAAAAGAAGCCCGGAAATTGCTCATTTCCATATTCCAGTCTTTTATAAATCCATGAGACACAGACCGCAACATCTTTAAAGACCTGTTCATCTTCAGTGTGAAAAAAGATTTCACGCCAAATACTCTCAATTGTATCCCCAAGCAGATCTGACTTGGATTCATAGTAATTGTAGATTGTCCCGGCCGAAACAGAACATCGGGATGCAACAGCACGTATGCTTACAGCAGTCCATCCGTTTTCTTTGATTAGCTCTCTGCTTGCAGCTAATATGTCTTCTTTTGAAGTTGCAAGATGGTTCACGAATTCACTCCTCTTCAATGTAATGTCATTTAGTTATTTCATTAAATGAACGTTGTTCACGTTGAAAATATACACCGTTCATGTTATTTTGTCAATAACTTTTTTAGGAAACCCTGATACATTTATTTGCCTTCAACAAAAATGGTGTATGCCACACTCACTAAGTATAACATACACCATTTATATCTAATTATTTTTTATATTTATCATCACCTGACAACCATCATCCGTCCACACTTTAAGAACAGCCGGCTCTTTTGATTCGGCATCCTTCCATCGAACTGCTGCCAGAGCACTTCCATCAAATGTTGTTACTGAATCAGAAAAATAGTCTTCCTCACTAGAAGGATTAGCTGTACCAAATCCTTCCAGCACACCATTTCCTGCAACACTGGCATGAAGCAGTCTTTTTTCAGCTTCCTGTAAATTAATTATACCATTATCGTCTACAAGCCATAACTTGATATATGCTATATTTCTCTCATTCTCAGTTACGCGACACACTTTTAGCTTTGTTACGGATTTTGCTGTAGAAAGCTCATATTCACCTAGTTTCCTATTTTTCTGATATGCAACTGCCTTTAAAGTTCCCGGTTCATATGGCACTTCATAAGATGCTGTAAAATGATTTTCTCTTCCTGCCGGTTTTCTTCCAAGCGATTTATCATTCAGAAAAAGCTCTACTTCATCACCTGACGAATAAACGTCCACATTTGCCGTTGTCCCTTCAAATCCCTTCCATGTCCAGCTACTGATGTTATCCTTAAACATCCATGCAGTTTTACCAGCTGTCTGTCCTGCGTGTTCAAGTCTCTCGACCGCAATATATGGTTTATCTGTCAGACCATACACTATTTCCCTGAAATAGCTGATTGGTCTTCGATTTCCAATCAAATCAATATCCCCGATATATCCCAGTCTCTCAGGATAAATACTTGTGAAATTGGCATTTCCATCATAATGGAATATTCCTACACCAGCCTCGCCTATATAGTCGTAACCGGTCCATGTAAAGTCTCCAATTACGTGTGGATAAGTTTCAACAAGCTTCCAGAGATTTTCTATGTCAGCCGGATATGTTTCCGTACCGAGAACCGTTTTAGCAGGATGTAGTTCATGCTCCAGCTCATATCTTCCACTTAAATAGTTGAGTCCTGTTATATCGCAGCTTTGCGAACATTCTTCAAGTGCTTCTGAAACAAGCGGATGCTTTGCAAAAAACTCTCCTTTTTCACCTGACATCAGACTCATAAAACTGTTTAAGGCATTGCTTCCTCCTCCGCTTCCACTTCCATGTGAATCCATTCCAAATTTTTCTGCAACATCCCTCATAATAAAGCCAAGACGCCTGCCTGCACAGTTTAATCCATTCAATGCATTCGTTGTATATCTGGTATTATCGAGCTCATGGAATTTATTGCATAGCATTCTGTTTATCCAGGCTCCCTGCTTAGTTCCTGCTTCCTGTATCTCATTTCCAACTGAATAAATAATAACCGATGGATGATTATAGTCTTTTTCAACCATATGATTAATCCACTGATTATATTCATCTTCAAAAATATCGGAGAAATCATATGTATTTTTTTCCTTGTCCCACATATCCGTCAGCTCGTCCATAACCAGCATTCCAATATGATCACACGCATCAAGCATTGCTCTGCTCATTGGGTGATGTGCACTTCTTATAGCATTAAATCCCGCTTCCTTCAATCTCTTGCAACGGTACCATTCTGCCTCCTTAAATGTCTCAGCACCTATCACGCCATTATCATGATGTATACAGGTTCCTCGCAGCTTAACTGTCTCACCATTTATCTGTAATCCACGTACAGGATCTAGCGCCAATACACGTATTCCAAAATTAGAAACTGCTTCATCACATATTTTATCATCAAACTTTGTCGTTATATGACACTCATATAACGCCGGCTGTTTTGGACTCCATTTCTTCGGATGTTCAATCGGTATTTGTACACGCACTGTCTGCATTTGCTCTGAGCGAAATACTACTCTTTGCGTATCCGATGCAGTTTTCTGCCCATCTTTTTTTATTTCAATCAGACATTCTGCCTCTAATCCATGTCCAATAATGTTTTTCAACTGCGCACACACCTCTATAACCGCCATGTCATCATTCACTGACAATGTTGTAATACGCAGCTTATCATGTGAAATATATACATCTTTTCCGGTCCACAGATTGACATCTCTGTAAATTCCTGAGCCTGAATACCATCTGCTGTTAGGCTGTTTACTGTTATCGACATCTATTCTTATAATATTCTCATGCTCATAGCTTATCCATGGCTTTAAGTCAACCGAAAAACCCATATATCCATTACGATTCACTGCCGCTAGCGATCCATTAATCCAGACTCTTGCAATTCCATAAATTCCTTCAAATTCCAGAAATACATCCTGCTTTTTCCACTCATTTTGAGCCATAAATTTTTTTTCGTATGTATACACACCTCCTGGATAAAATCCACTCTGTGCTCCTGAAGGACAGTCCTTATCTCTTTTTTCACGAATCATTGCATCGTGAGGGAGTGTAACAGCAACTGCATTACTGTTCCCATAAAAGGCTTTTAATCTGTCAGCCTGATCAGCTTTTTCAAATGTCCAGTCCTTATTAAAATTATGACACTGCATACTTCATTCCTCTTTCAATCTGTTAGTCTGCTTGTTCTGCTCTTTCCATGTCAATTCTCTTATTTTCCTTTTCCACCTTCATTAGACCAAGAAGAATGGTAATTACAACACCAAGAATTACAGGGATTGTGATATACATACTGAAAATCATATTTGTAGCTGCTGCGGTCTGAGTTGCAGCTTTTCCGGCATATCCTGCTGCATGCAATAGCCAGCCTACAGCCGCAGTACCAATTCCACCACCAACTTTTACTCCAAGTGATGAACAGCTAAACATCATTCCATCAATATGTACCCCTTTCGTACGATAGGTATATCCGCTGATTTCAGCAATCAGGGCATTTAATGTTCCCGACATTGTTCCGGCAAATGTTCCCTTAAGGAACATAAAAAGTAACATCATCGGTAAATTCTTCTGCATCGCAAAAATAATTAGAAATATTCCTAAGATATCACTGATTACATATCCCCAGAAATTAACCTTTTGCATGCTTCCGGTCTTCTTTACAAGAATCGGAGTAAAAATAAGTGCAATTATTACAGGGAACATCTTCATCATTGAGAACAGTCCAAGTAATGAACCATTTCCAAGTACATGTTTCATAAAATAAATAGCTGAGCCTGTTGTAAGATTACTCATGAAATAATAAACAATATAAATTGCAACAATTAAAATATAGTATTTGTTACTTATAAGTAACTTCAAAGACTCAACAAAACCTATTTTGTCATCCTTCGGTTTTTGTGTATCCTCAACTGCTGCACTACCTTCTTCCGGTAACTCCTTAACACACAGGCAGCTTATTGTGTTGACACCAAGTCCGATTACACCACATATAACAGCAACCATACGCCATCCTGCAGCTCCACCGCCAAAGGCATCAACTGCACCTGTTACTGCAAATCCCATTACAATATTTGTAGCAACTGCAAACATGAAACGTATTGATCCAAGCTGAACCCTTTCATTCTTGTTTCTGGTAATAAGGGCTGATAATGCTGAATATGCTATTCCGTTTGCTGTATAAAAGATAGCATTGAGTGCTGTATAAAATGCGAAGAAATACGCATATTGTGCAGTTTCACTCATTCCACCCGGAATTGAAAACAACAGCACCAGACAAAGTGATACGCCTATCTGTGCATACAGCATCCATGGTCTTGCCTTTCCAAGCTTTGACTTAGTGCGATCGATTAAATTTCCAAATATCACATCTGAAATCCCATCAAGAAATTTCGATACCAGCATTAAAGTTCCAATAATTCCTGTGTTAAGCCCCATTGTATCAGATAAATATAAAAGTACAAAGCTTGATACAAGTCCATAGCTGGTATTTGAAGCCAGGTCTCCTGCTCCATACGCTATCTTCTGATACCATTTCAGGTATTTCTTTTCCGTTTCATGCATAATAAATGCAACCTCCTTTTTCCTGTTAACAATAATAGTTTGTATTGTATTTTTCATAAACGCTTATGTTTTGTATACTGTTACTTTAATAAATTATTGCTTACAATTCTATAACATATGTGATAAAATATCAGTTAGTTTTTATCATATTCGTGGATAAGGAGAAAAATATACCATTATGACCTCATCATATACTGTCAAAAACATCATAGAACAGGATAATATAAACAGTACAATCAATTCATACATCAAAATACTTACACCAATACAGTTCACACTCGAAACATGTAACAGAGCTAACGATGACAAATATCTGAATTTTTTGATGACTTCACCACGTGAAAATACATTTTACAGCTTTAAAACAGAAAAGGAAATCAATCATTTTAATATGAGGCCTCCACATATTCATGATTTTTACGAGCTTCTTATTGTATTGGATGGCGAAATCCATCAGCTGATTGAAAAGACTGATTTTGTGTTCCACAGTGGAAGCTGTTGTCTTATGAACCACAATATAGTACACAAAGAAATTTTTTCTTCCGATGCAACTCTTTTGTTTATCGGAATGTCAAAAGAGCTAGTCCAACAGCTTTCAGAAGATGAACCAAAAGTTTATTTTCCGGATATAGAAAGACCCGGCCATAACCCTATTCTTAGATTTCTTTCAGATAATCTCGATAATCCTGACACAAAGGAATATCTTGATTTTATGCCATCACTAAACAACAAAGACTGGCACCATACTCTCCACGCCATAACTGACAATATACTTCGTGCCATCATGTTTCCAAAGCTTGGTTCTACTTATGTCATCAAAGGAATGCTTTTAGAATTGTTTGATTATCTGTCCAATCCAGAACACTTTCATTTCACGCCCGTCCATGTAGAAGCAGACAATGATTTTCTTCTTTTCACACACATAAGTCACATTTTAGAGGACACCAATGGACGCATTACACGTTCAGAGCTTGAACAATTATTAAATTACAGTGGAAATTATTTAAACTCTATAGTTAAGAAATATACAAATTCATGCCTATTCGATTATAGTCAGACATTCTGTATGAAAAGAGCGGCTGCTCTCCTGCTTGAAACGACCGCTTCTATATCCGAAATTATGGATGAACTGCATTTTACGAATACAACACATTTTTATAAGTGCTTCAAAGAACATTATCATATGACACCGAAGCAATATAGAATTTCGATTAAAAGAAAAAGCATTTATTAATACTTAATCCTGAAATAATCCAAATACGCTTTATACTTGTCCTGCGCGGTCAGGCAGGTATCTATCAGATAGCCTTTTTCGTTGTCCCATTCCTTCAATCCACGATAATAGAACATTTTCAAATTATCCTCAATGATAAACGGAACAATATTGTATTTTAGACACTCCTTAAACATAGTCAATCTGCCCACACGACCGTTTCCGTCCTGGAATGGGTGAATCCGTTCAAACTTCACATGAAAGTCCAGAATATCCTCAAAATTCTTTTCTTCTTTAGCATTGTATTCCGCCAGCAATGCCTTCATTTTATCGGCAACTTCTTCCGGAAGGGCTGTATCCCTGCCACCGACTTCATTCGGAAGTTTCTTATAATCACCAACAGCAAACCAATCTTTTCTAGAATCGCTGGTGCCATTCTTCAAAACCAAGTGAAGTTCTTTGATGAATTTCTCCGTCAAAGCTGCTTTTGCATGATCAATAATCATGTCGATACAACGAAAGTGATTTGCCGTTTCAATCACATCATCCACATTCAGCACTTCTTTTTCTACTCCAATAGTATTGGTTTCAAAGATATATCTGGTTTGATCATGTGTCAGACGGCTTCCTTCCATATGGTTGGAGTTGTATGTCAAATCAATCTGTGTCTTATGGTATATTCCACCGGAATATTTACTTGCCTTTTGCTCTTTCAGAATATCCAACAGAGTAATCGGTTCTACTTTTCTTTTATTGGTACGCTCCGGTTTTTCTGCGTTTTCCGGAATATTCCATGTCTTGCCGGTAAGAAACGCACCGTTCACACGCCCCTGGGCACAGTAATTTCTAACACTGCGCTCTGACATATTCCATTTTTTTGCTATTTCAGCAACTGAAAGATATCGCATCTATTATCCTCCGCCATAAATTATATTAAATAACCTCGTTAATCTATTATATAGTATACCACATTATCGGCAAAAACATCAATACATTTTAATCTAAATTATTATATTTTTGCCGTTAAAAAATCTATTTCTGAAGTCAGAAATCCGGACTGTCAAGCGGCAGTTTCATATATTGCGGGATACAAGAAATCTGTTTTAATAGCGTTGACAAATGTTTAAAATGAAACGCTACATCGAACGCTGCGCAAAAGTCACCTCAAAAATCGTTCCTCCAGTCTTGCCTGATTTAATACAAATACTGCCATCATGTACTCTAACGATTTCACGGACAAGAGCAAGTCCTAGCCCTACGCCGCCCATCTCTCGGCTTCTGGATTTATCCACACGAAAGAACGGCTCGAACACTCTCTCCCTAAGCTTCTTTGGTATTCCGCTTCCCGTATCTTCTACAGACAGATAAACATGCTTTTTTCTCTGATATGCGGTTACGGTAACCTGTCCGAGCGGACGATTATATTTGATGGCATTTTCAACCAGATTGTATACAAGCCTGTAAATAAGGATATCACTGCCTATCATAGTGGCATCCTCACATTTTCCAATCAGCTTTATATTTTTTTCCTGTGCAAGAGGCTCAAGGTCTGCCAAAACCTCTTCAACAATAGCATCCAATATAATTTTATCATCCCTTCCCACCGTCTGAAGCTCACTCATGTCAAGAAGAGTCTTTACCATCCTGTTTAATTTATCATTTTGCTCCGTAACCATTTTTATGGTCTGCAAAGTGTCTGCATCATTCCCAGGGTGAGTGGCAGAATTATATAAATCTAGCTGTACCTGCATTAACGCTAATGGAGTTCTCAGCTCATGTGCTGCATTTGCAGTAAACTGTCTCTGTATCTCAAATGCATCCGACAGACGCTCAAGCATCTTATTATAAGAAATACCCAGCTGGTTCAGTTCCTTAACATTGTTTTCCTCTATTCTTGAATCAGACAGATTCTGAGCCTGTACCTCTTCAATTTTATCTGAAAACTCCCTGATTGGTCTGAGTGCATGCCCGCTTATAAAATAAGTGACGACACCTCCCAAAAGCGCCAGCAAAACCGTGATTATCAGACTGTTTCTTTTATAGTCGGCCTTATTATTATACACCTGAACCGAAAATTCATCCGCAAACTCATCCCACTTATCGTCCGGTATGCTGATATATATTTCATCTGATTTGTTTCCTTTTTCATCCCCCTGTGACTCTACCGCATCCTGCAGAGAATCGATGTAATGCACACCATTTTTATAGACAAACATAGTCAGGCAGCCACATATAATAGCAATACACAATGTAGTAATGCACGTAAGTCTCCACTGTAGCGACATTCTTTTCATCTGTCAGACTCCTCCCGTATTTTATAGCCTTCACCTACCTTGTTCAGAATGGGATCATAGCCCAGCTTCGCCTTAAGCTTTTTTCTAAGTGAAGACATATGTACCCTGATTGCTCCGCTAAAGCTGTCTGCTGTGGCATCCCACACATGCTCTATCAGCTCCTCCTGGCTCACCGGTCTGCCTATATTGATAAGTAAATATTCCAAAATACCATTCTCTTTTCTTGTCAGTGGAACCGGCTCTCCCTTTGCATATGCCTCACGCTTAATCGTATCAAACTTTATTTCTCCGCATTTAAGACATATATCATTCTGTACAAATTTCCTTCTTGTCAGACTTCTGATACGTGCCTCAAGCTCCTGCAGATGGAATGGTTTTTCCATGTAATCATTTGCTCCTGCATCCAGTCCCTCTACCTTATCAGCAATCTGACCTCTTGCAGATAATATCAAAACCTTAGTTTCATCATTGTATTTTCTAAGCTCCTTAAGAAGCTCCATGCCATCCATCCCCGGCAAATTCAAATCCAAAACTATCAGATCATAATTCTCCGACAGTATACATTCAAGAGCCTCTTTCCCATCATAACAGGTATCCACCTCATAACCGGCAGCATACAGACTCTTTGCAACCATATCACATATTTGTTTCTCATCCTCAACAATTAATAATCTCAAAATGTTCTCCTGCTTCTTAACAATAATTTTACAACCTATATTGTATAATACCAAAGTCAGCTGGTCAACAATACAACAAAAAAGGAGCAACATTATGTTGAAATACCAAAAAACATGTCAAATCATTCTGCTTATCCTTGGTGTATCCATGATAAGCTATGGTGCAGTCAGAGGTGAGGCGGCAACAGTGCTTGGTAAAGCAATAAAACTATGTCTGGAGTGTGTTGGAATTGGATAAGGAAAAGAAATTACTATCAAGAAAACTGGCAAAAATACGTGGATGGATACAGGCCGCAGCAACGCTGCTGACCAATATTCATATTCCAAATTTATTTAAGGGTAAAATATATCAGGGCAATGCAAAAACAGTATGCGTACCCGGATTAAACTGCTACTCCTGCCCTGCCGCGACAGGAGCCTGTCCAATAGGGGCATTTCAGGCAGTCGTCGGATCATCAAAATTTAAGTTTTCATACTACATAACCGGATTTTTTATTTTACTCGGTGTGACTCTCGGCAGATTTATATGTGGTTTTTTGTGCCCATTTGGATGGTTTCAGGATTTACTTCACAAAATACCCGGAAAGAAATTATCCACAGCCAAACTAAAGCCTCTTAGGTACCTAAAATATGTCATTCTTATTGTTTTCGTTATACTTCTTCCGATGCTTGTAACGAACTCTATAGGAATGGGAGACCCGTTCTTCTGCAAATATATCTGTCCTCAGGGTGTTTTAGAGGGTGCTATACCGTTATCTATTGGAAATGCTGCTATCCGTTCTGCGCTGGGAAAGCTTTTTTCTTTCAAGTGTATGATTTTAATTGCAGTGATTGTACTAAGTATCTTATTTTACAGGCCCTTCTGTAAATGGATTTGTCCGCTTGGAGCAATCTACTCATTATTTAATAAGGTCAGCCTTCTCAAAATCACTGTTGATAGCAGCAAATGTGTCGGATGCGGTAAATGCTCAAAGGCATGTAAGATGGATGTGGATGTGTGTAAGACACCGGATCACCCCGAGTGCATACGCTGTGGTGCCTGCATAAAGGCCTGTCCGAAGGACGCCATCTGCTACCGGTTTATGGGAAAATCATGTCAAAAAAATGACAACAGATAGCTATTAAACATTTTACTATTATTTTAAAGGAGAAATTACTCATGAAAAACAAATTATCATTTATTTCTATTTTTACACTCTGCATAGCATTATCACTTACAGCCTGCGGCGGAAAGCAAGCTTCCAACACAGATTCTAAGAACACTCAGACCGAAGCCGGCACAGAAGCATCCGGCAAATCAGATTCCAAACTTGATGATTTATATCAGCAGGAAAATCAGCTTTTTGCAGATCACGCTGATGTGTGGAACAAAGCATTTGGCATGATGAATAAAAGCGACGCTGATCCAAACGGAAATTATGCTGATTATCTTGCCGGTACCGTAGAATCAAACAAGGATTCATTCACAGACGATGAGCTTAAAACACTTAATGAGGATATTGAAACCATACGAAAAATCGAGGAACAGATAGCAGAGCTTGAAAACAAAAATAAATCATCAGACAATAACAAGAAAGACAGCTCTAAAGCCTCATCTGTATTCAGCGATTTTTCCGGTGAGGATTTTGATGGCAATAAGGTGGATGACAGCCTGTTTTCCGGTAATGCAG